>UMHC01005427.1_pt1 | contig 69088 bp, 54 predicted proteins | sample 1965381 | NCBI WGS metagenome assembly UMHC01 (sample SAMEA4836083, study PRJEB28245) | human gut metagenome | biome: gut microbiome; material: fecal sample | place: Denmark | collected 2008 | reverse complement strand
GCGGCAACGGATGTTGCCGCCCGTGCCGAAGCAAAAGTACACACCCCGCACAACGCTATCAACATGGTTCTATAAAAGCCTAACCCTCTACCAAGGAGATAATGTCATGGTCATCGACGTGCGGCTCCGTCCCCCGTTCAAGAGTTTCAGGCAACAGTATTCCCCCGCCGCGAACAAGGCCTTCAGCGCAAAATTCGGCCTTGCGTCTCCCCCGTCCGTCCAGCAGATTTCCGAAGAACTCATGCTCAGGGAAATGGACGAAGCGGGCATCACCTTCGGCCTTGCCACCGGGCGCAACGGGCACTTCCGCTACAACGTCTCCAACGAGGATGTGGTCGAGATGACAGCGCATTACGGCGGGCGCATCCTCGGAGCCGCCGGGCTGGACTGCTCCAACGTCTCCCGGGCCATGGCCGACATTGAGCAGCATGTGATCAACGGCCCGCTCAAGGCCGTTTCCATGGAGCCGGGCGCCTGCGCCGTGCCGCTCTACGCGAACGACCGCCGCCTCTATCCCGTGTATGAAATGTGCCAGGCGCACGGAGTTCCGGTCATACTCATGCTCGGGGGCCGCGCCGGGCCGGATGTCTCGTACAGCAATCCCGAAATCATCAGCCGCATCGCCGCCGACTTCCCCCGGGGCAGATTCATGGTGTCCCACGGCGGCTGGCCCTGGGTGCAGGCCGTCATCGGCGCCTGCTTCTGGCAGGAAAACATCTGGCTGTGCCCGGACATGTACCTGATGAACAATTCGGGCGCGCAGGATTATGTGGCCGCCGCCAATACCTGGCTGCGGGACCGCTTCCTGTTCGGATCGGCCTATCCGCTCATGCCCATCGGCGAAAGCCTCGCCATTTTCAAGTCCCTGTTCAGGGAGGACGTTCTTCCCAGGCTGCTCTGGAAGAATGCTTCCGAACTGTTCAACATTCAGCTCCCGCAGGAGGAAACATCATGCTGAAAAGATTCCTTGCCTTCGCGCTGTGCGCCGCGTTCACGGTTTCAGCTCCCCTTTCCGGACACGCCGCCGGAGAAAAGAAACTGGACATTGCCGCTTCCGCCCCCGGCGGGACATGGTACGTCGGCCTGGGCGCGTACGCCAAGGTGCTGAGCGCCATGTATCCGGAATTCGATACCACCCTGTTCCCCGGCGGGGGCGTGAGCAACGTGGTGCGCGTGGCGCAGGGGCAGAGTTCCGTGGGCATCACCGCCGTCACCTTCATGAAGGCCGCCCATGACGGGGCGGACCCGTTCAGAGCCCCTGTCAACGTCAAGGCGCTGGCCAACCTTGACGACGACACCCGCATCGTCTTCGCGGTTCCCGCGGGCAGTTCCATCACCTCTGTCCGCCAGATCGTGGAAAGCGACAAGCCTCTGCGCGTGTTCATGGGCTCAAAGGTCGGAGGCAACGCGGAAGTCTTCGCGCGCTGGACCTTCCAGTCTCTCGGCGTCTCCAAGAAGGATCTCCAGAAGCGCGGCTATACCCTTTACGGCGGTACGCCCGCCGAATGCGGCAGCATGATGCGGGAAGGCCAGCTCGACGTCATGAGCTGCACCAACCCGGGCGAACACTTCATGATTTCCGAACTTGTCAAGGACATGGATATCCGCTTCCTGCCCTTTGACGACAAGCTGCTGGAAGAGCTTCAGAAAACATACGCCATGACGCCCGGCACGCTGCCCGCCACCATGTACAAGCCCATGGTCAAGCAGGACATTCCCATCATCACCGCGCCCAGCGGTCTTGTCATCAACGCCGACGTGCCCGATGAAGACGCCTACAAGATGGCCAGAGCGCTGGTGGAGGGCCGCCGGGACATAGCCCTCGCCCTCCCCGCCTGGAACACCATTTCCCCCGAGCGCGTCTGCAAGGATCTGCCCATCGAGATTCATCCCGGCGCGGCACGGTACTACCGCGAAATCGGCTGCCTCAAGTAGAGCATTCTCCAACCCCTTTCAGAACAGCACACGCGGCGCGGCCGCCCGCAGGACGCCCTCGCCGCGCCCCCGCTCACGCAACTTCCAGCAAGGAATTTTTCCATGACCGTCATCGACTGCCGTTTCCGTCCTCTCACGCCCGAATTTGAATGCTACATCACCCCCGAACCCGCGAACTTCTGGGTGACGCAGACACGCCCGCTCAAGCCGGAACCTCTGGAAACCACCATGAAGTATTTCCGGAAGATGGGCATCACCGGAGCCGTCTGCTCCGGGCGCGACATGCGCTCGGTGGGAGGGGCCCACATCCCCAACGAGTACATTGCCGATCTGGTGAAACAGTATCCCGTCTTCATCGGCGTCGCCGGAGCGGACCCGCAGAACGGGCATGTCCGTTCCGACATCGAACACGCCGTCAGAAACCTCGGACTCAAGGGGGTATCCGTGGATCCCTTCGCGCTGAAAACCACGGCCGACGACAAACGCTTCTATCCCATCTATGAGACATGCGCCGAACTGAACGTGCCCGTCATCATCACCATCGGTCCCCTGCCCATACGCGGCGGCTCATACATGGAATGGGGAAGCCCCCTGCCTGTCGACCACATCTGCGCGGATCTTCCCGACCTCAGGGTACTTCTTTCCCACGCCGGTTTTCCGTGGACGCAGGAACTCATCGCCATCGTATGGCGGCATGAGAATCTGTACTTTGAAAGCTCCATCTACCGCCATCTTCCCGGCGCGGACCTGCTGGTCGAAGCCGTGAACACCTGCATCGGCGACAAGATGTGCTACGCCTCGGCCTATCCCTATGCGGACTATACGCAGGCTCTGCCGAAATTCCTGGCGCAGGGATATGATCCGGCCGTTCTTCCCAAAATCCTGCACGAAAACGCCGAACGGCTGTTCGGCCTGAACGGACTCTGCTGACTTGCCGGGCGTACGGGACGGTCTTCTGTTCCGTACGGAAACGGCTACAGCATGTTCACCGGATCAAGATCAAGGCTGAGACGCAGGGTTTTCGGCGCGGCCCCTCCGCCGAAGGCCCTGCGCATTGCGCGCCCGTAAGCCTGCCGCACCTTCTGCCAGTCGTCCGCCTTGATCAGCGCCTGAAAACGCATACGCCCCTGAAGCCGCGCCAGCGGCGAGGGGATCGGCCCCATGAGCGTCAGGCCCAGCGTCCGTCCCTCTTCCCTGAGCAGTCCCATGAAGCGGTTCAGCGCAGCCTGCCCTTCACTTCCGCCTTCGGCATCTTCCGCGGGGAAGGAAGCCCGCACCAGCGCCAGCTTGACGAAGGGCGGATAACGGCGCTTTTCGCGCAGCGCGATCTCATGCTCGTAAAAGGCGTCGTAGTCGCCCCGCCTGACGAAATCCCAGCAGACATGGTTCGGCATGCGGGTCTGGATCAGCACCCGGCCCGCCTTTTCCCCGCGCCCGGCCCGGCCCGCGGATTGCAGCAGAAGCTGAAAGGTGCGCTCCATGGCCCGGTAATCCGGCAGGTTGAGTCCGAGATCCGCATCCGCGATCAACGCCAGCGTCACATCCGGAAAATGGTGCCCCTTGGAAAGCATCTGCGTGCCCACCAGCACCTGCGCCTCCCCGCGCGCGAAGGCGGCCAGAATCTCCTCCATGCGGCCGGGACGGCGTGTGCTGTCCCGATCCAGACGCAGCACCCGCCCGCCGGGCGGCAGCACGGCGGCCAGTTCCTCTCCGGCAAGCCGCTCTTCCAGACGTTCCGTGCCCTCCCCCATGGGCAGATAGTTCAGGCCGCCGCATCGGGCGCAGGGCGAAGGAAAGGGAAGGGTGAACCCGCAGTAGTGGCAGACAAGCTGCTCGCGCCGCTTGTGATAGGTCAGCCCTATGTCGCAATGAGGGCAGCGGGCCACGGTCTTGCAGTCCAGGCAATACATGAGCGGCGCGTACCCCCGGCGGTTGAGCAGCACCACGGCCTGCTCGCCGCGCCGCACGGTTTCGCGCAGCGCCTCCAGAGAAGCCTGAGCCAGCAGCCCCTGCCCCGCGCCCACGGCGTCGCGGCTGATATCCACCAGCTCGATGGAGGGCAGCGCGCCGCCGCCCACCCGGTGCGGCAGGCGCGTCAGGGAAAGGACTCCCCGCCTGGCGGCATAAAAGGTCTTCACGTCCGGCGTGGCGGAACCCAGCACCAGCAGCGCGCCGGACAGGGCCGCACGGCACCACGCAACCTCCTTGGCCTGATAGTGCAGCCCCTCATCCTGCTTGAACGAGGCGTCGTGTTCCTCATCCAGCACCATCAGGCCGAGTTCCGGCAGCGGAAGGAACAGCGCGGAACGCGTACCCACCACCACGCACGGCTCGCGCCGCGCCGCCAGCTCGCGGAAGGTTCTTTCCCGCCGGGCGGGACTCTGGTAGCCGTGAAACAGAAACACGGGCAGGCCGGGAAAACGGGCCTCCGCGTCACGCCGCAGCTTGAGGGCAAGCGCGACTTCAGGAGCCAGAAGCAGCGCCGTGCGCCCCCGTTCCAGACAGGCCCGCGCAAGCTCCAGATACACCGCCGTCTTGCCGCTGCCGGTCACGCCATACACAAGATGCAGAGATGCCTTTCCGTCTCCCGCCCCGGCGCGCGCGGCGTCCATTTCCGCACAGCAGGCATCCACCGCCGCCTGCTGTTCCCCGGTCAGCTCGTAGGGCGGAGGCGGGGGCGGCAGCAGAGCTTCCTGTCCCCTTTCCTCATCGCTTTCGGCATCCTGCGGACAGATACGCACCAGCCCCGCCCTGACCAGGCTTTCCAGCGCGGCGGAACTTTCGGGCAGAGCGTCGCGCAGCCTGCGTCGGGAAACACTGCCCCTTTCCCACAGATACTCCAGCACTTCCCTCTGGCGCAGCGCGTTGGGCCGTACCTTCCACGGCGGCTCGCACTCCAGACGGCACATCTCGCCGGAGGCCGCATCCTCCCTGAGCGCCAGCACCTCCACCCGGCCATCCAGAAAGGCCGCGCCCAGTTCCCTGAGCCGTTCTTCCCCCAGGCGGGGAAGCTCCCTCAGATGAAGGAGACGGGGCCTTCCCCCCGTCGTGAACTCCCGCACCCGTATCCGCCCGGTGGTACGCAGCCCCTGCGGCAGCACCGCGCCGAGGATGTTGCCCGGCGTGACAAGCTGACGGCGCGCCAGATGTGCCGTCATGTCGATATAGTGTTCTCCCAGCAGGGGATGACGCTCCAGAGGCCAGACCAGAGGCCGGGCACTGACGCCATCGGGCAGATCCGGACTTTCCGCCGCGTCCAGTATCACCCCGGCGCGCACCGCTCCGCTGCCCAGCGGCACGGCCACGCGCAGGCCAGGCCGCCACAGGGAGGCGTCCAGCCAGACCGGCGCGCAATAGGTCAGCGTGGCATAGGGAGGGGAAAGCAGGGCGACATGATAAAACATGCCCTGTTGGTAGTTGATTCGGGCCGCGCTGTAAACCTGCCCGGCGCACAGCCCGGAAAACGGCGGGAACTCATGACGCCTGCTCCGAAGACGCCCCGCGCACACGGAGCAGAGCGCGCCGCGCAGCTCCCCCTGTCTGTTCCCCGGCCATGCGCCGCAGGCTTTCCCCGGTCAGGCGGTAGGTCGTCCAATCCTCCATGGGTACGGCCCCCCGCGCCCGATAGAAGGCGATGCTCGGAGCGTTCCAGTCCAGACAGGCCCATTCCAGCCATCCGCAGCCGCGTTCCAGCGCAAGACGCGCCAGCTCCCGCAGCAGCGCCTTGCCCGCCCCTCTGCCTCTGGCTTCCGGCCGTACGAACAAATCCTCCAGATATATCCCGGCACGCCCGAGGAAGGTGGAAAAACAGGGCGAAACCCACTGGCCTGCCGTCCTGCTCCGCCAGCAGGACTTCCGCTCTGCCCTTGTCGAAAATCCATTCCTCCAGCAGTTCCGGCGTGGCGACAACCTGTTCGCTCATGCGCTCGTATGCGGCAAGCTCCCTGATGTTTCAATCCACAGCCGCCCCATCCGCCGACTGACTCCGCAGCCGACGGATAGGGGCCGTGCGGATTGCCCCTCCCTGAAGGGAGGGGGTACGAAAAAGGATTTCATCGGCTTCGCCGTCGTGTCAACTCCTCTTTTCCCCCTGAAGGGGGAGGCCTCAAACCACAAAGGAACTTTTGATGAAGTCCAGGATCACGGACACGTCGGCCCGCATTGCGCTGCGAATGATGATATCAGACATATGTTCTCCCCTTTCTGCGGCTCCGGCCGGGTTTCCCTGTCCGTCAACGGAGGGGCGGCCGCGGCCTGAAACATACTGAAGTGCGCGGAACAGAGCATGCTGTTACCGGAAATGCCCCGCGGAGTCGAGCGGGGCGGAAGCATCCCTGCACTCCTTGTCCGTGGAACGCATTGCATTTGAAAATATCTGCGGGCCAGCCCCTGTGTTCCGGCCCGCAGGTTTCACGCCGCCGGAGCTGTACGCCTCAAATGAATTGCGGCTGCTCCGGCATCGCGGCTTCAGTCTCGCCCCGCTCGACTGAAGGAGAGCATTTCAATGGCGAAATGCTCCGCCCCCCCTGTTCTGGCCGGCGGGTATATCCAGCAGCCGCATCCCCGACGCAAAGAACCGCCCTGCGGATACGCATCGGGCGGCTCCCGGACGGGCATATATGAAAAACTACGCCGCAAGGGGATTTTCCGTGCCCGCGCGGCGCAGGCGCAGGGCATTGAGCACCACGGAAACAGACGACATGGCCATGGCCGCTCCGCCCAGCATGGGCGACATGCCCGGCCCGCCGAAGAGCAGCAGCACACCCGCCGCGATGGGGATCAGAAGAACATTGTAGGCAAAGGCCCAGAACAGGCTGAGCCTGATGTTCGCCATGGCGGCGCGGCTGAGATCCAGCGCGGTAAGCACACCGGGCAGGCCGCGCAGCAGCACCATGTCTCCGGCCTCCATGGCCACGTCGATACCCGACCCCATGGCCATGCCCACATCGGCCCGGGCCAGCGCGGGCGCGTCGTTGATGCCGTCGCCCACCATGCCCACATGCAGCCCTTTTGCCCGCATGTCCGCGATCACCGCATCCTTGCCGTCGGGCAGCACATCGGCGATGACTTCCTCAATACCGGCACGGGCAGCCACGGCCCGCGCCGTGCGGGCATTGTCACCGCTGAGCAGCACCACCCGGATGCCGCGCTCCTTCAGCGCGCGCACCAGGCGGGGGCTTTCCTCCCGCAGCGGGTCGGCCAGCCCCAGAACTCCCGCAAACTTTCCATCCACGGCCAGCAGGAGCGGCGTCTGACCTTCGTCGGCCAGAGAAGCAAGCAAACCGTTTTCCAGATCGCCGGGCAGCTTCACGCCGCCCTCTCTCAGCATGGCGGCATTGCCCAGCAGCACCCGGTGCGGCAGGGGACCGTCCCCGACAAGTCCCTGCACGCCGCGCCCGCTCACGGCCCTGAAATCATCTACGGGCAGGGGCGACACCTCCGCCGACTTCGCGGCTTCCAGCACGGCATGCGCCAGAGGATGCTCGGAAACCGCCTCCAGAGAGGCGGCCATGCGCAGCATGGCATTTTCATCAAGGCCCGCCCCGTCCCTTTCCGCAGCGGGGTGGATGCCCGCCACCCGGGGAACGCCCTCGGTCAGCGTGCCCGTCTTGTCAAAGACCAGCACGTTGAGATGCCCGGCGCTTTCCAGTGCAGATCCGCTCTTGATCAGCACGCCAAGCTGTGCGCCGCGCCCTGTGGCCACCATGATCGACATGGGCGTGGCCAGACCGAGCGCGCAGGGGCAGGCCACTACCAGTACGGCCACAAAAATGCGCAGGGCATCGCCAAACGGCAGATGGCCGAGAACATGCCAGGCCAGCCCGGCCAGCGTCGCCAGGGTAATGACCACAGGCACGAAATACAGGCTCACCCTGTCCGCCAGCCCGGCGATGGGCGCGCGCGACCCCTGCGCGTCGCGCACCAGACGGATGACGCGGGCCAGCACGGTTTCCGCGCCCACATGCCGGGCTTCCATCACAAAGGCCCCGCTCACGTTCATGGTGCCCGCCGCCACCTCGTCGCCTGTCGTCACTTCCACGGGCACGGGTTCGCCGGTAAGGCTGGACATGTCGATGGAAGAGGAGCCTTCCGCCACCACGCCGTCCACGGGAATGCGCGAACCGGGCCGGATGAGCAGGCGATCCCCCGCGACCACGGCCCTGACCGGCACCTCGCGGCTTTCTCCGTTTTCGCCCAGCAGAGATACGCTTTCGGGCGTCAGATCCATCAGCCCCTTGATCGCATCGGATGTACGCCTTCTGGAAACAGCCTCCAGATACTTGCCCAGAGAAATCAGGGCAATGAGCATGCCCGCCGATTCATAGTACAGGCCCATGACGCCGGCATGCGCGGCCTCCGGCGCGGAGGCCAGCGCGATTTCCGCCGTGCTCCACAGGCTGTACAGCAACGCCGCGCCCGTCCCCATGGCGACCAGACTGTCCATGTTCGGCGCTCCCCGCAGCAGAAGGGGAATCCCGGTGCGGTAGAAATCGCGGCCCGACCAGACCACGGGCAGGGTCAGAAAAAGCTGGACAAGCGCAAAGGCCAGAGGGGAAGAATGCGGAGCCAGCCATGCGGGCAGAGGCAGTCCCCAGTGACTGCCCATGGCGATGATTACCAGCGGCACGGCGAACACGAACTCTGTCATCAGACGCCGGCGGCGCAGCGCAAGAGCGGCGTCGCTGCGGGCCTGCTCTTCTTCCCATGCGTCGTGTTCATCGGTTTCCGGCGGAATATACGCGGGTTTGAACCCCAGAGAGGCAATTTTCTCCTCCACCTGTCCGATAAAGGCTTCCTCGCTTATGCCGTGTTCGGCCAGATACGCCTCGTCCGGACTCAGAAGAGCCGTGCCCCCTGCCAGGTTCACGGAAACGGACGCCACGCCCGGCATGGCTCCGAGCGCCCGCTGCGAACGCGCGGAACATGCCGCGCAGCTCATGCCGTCGATACGAAAACGCATGTTTTGCGCCCACTCAGCCATAAATCTGCTCCATTTTTCCTCGCGGGGTCTTGCCAAGAAGCCCGGTCGGCTCTAGTTTATTTGAAAACAGGTTTCGTTTTAGCTTAAGGAGAAATAGTATGTCCATGTTAAGTGTCAAGGGCATGCGCTGCGCGCACTGCCAGAAATCGGTGACGGAGGCCATGGAAAAGGTGCCCGGCGCGGGTCAGGTGACGGTGGATCTGGAAGGAGGCAAGGCCGCCTGGACGGGTGAGGCGTCCGCGGAGGCAATGACCGCCGCCATTGAAGGGCAGGGTTTTGAAGTGGTGAAGTAAGGGAACTTGCCGCAGAAGAGCCTCTTTCCGCATACAGTGGAAAGAGGCTCTTTCCGCCGGAACAGGCGCGGAAGGCTTTTGCCGGCCGCGCACGTGCCGTCATGCCTCAGCCCCTCGCCAGCTCCGGCGCATGGACGGCCAGCCAGATACAGGGGCGGCTTGTTTGCAGCACGCGATGCCTGACATGCCGGGGGAGGAAAAGGTGTTCCCCCCGTCCCAGAATATGCTCCGTCCCGTCCCCGAACCCGAGGCGGGCCTCACCTTCAAGCACAACGACCCATTCGTCGGCGCTCTGGTCGTACCACTCTCCCTCCGGGGTCACATGCCCCCACGAAACAATGCGCTCCACGCGCATCCCCTTTCCGTCCTGCAGCAGCGTCTCAAAAAATTCCGGAGCATGGGGGAGCGTTACCCCTTCCGGCAGATCAAGCAATGACGCCATGTGTTCTCCTCTCGCGGGCATTTTTGCCCCGCGTATGTGAATGATCCCAGCTCTGCGGTGTCTGCGCCGGCCTGGCCGCCAAAGCGGCTTGACGAAGAGGCACAAAAGCGCATTTCAATGGTGACGTGATCCGGCTCGCCAAGCGATGGATGCGGGCTGCGGCCAATTCGCAAAAAAGCCCCCGAAAAATCAGGGGCTTGCAAAAAATGGCGGAGAGGGTGGGATTCGAACCCACGTACCGGCTATTAACCGATAACTCGATTTCGAGTCGAGCGCGTTACGGCCAGCTTCGCTACCTCTCCGCAGGCGCGAAAAATGATTTCTATCGTAAAGCCGCAGCGCGGGCAAGTCTTTTTCATGCCGGCAATATCCCATGCCCGCAGCCTTTTCCGGAAGAGGCAATACCGGAAAGAGGGCTGCGGGCATCGCGGCACCGGTTCGTTTTACGACTGAACGTACCTGCCTGTCAGGAGTGTGGTCTGACCGACAGCTTCCGCGCCTGAAAACGTCGCTTGACACCGCAGAAGGGCTATGGCGGCGGGTTCGCGCTGCGCTCGCCCCGGGAAGCATTCAATGCGGCATTGTTCCAGAGCGTTTTGCATTTGAAAATATCTGCCGGCCAGTTCCTGTGTTCCGGCTCACCGGTTTCACGTCTCCGCCGGAGCTTGACGCCGCAATCGACTTGCGGCGTCACCAGAGGAGGAGGGGCGCGGCGCCCCTGCCGTCAGCGCGTAGAACTTTACGGATAAGGAGAGCGGAGATGAGTCTCGCCCTGCCCGACTCCGCAGAACATTCCATGAGCGAAATGCTCTAGCGGCAGATGCGGCAATGAACATTGTCATGCTGCGGGCCGTCAGGATGCTGCATGGTCGCGACATCTTCCTCTGTCGTGGCAAGGGCCGCGCCGTCAGGAGCGACGAGGGAAAGACAGGAACACAGCAGAGCAAGAGCGATAAACTTCTTCATGACGATGACCTCGGTTAATCAGGGTAAAGGGTTTTCGGACAGCGGCTGAAAATAACCGGAATACGGATTCAGCGGCAGATGCGGCAGTCCATGATGTTGTGCTGCGGGCCGTCAGGGTGCTGCATGGTCGCGGCATCCTGTTCGGGGGTGGCCTGAGCATCCTCCGAGAGCGCCACAAGAGACATGCATGACAACATCATCACCATAACAAGCAGTTTCTTCATTCAAGTATCCTCATTATCATTCTGTAATACTATGAAACAAAGTGAAATAAAACTTCAATCAAAATTTATTTCACTCATTCACGCATATATTTTTACTAGCAATACGCGTGCCAATTCTGATATTCTATGATTTTTACAGCTAATATATTGGGATATGCACTCTCAAGCTGCATCACAATATATTCAGAAACATATTACCTGTATAAAAATTTACCGCACTGTCGCACCGCTGTTCATTTTTTTGACAACGACCATCCCATAACATATTATAATTACAGCAATATTATGAAAGACTCCGAAAAAATCAAAAAGGATGTCTTTTTTCTCGACCTTGTGACGGCTCTCTGGCAACATCGGGAAATCTCATCCTATCCTTTCCGCCTCAGCGCGGGAGCTGATATGCCGAACCTTTCTTCCCATATCGTTGCGGCGCGTCTCAGCGCCATGGGCGACGTCGCCCTGCTCACAGGTCCGCTTCTGCACTGGCACGAGGCAGGCGGACTGACATTTACCATACTTACACGAGAGGCTTTTGCACCGTTGTTTACGGGACATCCCGCCGTAACACGGGTTATCGGTCTGAAACAGGAACAACTGAAAGGCCGTGCCCAGCGCGCGCTTTTTCGTGCTCTTGCGGAAGAATTTCGCGGCATTCCGCTCGCGGATCTGCATGGCGTGCCGCGAACCAGGCTGCTCTCCCTGTTCTGGAAAGGGCCGGTGTTCCGCTATCCCAAAAAGGCCCTTGCCCGCCGTCTCTTTCTGATTTCAGACGGACATCTCGGAAGGGATGCGCTGCTCGCCCGGAACGTGCCCCAGCGCTACGCCGCCGCACTGGAGTCCCTTGTGCCGCAAAGCGGCTCATGGAACCCGCGGGAACTGTGCCCCCGCTTCTTTCCAACCCCGGAAGAGGAACAATGGAGCCATGACGCGATTGCTCCGCTGAACCTTCCTTCTGCCCGCCGCTTTCCCCTTGTCGCCCTGCACCCCTTTGCCACCCATCCATCCAAGACGTGGCCCGCACGCCACTGGAAGGAATTCTCCCGCCTGCTGGAAGAGCGGGGGATTCCCCATTTCTGGACAGGCCGGGGAGACGCCAATCTCGGTGACCCCGTCCGGGGACGCGCGGCCCCCCTTTCACTCAATTTCATCAATCAGACCAGCCTCCGCCAGCTCATCGCCCTGCTTGCCCGCGCGAGCGTTCTCGTCACCGGGGATTCCGGTCCCATGCATCTTGCCGACGGCGTAAAGACGCCGGTGCTGGCCCTGTTCGGCCCGACCTGCCGGGAATGGGGATTCTTTCCCTCCGGAGAACAGGATCGCGTCATTCAGCTTCCTCTGCCCTGCCGTCCCTGCTCCCTGCACGGAGGAGGCCGGAGAAACGCTCTTGTCTGCGCCCGCGCGCACGCCTGCATGGAAAGCATTACTCCTCACATGGTTCTCCGCGAACTGGAAAGCATGGAAGGTTCAGTACCGGGCATGACTCGGAAACCTTGAGCTTCGCCCCATGCTCGCGTATTCTTGTTCCCCCGTGCCCGTTCAATCTTCAACCTTCGGATTCGCCATGCCCCTGCTTCGTTTTGCCTCATGGAACGTCAACGGATTCAGAGCCCTGAGCCAGAAGCCCGAATGGGCATGGTTCTCCGGCACAGGGGCCGACATCATAGGCCTTCAGGAAACAAAGGCTTCCCCCGAACAGATACCTGAACAAAACCGCAGCCCGGCCGGCTGGCTCTCCTGGTGGTGTCCTTCCACGGTCAGAAAAGGGTATTCCGGCGTGGCGGTATTCAGCCGCATTGAGCCGCAGCATGTGGAATACGAGCTGCCCGACCCGGACTATCAGGGAGAGGGGCGCATCCTGCATCTGGAGTTTGAGCGGTTTCACTACTTCAACGGCTATTTTCCCAACGGTGGGGAAGAGCTGGGAAAAGGCGTGTTCAAGCGTGTGCCCTACAAGATGGGCTTTTTCCGCTCCTTTCTCGACTACGCGGAAGAATTGCGTCAGGACAAGCCCATTGTGGTATGCGGCGATTTCAATATCGCCCACAGGCCGATAGATCTGGCTCGTCCGAAAGAAAATGAAGCCAATACGGGATTTCTGCCCGTGGAACGGGAGTGGATGGATGCCTTCACGCAGGCGGGCTATGTGGATACGTTCCGCCATGTGCACGGCAGTGAGACCGACGCCTACAGTTGGTGGTCGTACCGCATGCGGGCGCGGGAAAAGAATATCGGGTGGCGCATTGACTATTTCTTCGTCTCCGAGGAACTCAGATACAATATTCGCGACGCCTGGATCGAAAGTGACGTGTACGGCTCGGATCACTGCCCTGTCGGACTGGCTCTGGAGTTCTGAACCGTGGAGCGCAGGGGATCACGGAAGCATGGGCAAGGGGCGCAAAAAAAGCCCTGCGAACAGGGCTTGTTTCTGAATGGGGCGAAAGAAGAGACTTGAACTCTCGGCCCCCTGGGCCACAACCAGGTGCTCTGCCAACTGAGCTACTTCCGCCATGCGAATTGGTGTTTTACTCAATGCGCCCGATAAGGTCAAGCCCTTTTCGGGTGACAATTCCGACTGAATGCGCGGAGTCCGCGCAAAAGCGAGGATACAATGGAAAATCTGGTGATTGAAGGCGGCCTGCCCCTGCGTGGGGAAATCAGCGTCAGCGGTTCGAAAAACGCGGCGCTTCCCATTCTCATGGCGTCCATTCTGCTGAATGGACCGGCTGTCTTCACCAATGTCCCGGACCTGCGGGATATTCACACCACCCTCAGGCTGCTGGAAATTCTGGGCTGCCCCTGTTCCTTCCGGAACGGCAGGGTTGAGGTCTCGCCCGGCCCCCTGCAAAGTGAAGCGCCCTATGATCTGGTAAAGACCATGCGCGCCTCGGTGCTGTGTCTCGGCCCTCTGCTGGCCCGGCTTGGTGTGGCCCGCGTCGCCATGCCGGGGGGCTGCGCCATCGGCGCGCGTCCCGTGAATCTGCACCTCTCCGCGCTGGAAAGGATGGGCGCGGAATTTGAACTTGAAGAAGGTTACATCCACGGCAAATGCGCCGGACTCAGGGGCGCGCATATCCAGTTCGACTTTCCCACCGTGGGCGGCACGGAAAACCTGCTCATGGCCGCCTGTCTGGCGGAGGGGGAAACCGTGCTGGAAAACGTGGCCCGTGAGCCGGAAGTGGTTGATCTGGCCAGATTCCTTATCCGCTGCGGAGCTGAAATCGAAGGTCACGGCTCATCCGTTATCCGGGTGCGGGGCGTGCGCGCGCTCAACGGCTGTGAATACGCGATCATGCCGGATCGCATCGAGGCAGGAACCTTTCTGGCCGCGGCAGGCATCACGGGCGGGGAGCTTCTGCTGAGGAACTGCCCGTATGATGACATGGACGCCGTGCTGATCAAGCTGCGCGAAGCGGGCATGGATATCATCCAGAGGGCGGACGGCGTGCTTGCCCGGCCGGGAAGCGGCGGACTGCGCGGCGTGGATGTCAGTACCCGTCCCCACCCCGGTTTTCCCACCGACATGCAGGCTCAGCTCATGGCTCTGCTCTGTCTGGCCGACGGTTCCAGCATGATCGACGAAACCATTTTTGAAAACCGCTTCATGCATGTTCAGGAACTGGTGCGCATGGGCGCGGATATCCGCCTGTCCGGTTCCGCCGCCATGGTGCGCGGTGTTGAACATCTGGCCGGAGCGCCGGTCATGGCTTCGGATCTTCGTGCCAGCGCCTCGCTGGTGCTGGCCGGCCTTGCCGCGCGCGGAAAGACCGTTGTGCAGCGCATTTATCATCTCGACCGGGGATATGAACGCATGGAAGTCAAACTTCAGGCCGTGGGCGCGCGCATCCGGCGCGTCCCGGCCGACGCTTGAGTCCCTGTTTCGTCAGGAGGAGGAAGATCAATCGGCTCTTCCTCCTCTCCCGTCCCGAAACGCTTCAGCCGGGGCAGTTCCCTTTTGCCCCCGCGACGCATTTCGGCACTGGAGCCACTTCTCCCCGCAGCCTGCATTCCCGACATGCCGTTAACCGACACACGGACCAGAACGGGCGCATCGTCCCGGCGCGGCACGGGCGCTGTCTTCCGTGCAGGCATTCCGCCGCTTTTCTTCTGGCAGCACTGCACGCTCGCCCTTCTGGCCGGGATTCTTTCCGCCCGGCATATTCTCCCCGGTTCCGCGGCAGCCGTCATTCTGCTTCTGTTCTGCCCCGCGCCGGGAGGGGTTTCCGTCCGGGCCCGCCGTTTCGTTCTTCTGCTCTGTGTTCTTGCCGGATTTTTCCACATGCGCCATGCAATCCCCGAACCTCCGACCGATATTCCGGCATGGTTTCATGCCGGAGAACGCATCGAAGCACAGGGGAAAATCGTTTCCGTGTCAGGGCTTCCTGATCGGCGTCTGCGCATCCTGCTGGAGGACGTGCGGCCCGCTTCCGGAAATTCCCTCCCGCCTTTGCCCGGCAAGGTGAATCTTTCATGGGATCAGGCCCGTCTGCCCGGCACTCCGCGGCCTCTCCCCGGCCAGTACATCGTCTTCACCTCGCGTATCCGTCCCGTTTCTTCCTTCACTAACATCGACGCCGCAGAAAGAGGCAACGATATCGCCGCATACTGGGCGGCAAAGGATGTATGGTTCAATGCCTGGATCATGTCGCGCCCCGGAAGGGCCTCTCCCGCAAGGACAGAAGGCAGCCCTGATTTTGGCCCGGGACTGCGCGAAAAGGTGAGAACCGCCTTTGTGCGCAGCCTCGGTGAGCCGACGTCTCTGAGCTTCACCACAGAGGAACGGCACAAGAAAAGACCGGACTCCGCCCGCTTCATGACGCAGGGGCAGGCCATGCTTCCCGCGCTGCTCTTCGGCGATCGCTACGCGCTTGATTCCGTTACGCTGGACCTGTTCACCAGGGCGGGACTGGTGCATTCTCTCGCTCTGTCCGGCCAGCATCTTGCGCTGGCCCTGCTGCTTGCCTGCGGCTGCGCCGCGCTCACGGGGAGGCTGTATCCCCGCCTTTTTCTGCGTATGCCGCGCCGCAGACTGATCTTTGCCGTCGGTCTGCCCCTTGCCCTGCTCTATCTCTGGCTGGGAGACGCTCCGCCTTCCCTGATCCGGGCCGCGATCATGCTCTTTGCAGGAGCGGCGCTCTGGCAGAGCGGCAGAGTATCCACTTCGCTGGACGCGCTGTTTCTTGCAGGATTATGCTTTCTGCTTGTCCATCCCGCCAGCGCCTTTGATCTTTCGGTACGCCTTTCCATGCTTTCCGTGGCGGGCATCATCCTGGCCGCCCCTCTGCTGCGCTCCGTTCCCCTCCATTCCCGCGCGTTGCGCGCCGCGGCACAGATGCTCATTGTTTCCCTGGCGGCCCAGACAGCGACACTGCCCATTGTTCTGCATGCCTTCGGCAGGATCTGCCCCTGCTTCATTCTCAACCTGATCTGGCTGCCCGTACTGGGGCTGATCGTCCTGCCTCTTGCCGCTCTGGGCTGCGCCCTGCTTCCCTTCGCCTGCGGCGGCGAGGCGCTGCATATTCTGCTCTCCGGCGCGGCTCTGCCTGGCGATATGCTCCTGAAGCTGCTGACCATGATGGACGAGGCCGGTCTGCTTGCCGCCCTGCAGGGACTCAAGCCGACAGGCCTGTCCATGCTCGGTTTCATCTGCGCACTGGCGGCGCTGGCCTGCGCGGCGGGCGGCCACGCAGCTTCCCGCGCCTGCCGCGGACTGCTGATCTGCGCTCTTGTTCTGCTCCCCGCCGGTTTATGGCAGCGAAGCGCCGAAACATGGCGCGCCTTCAGGGAAGAACGCATTACGCTGCGGGTGCTTGATGTCGGACAGGGGCAGTCGCTGGCTCTCGAATACCCCTCTTGCTCCGGCATCGGGCGCATGCTTCTGGATGGAGGAGGCTCCCTGTCTCCCCGCTTTGATACCGGTCGGGACATCGTGGCCCATGCCCTGACCTCCAATCGGGCGCCGAGACTTGACGCGATCCTGGCTTCCCATGCCGACATGGATCATATCCGGGGGCTGATTTCCGTGGCGGAGACGTTCCGCGTCGATACGCTGTACCGCTCCGCCCTGCCGGGAGCATTCACGAAAGGCGACGGCCCGCGTCTCACAAACACGGCGTGCGAACGCGGCATCGACGAGCGCCGGCTCATGCGGGGCGACGTCATATCCCTGTCAGACGGGCTGACTCTGGAAGTGCTGCATCCTCCGGCTCGGGGCCGCTTCTCCAGCAATAACGGCTCACTTGTTCTCCGGCTTGTCAGAAACGGCGAAGGTCTGGCGCTGTTCTGCGGGGATGCGGAGCGCTCCGCCCTGAAAAGAATCCTCCGTTCCGGCGCACCTCTTCAGGCCCATGTTCTGGTGCTGCCCCATCACGGTTCCGTATCCAGTCTGCTGCCAGAATTCTATGACGCGGTTCATCCCGAAACTGCCCTGATTTCCAGCGGTTCATACAACAACTTCAGTTTTCCGCATCCCGATGTGCTGGCCGCTCTGAAAGAGCGCGGCATTCCGGTATTCAACACGGCGGAATGCGGCGAGATACGCCTGAGCTGGACAGGGGAAAGCCGGTCTCCCTCCCTGCGCTTCGGCAGACAGGGAACAACATGGATCGGACCTGGATAGAACCGCTCCGAAACCTCTTCCCCTGCCGAGGACGCCCATGCCCAAACGCAGAACGAGCCGCGCAGGCAAACTTCACCGGCGCAAAAAGACGGCGCTGCAACTTGCAGCGCCGTCTTTCCAGCCCTCTGACGAGCGAACAATCCTTGAGGAGATCCTAGTTAAAACTACATCCCAGTGCCGGTGTCAGCCTTTGAGATGGCCTGGAGCCGCTTGTCAAGGGCCTGCCTCACCGCTGCCCGATTGGCGGTTTCCGTATCTCTGGTAACGGGCACATCGGTATAGTAGACCGCACCGGCATGAATATTCCATTTGTCCTGGGCGGCGCCGAATGTTCTCCAGCTTTCACTCAGAGACAGCAGCCTCGGCAACCCCACACAAAATACCAGCCAGAACATGGCTCCATATGCGGCAAATCTGAACCACTGCCGCATGGTGGGAGAAAAATTCATCGCGACTCCGGTAAAAGGGCCGCCCGCTGCAGACGGGCGGCCCTTTGCTTGCTCCGCGCTAGATGCTCGCGGTGATGTCAGGGAAGACCTTGTAGAACATGATCCATGCCATGAGCAGGGTCAGGCACAGGTTGAAGGACTGGCCCACGACATACAGGATAATGGGCTTGCCGCCCTTGAAGTAACTGGCAAGTTCGCGGAAGTTGGTAGCAAGGCCGATGGACACGAAGGCCAGAGCGAACATCCAGCCGCGGAAGGCCTTGGCCACGGAAACCACGCCCTTGTCAATCATGGAGGTGGCGAGATCGTTGCCGAGGTTGCCGCTCACCACGGAGCAGACGATGGACACGGCGAGGAAGCCGATGACGAACTTGGGGAAGCGGTTCCAGATTTCCATGGCGGTAACCTGCTGCCCTTCGTTGCACTCAACCTTGGTGCACCAGTACATGGCCACGCAGAAGGCGGTCACGCCGATCAGCACGTTCTGGATCATCTTGATGGTCGCGGCAACCTGCAGAGCCTTGGGGCCGAGGAATGCGCCCGCCGCGGCCACGGAGCCGGTGGCGTCGATGGTGCCGCCGATCCAGGCGCCGCCCAGCACTTCAGGCAGGCCGATGGCCTTGATCAGCGCGGGCAGGGCAATCATCATGATCGCGGTGAACGCAAGGGAAAGGCCCACGGAAAGGGTCAGTTCTTCCTTCTTCGCGCGGCAGGCCGCAGCGGTCGCAATGGCGGCGGAGGTGCCGCACACGGACATGTCGGCGGAAATGACGATGTTCAGTGTCTTGGAGGGCATCTTCAGGATCTTCTGGCCGAAGATGAAGGTGCTGATCAGCACGATGGGGGTAACCACCCAGGCCACGAAAATGCCGGGCACGCCGATGGCGAGAATCTTGCCGAAAAGCACTTCCGCGCCCAGCAGGACGAGACCGGCCTTGATGTAATATTCCACCTGCACGGCGGGCATGATCCATTTGGGCGTTCCGATGGTGTTGGCGATCAGCAGACCGAGGACGATGGACATGATTTCGGCGTTCACGCCGTACTTCGCGGTCGGAGCGAAGCCGCCGAGGAAGTTGGCGAACACGCTGAGCACGAACACGCCGAGGAAGCCGATGAAGAACTGGGGCACATTATTGCCCATGGCCATCATGCCGATGGAGAACATCACGCCCAAACCAAGACCGAGGATCACGAGCGAGAGAAAAATGTTGGAACCGGCGCTCACCTTGGCGGCAGCGGCGGCCTTGTCGGCAGACTCCCATGCGCTGACGGCGTCGACAGCAGCCTTGTTCAGAGCTTCATCCTTGAACTGGGCGTCGGCGGCAGCAGTCTGGGCTGCCTTGGCGGCGGTCAGGGCTTCTGCGGCCCTGGCCTTGGCGGCATCGGCGGCAGCCTGATCTCCCTTGGCGGGAGTCACGAAGGAGGCGACCGGGTTGCTGCTCCACTTGCCGGGAGTTTTCGTAATGCCGATCAGAGACTTCACGGAAGGCAGAGACGCGCCGGTCAGGGCCTTCTTGGCGGCGGTCGCCTGAATCAGCTCCACGGTTTTGAAAGGTTTGGCCTTTTCAGCGGCGATAACGGCATTGTAGTCGGCCATCTTTTTCTCGATATCGCCCCGGGCGCCGAAGATCATGAACGCGGATACAAGCAGGATAAAGAAGCCGATCCATATCGCCCAATAGTCTTCCTTGAGCCACAGGTCGGACCACTTCGCTTCCCCACGGTCAACGACTACATCGTTGTTCTGCTGGTTCTCCATCTCAAATCCTCTAGTGAAAGTTACAGGTTGTCTCTCCTCAAGCCTGATTGTTCAGTCAATAACAAACACCTGTCCATTTTGCAAGCCGGTTTCACAGCCGGCAGACCATGACGTAAGCCCGCCGACAAGAAAATCAGCCGCCGTTCCGGGCAGGGAACGGCGGCTGTATCCGCGGACAAGGCCGGGCCGTCCGCACCCCGGAGAAAAAAGAAGTTTTTCTGCCGGAAAGCCCTGCTGCGAAATGGAGAAGGGAACATCCTGCCCGCTCAGGAGCATTTTCAAAACGAAAATGCTCCTCCAAATGTTCCGGACGGCGAGCGGAGCGAAACTCGTCTCTGCCCTCCTTATCCGCAGCGCGCTTTGCGCTGACGGCCAGAGGGATGCCGCGGGCACGGAGCAGCCGCAGTTCACCTGCGGCGCACGGCTCCGATGGAGGCGCGAAATCTGCCGGCCGGAGACAGGGTCCCGGCCGGCAGATTTCTTCAATGACAAAATGTTCTAGAACGGCCAGATATTGTCGAGGAGGCGCGTCAGCCAGCCCGGCTTCTGCTTGTCGGCAATGACGCCTTCTCCATAATAGGAGATATGGGCATCAGCCATCTGCGTGGACAGAACACTGTTGTCCGCCGCCACGTCGCGGCTGCGGATCAGCCCTGCCACCACGAGAAACTGCGTCTCGTTGTTGACCTTGGTCTCCCGCGCGCCCTCAATGCGCAGCAGGCCGTCCGGCAGCACATTGACCACGCGGGCGGCCACCGTGGCCGTTACCCTGTTGTTGCGCGTGGTGGAGCCGTCGGCGGAAAATTCCTTCTTGGTGTTGGTGCCCAGAATGGGAGTGCTGCCTACCTTGCCGCCCACAAGAGGAATGGAGCTTCTGCCGAACAGGGCGGAAACGCCGTATTCCGAATTGCTGTCCCTGTTGGTGTCGGTGGTGGCTTCATTGGCGGCGCTTGCGCTTTCCACAACATTGACCATGACGATATCGCCCACGCGCTTGGCCCGATGATCGTCAAAGAGCAGCAGCGCGTCGCTCTCGCTGAAGATCGAGCCGGGATTGCTGTAGGTCGGAGTGGGTTCGCGGTATGCCATGGGCTGCGTCACGGGCTGGATGATCGTGGGCTTCTGTTCGGCCGCCGTACACCCCGCGAGCGCCAGAGCAAGGGCACACAGGAATCCCCGCGCCGGAAGGCCGCGCATGTTCGGGACAAGCTTGTTCATGATCTTCCTCCGCTATTTTGTTTCCACGGTATCGGCATCGCGCACCGTGGCATAAACCTGTTTCTTTGAACTGAGATTGCGCACAGCGATGGTATCCCCGGGGCCGCCCTCTTCCAGCGCCTCGACCATTGTGCGCATTTCCACATTGCCCCGCCGGTATACCAGAGTCACGCGATCTCCCCGGTGTATGGCGGCCAGGGGCGCGAGATCGTCCGCCAGAATGGCCTCACCGACGCCGATGGCCCGCTTTGCCTGCCATGGCCCGCCTTTGCCGTCCCATATCGCGCCTCTGGTATAGGCAAGATTTTCGGAGCGGAACGTCACTCTGTCCGGCGAAACGGCATCCCCCCGGTTCAGGGGAACAGCGGCGCAGGGAACATCCATCCACAGATTGAGAAAAACGGAACCGGTAAAGCGCCGCCTGGCCGTGCCGTCCAGTTCCTTTACCGCAAAACGCAGTCCGATGCGCCCCGGAGCGACCACTCCCCGCTCAAGCTCGATGCTCTGCCCCTCATGGGCCGTGAACGCATACGCAGGCAGGCGGAAATCCGTAAGACCTCCATGCCCGCCGAGCAGGTTGATCTGGGGGGTCAGCGCGCGGATCACCAGCGCGCGCAGATCCGGCTCAAGGTACACGGCTCCCCCGCGCTGAATAACCAGAGACGCGGGCAGAATGCAGGATGCGGCAAGCTCCCCGAGGCGCTCTTTCAGGGCGGACTCAAGGCGCTGCCGATTAATCTGAAGAGGTCTGCCCGGAGCAGGCGGTGCGGGCCACAGGGGTCTGGCGGCCAGTTCTTCCCACCTCTCCCGGGACAGTCCGCCAAGCGGATCGGCTATATCGCCAAGCCGTACCATGTCGCCCTGAACAGCCGCGGCTTCGCGTATGCGCAGCCGCCACACATCACTGTCGCCGCCGATGGAGGCGGGAGGCGCGACCGCGCGGGCCTCGCTGCCTGTGGCCTGCCAGGCCGCGGCCGCGCGCGGAAACACCACCAGAACCAGCAGCGCGAGTGTGAAAAGAACAGAACGACATGCGGCGCGAAACAGACGCAAGACAGACTCCCGCCCTAGCTGCGCTTCAGATTGACGGCGGTCTGGAGCATGGAATCGGAGGTCTGAATGGCCTTGGAGTTCATTTCATAGGCGCGCTGGCCCACGATCATGTTGACCATTTCGTCCACGACCTCCACGTTTGACATTTCCAGAAAACCCTGAGCCAGGGTTCCCACATTGTTTTCACCGGGCACGCCTTCCACCGGATCGCCCGAGGAGTCGGTGGGCATGTAGAGGTTGCGCCCCCGCGCGTCCAGACCGGCGGGGTTGATGAACGTATACAGGGGGATATCCGTGGCGGCCAGTTCTTCCGAATTGGCGTCCAGCGCGACCATGCGCCCGTCTTCACTGATGGAAATGGATTTCGTCTCTTCCGGCACGGCAAATTCGGGCTGAAGCACATAGCCGTTGGCGGTGACCACAGTGCCGTCCTGGTTGAGCTTGAACGCTCCCGCCCGGGTGTACATCTCCTGATCCCCCACCATGACGCGGAAAAAGCCGTCGCCCTCAATGGCCACGTCCAGGGGATTTCCCGTATTCTGGAAATCCCCCTGGGTGAAGAACTTGTGTACGGCCACGGGACGTACGCCCATGCCCACCTGAAGGCCCACGGGAATGGAATTGTCCCCTTCCGTGGCGGAGCCGGCCACGCGCATGGTCTGATACATCAGATCCTCGAACTCGGCGCGGCTCTTCTTGAATGATGTTGTATTGACGTTGGCCAGATTGTTGGAAATGACGTCAATATTCGTCTGCTGGGCGGTCATGCCCGTGGCGGCAGACCAGAGTGAGCGCATCATAACTGTTGTCCTCGCTTGCCGGGAGTACCCGACGGGCTTTTTTTACCGTATCGACAGCGCCTCGGCGGCCGGAAGCCCGCCGCGCTGCTGCGCACGCAGCTTTTTCGTTCCGGGAATGCCCTAGCGGGCCCTGCCGACCTTGCTGTTCAGCTCCCTGTCCACCGCGTCCGAACTCTGCATCATTTTCTGATGCGCCTCAAAGCTGCGGTGAACCTCAATCATGTTTACCATTTCCGTCACCGCATCCACATTGGCGGCCTCAAGATACCCCTGATTGACCATGGTGCCCGTCTGACGCGGATCAATTTCCGCCGCGGTGGAGCCTTCCCGCAGGCGATAGAGATTGCCGCCCACCTTTTCCAGCGCGGTCAGATCCCCGACGCTGACAAGTTCAAGCCTGCCTATCTCCGCCCCGTCCGCAAATACGGCTCCTTCGCTGTTCACATGGATATTCCGGGTTCCCTCGGGAACGGTGATCGGACCGCCCTCTCCGAGCACGGGCCAGCCCTGCTTGGTCATCAGCATACCGTCGGCGTTTTGACAGAAGCTCCCGTTCCGGGAGAGAAAGGCGCCGTTCGGAGTCTGAATGCGGAAAAAACCTTCCCCGGAAATGGCGAAATCCAGGCTGTTTCCGGTATAGTTCATGCTGCCCTGGCTGAAATCCGTTTCCGCCACAGCCAGCCGGACTCGGGATCGGAGCCGGGACTCGGGAAACAGCGGTTTGGAACGCAGATTCTCCAGCGGCTCGCGGATGAAATCATGAGCGAAGTGCTGCATGGTATCCTTGAAGGCCAGCTTGTCCGCCTTGTAGCCGCTGGTGTTGACGTTCGCCAGATTATTGGAAATCACCGCCATGCGGTGTTCGCTGGTCAGTGCGGCGAATACGCCGGAAAACATGGCATTCTGCATAGATTCTCCTTGCCTTCTCCCAAACGGATCAGCTTTCGTTTCCCGTGCCCGCGGCTCCGCTGAAGGCGGCAGGGCGACGGATTAACGACGCACGGGAGAAGACGTTCCTCCTCCATGCAATTTACGGGCCAAAACGGGCTTCCTGTGAAAGGCGCACCCGCAATGGACGGGACGCCGCCGCAGTCCGGGTTTGGGAACGGCCTTGACCGCCGGAGCAAAACAGCGCGTCCCGCAAGCGCATTGACCGTAAAAAAGGACTCGCATATAGTTGAATGTTCCGTGAGGATGACTGAGGCATCCGTGAAATTTTCCCCGCAAATTCACCCGGCGGCAGAGCCGCCGGGTCTGGAGCAAGCTCATGAGTCAGCAGCCCGAAACGCCCTGCGCCGCCGCGCAGGAAAGGCCCCAGGGGCAGGACTTCCTGCGCGCGCGCATTGCGCAGGACAACGAAAGCGGCCGCTTCGGCGGCAGAGTGCACACGCGCTTTCCTCCCGAACCCAACGGGTACCTGCACATCGGCCACGCCAAGTCCATCTGCATCAACTTCGGCCTTGCCCGGGATTTCGGCGGCAAGTGCAATCTGCGCTTTGACGATACCAATCCGGTGAAGGAAGACGTGGAATACGTTGATTCCATCCAGCAGGATGTGCGCTGGCTGGGTTTTGAATGGGAAGGCGAACCGCATTACGCCTCCGACTATTTTGACCGTCTGTACGCCTATGCCGAAAAGCTGATTATGGACGGAAAGGCCTATGTGGATGAGCTGTCCGCCGAGGAAATCCGGGAATACCGCGGCACGCTGACCAGACCGGGAACACCCAGCCCGTGGAGGGAGCGCCCCGCGTCCGAAAGCCTCGATCTGTTCCGCCGCATGAAAGCCGGGGAATTTCCGGACGGAAAGCTGGTGCTTCGCGCAAAAATAGATATGGCCTCGCCCAATGTGATCATGCGCGATCCCACGCTGTACCGCATCCGTCATGCGGATCATCACCGCACGGGAGACAAGTGGTGCATCTACCCCATGTACGACTTCACGCACTGCATCTCCGACTCCATCGAGGGCATCACGCATTCCATCTGCACGCTGGAGTTCGACAACAACCGCGAGCTGTATGACTGGATGCTCGACGCGCTGGACATCTACCATCCCCAGCAGATTGAATTCGCCCGTCTCAATCTCACGCACACCCTGCTCTCCAAGCGCAAGCTCATCCAACTGGTAAGGGAAGGGCATGTGCGCGGCTGGGACGATCCGCGCATGCCCACAATCAGCGGTCTGCGCCGCCGCGGCTGTACCCCCGAGGCCATCCGGGACTTCTGTTCCCGCATCGGCGTGGCCCGCACGGCTGATTCCACCGTGGACTACAGCCTCCTCGAATTCTGTGTGCGTGAACACCTCAACGCCGTCACCCCGCGCTGCATGGCCGTGCTCGACCCGATCAGGGTAGTTATCGAGGATTACCCTGAAGACAAGGTGGAGGTCTTCGATCTGCCGCTGCATCCCGAAGATGCTTCCCATGGTTCCCGGCCCGTCCCGTTCTGCCGTGAACTGTGGATTGAACGCGACGATTTCCGGGAAAATCCGCCCAAAAAATACTACCGCCTTGCGCCCGGAGCCGAGGTCCGGCTGCGTTACGCCTACTATATCACCTGCCGGGAAGTCATAAAGGATGAAGCGGGGAATATCGTGGAACTGCGCTGCTCGCATGATCCTGCTTCGCGCGGAGGATCTTCGCCTGACGGACGCAGAGTGAAAGGAACCATCCACTGGGTGAGCGCGCGTCATGCCCGCCCGACGGAAGTCCGTCTTTATGATCATCTCTTCCTGCAGGATGTGCCCGGCGTGACCGGCAACCCCGACGACGAGGGACGCCCCTTCACCGACTTCATCAACCCCGACTCGCTGAAAATCGTCACGGCCATGGCCGAGCCTTACCTTGCGGACCTGCCCGCAGGCGGACGGGTGCAGTTTGAACGGCTGGGATATTTCTGCTCCGATCCTGACGGCACTCCCGAAAAACCGGTGTTTAATCGTACTGTTACTCTGAAAGACAGTTGGGCAAAACTGGAAAGGAAGCTGTAGGCATGCAACTTGTCCGCCGGAAACTCTCCGGCGGATTTTTTTATATGCAGCCTTCACTTTTGATGCGGATTGCCTTACCTTTGCGCTAAACTTTTTCCGGTTTTCGACGATTGCATGTTTGCATTCATGCATACTGGCAGAAAAAGAAGGGATTCCGGTTTCCGGCTGACATCATGTCCTTCATACCGTACAGCACAGGCAGGTACAATCATGACCATCCGCAGGGCCATGCTTCTTTTCAACGGTCTCATTCTGGCCGCCGTCATTTTCACGGGATTTGAAATTTCTGTATTCATCTCAAATATCAATACCCTGCAGGATGTTGAGCAGAAGCGTCTGGTCAGTCTCATGCTGGGCGAGGAAGTCCGCAAAAGCTCCGAAAACCTCACCGCCAATGTGCGGCTGTATGCCGTGACAGGCGACAGGAAAGCGATCGACGCATACAATGACATCGTGGATACGCGCGCCGGGGTAAAGCCCCGTCCTGCCGACGCGCTGATCGCCCCCGGCCGGAAAAGAGAGCTGGTCGACCTGCTCCGGGACTATGGCGTGACCGACGAAGAGCTGGCGCTGGTGGCCCGGGCGAATCAGCTTTCCAATGCGCTGGTCATTCTGGAAACGGAGGCCATGAACGCCGTGGAGGGCAAGTTCAAGGACGCATCGGGCAACTATACCGTACAGGGCGCGCCCGACCGCGAAAAAGCGGCTCTGCTGGTGTTCGGCCCGGCCTATCAGAATGCCACCGCGGAAATCATGAAGCCGCTGGATCAGTTCACCCGCCGTCTCAATGAGCGCTGCAGCGCGGAAGTAAAAGCCACGCGGGAGAGAGTCCGGACAAATTCCATCTATGTCTCTGTCTGCATCGGCATTATTTTCATTGCCGTGGCGGCAAGCCTGCTGTTTGCGAACCGTGCCATCGCCACCCCGCTGGAAGAGACGACGAAATTCGCCGAATACGCGGCCCAGGGCAATCTTGACGCCTCCATAGCCGTCAGCAGCAGCAATGAAATAGGGAGACTGCGCAAGACTCTCAATTTCATGATCGAACGCCTCAGATTCCGTATCCGGGAAAGTGAGGAAAAACAGGCGCACGCCGAAAAACAGAGCCGTGAGGCGCAGGCCGCCAGGCTCCGTGCCGACGAGGCCCTGGGCAAGGCCAACGAGGCGGCGCGGCAAATGCATGAGGCGGCCGAACGCCTTGCCGATGTGGCCAGAGCAAGCGAAGAGGTGGGCAGGGATCTGACGGCGCGCATCGAGCACAGCAATGCGGGCGCGCAGGAACAGGCCCAGCGCGTGGCCGAGGCTACCTCGGCCATGGAGCAGATGAATCTGGCCGTGACCGATATCGCCGGCAATGCCGCCGCGTCGTCCAGAGGCGCGCAGGAAACCCGCAATGCGGCGACCGCGGGCGTGGCGGTTGTGGAGCAGGTCATGGAAAGCATCCAGAAGGTACAGGATGATTCCATGGAACTCAAAAGCGTCATGACCGCGCTGGACAGGCACGCGCAGGACATCACCCGGATCATGAACGTTATCTCCGACATAGCGGATCAGACCAACCTGCTGGCCCTGAATGCCGCCATCGAAGCGGCCCGCGCGGGAGAGGCCGGCCGGGGATTCGCCGTCGTGGCCGATGAAGTGCGCAAGCTGGCGGAAAAGACCATGGCCTCCACGTCGGATGTATCCAGCGCCATTACCTCCATCCAGGAAAGCTCCGCCCAAAGCATCACCCAGGTGGAACGCAGCGTGGAAAACATCAATAAAACCAAGGAACTCGGCTCAAGAGCCAAGGCCACCCTGTCGGAAATCCTGAACATGGCGGCCGAATCGGCCGACAAGATTCAGGCCATTGCCGCCGCAAGTGAAGAGCAGTCCGCCACCAGCGAAGGAATCAACCGTACCGTGGGGCAGATCAATGTCATTGCCACTGAAACCGCATCCAACATGGGGGACGCTTCACGCACGGTGGCAGAGCTTGAACGCCAGATCAACGTGCTGACGAATCTCATTGCCTCACTGAACAAACAATAGACGCTCTGCCGTCCTGCATGTCCTTCCCCGCAGAGGCGGCGTCTTTCCCGGAGAACCGGAAGCACAAGGATACCAGGGAAAAAAACACTCCCTGTTTCTCCCGAAAAATCCTGTCTGGAGAGGTAATCTTCATGAAAAATCTCAAGCTCTGGCTCAAACTCGGCTTCGGATTCGGCCTGCTCATCCTCCTCATGTGCGGACTGGGACTTATGGCCATGAACACCCTGAAGGAAACCCGTAACGCCAGCCAAAGCATCAGCGAATGCTATCTTGCGGAAGTGGAGATCGTCACGAATCTGGAACGGGCCATCAATTCCACGGTCCAGTCCATGCTGCGTTTCGGCAGAAGCGGACGGGAGGAAGACTGGACTGCCGCGAACAGGAACTTTGCGGAGGCCCGGAACAGTCTTGATCAGGCGCTGGAACTGGTTCAAAACTATCCTGAACTGCGTGTCCTGAGACAGAATGCCGACGCCACAGCGCAGAACATGGAAAAATACCGGGAACTGTGCAGCCAGACGTATGAAATTCAGACACGCCTGGTCGCTCTGCGTCTGGATATGGACAAGAGCGCCCTGGAATTTCAGGAGAGTCTGCTGCATCTTCTGAAGCAGGGCGATCAGGTTCTGCTTGAAGCCATCCGCAATGGGGAATCGCCTTCCGCACTGGAGACGCTGGCAGTTTCTCTCACTCTGGCCAACGAGCTTGTCGACCAGGGCAACAGCATACGCATCAAGAATCAGAGCGCGCAGGTGCTGAACGACCCCGCCATAACGCGGGAAGGACTGGCGCTTTTCGACAGATTGAACGAAATCTTCAACGAACTCAACCCGCTGCTGCCGGAGGAATATCTGCCGCTGCTGGAAAGCGCCTACAACGCGGCCCATGAATACAAGGCCGATATGGAACGCCTGCTTGAAACATGGCTCCGCCGCGCGGATATCGACAGGGAGCGCGGCGCTGTGGCCGGCAAAGTTCAGGAACTGGCCAGGACTACCGCCGGCGCAGGCATGGAACAGACCAGGAACATCGCCCGCGACGCGGACGCAAGGGCGCTTGACGCCTCCAATATGTTGACCGTGGGACTGATTGCCGCCGTACTCGTCGGGCTTCTTCTGTCTGTCGCGCTCACGCGCGGCATCACCGGCCCCCTGGTCCAGGGAGTCCACTTTGCTTCCACCGTGGCGGGCGGCAACCTTGAACACACGCTTGACATCCAGCGCGGCGACGAACTGGGAGAACTTGCCGACGCGCTCAATACCATGGTCGGCACCCTGAAGCAGAAAATCGAGGAAGCGCACACGGCCATGGAGGAAGCCAGGGAACGGCAGAAACAGGCCTTTGCCGCATTGAAAGAGGCCGAGGCCGCCAAGGCCCTGGCGGAAAGAGCCAGACGTGAAGGCATGCTGCAGGCGGCGGATCGTCTTGAATCCGTCGTGGCCGCAGTGAACGGAGCTTCCGACGGCCTCAGCGAAGAGATCCGGAAATCGGATCACGGCGCAGCCGAACAGGCCCGTCTTGCCGAAGAAACCGCTACCTCCATGGAAGAAATGAATACTGCCGTTCTTGCCGTGGCCCGCAACGCCTCCGAGGCCGCCAGAGCGTCGGAGAACGTGAGGAGCAAGGCGCAGGAAGGCGCGGAACAGGTACGCATCGCCGTAAGCGGTATGGAAGAACTGTATGCAAACTCTTCCACCATCGCGGCGGACATGCAGGATCTCGGCAAGAAGGCCGAAGATATCGGACGCATTCTGTCCGTCATTACGGATATTGCCGATCAGACCAATCTGCTGGCCCTGAACGCCGCCATTGAAGCCGCCCGCGCCGGAGACGCCGGCAAGGGCTTTGCCGTGGTGGCGGACAACGTGCGCCAACTGGCGGAAAAGACCATGGCCGCGACGCATGAGGTGGGCGATGCCATCAAGAATATTCAGGACGGAGTGCACAAGAATATTGAAGGCGTCAACCATGCGGGTGAACTGACAAACAGGGTTACGGAAAGCGTCAATCAGTCCGGAAGCCTGCTGGAAGAAATTCTTCATCTGGCCGATGCCTCCGCCGATCAGGTTCGCTCCATTGCCGCCGCCAGTGAAGAACAGTCCGCCAGCAGCGAATCCATCAACCGTTCGGTGGATGCCGTCAACGCCATCTCCGCCCAGACGGCGGAAGCCATGCGATCCGCAACCGGGGCGGTAAACGCGCTGGCTGCCCAGGCCCGCGAACTCATGGGGCTGATTGATGAAATGAAACGAAGCTGAACCGTCCCGTCTGCGGTGTCCCGCCCGCTTTCAGGGCGGGCAGGATTCTGATGCCGCAGCACTTCCGCACCCTGAAAATGCTCCCGAAGTCAAACGGAGCGAAACTTCACCGCGAGGCCGGAGCAGGCGCAGTTCACCTGCTGCCGTTCCGGCCTCAGGCGTGAAACCCGCGGGACGAACCGGGTTCCGTCCGGACTCTCCGGACGGCATCCTGTCCGGAGGGGGAAACGGACTATATAACTCTTCAGATTGAATGCTGAAAAATTTTTCACCATATTTCTCTTTTCCGAAACAAAATTACTTGCTACAAGATAAACGCGACAGGTTGCAAGGAGTTCAAGTCACGGAGAAAGACATGTCTTTTCCCCCTGTTAAGAGAGAGAGGAAGACTTCAGATCATGACCTGCAGTCGCTTTTGGATCTGCTGGACTGTGGTGTAGTCAAAATCTCCTTTGACGGAGAAATGAAAAGAAGCGTTCTCTGGGCCAACAAGGGATTCTATGCCCTGACCGGAAGATCGAAAGAGGAATACGAACAGCAGGAAAAAAGCGGCAATCCGGCCAATGTTCTGCATCCCGACGATTTCAGGCCGGTATTTAAAAAGTTCCATGCCCATGTGCGGAACAGGAAAAATCTTCATATTCAATATCGGGTATTCCACAAGGATGGTCATATCGTCTGGCTGGATGTAAAATCATGCTTTATCGGCATTGAAAACGGCCATCCTGTTTTCATGAATGTCATGATGGATATCACGCATGAAAAAGCACTGAATGATATGATAGAAATGGAAAGAAAGAAATATGTTCTTCTCAGCAAGATAAGCAATGAAATAATATTTGAATACGACATAAAAAATGACAACATGAAGCATTTCGGAAGCCTTGAACGACATATAGACAAAAGAAATATAAATAATTTTCTGAAAAAACCTGATCAGCACAAACTTATTCATCCTGATGACTATAATGTTGTAAATGACTTACTGCAAAAATTAATATCCTGCGAAAACAAAATCAGACAAAGCGAAAAATTCAGGATTTATATCGAAGGTCTCGGTTTCCGCTGGCATTACTGCAACTGCGGCATTATCGACGAATCGACCATTATCGGGAAACTGGTGGATATCCATGATACGGAAGAAAAACTCCACTATCTGAATGATCTGACAAGCAGGGATCCCATGACGCGCCTGCTGAACAAGGAATTCATGCGCAATCGCTGTGCCCAGATTCTCCATGATTCTCCAGGGCGCAAACATGCCATGCTGATCATCGACATTGACGATTTCAAGATCGCCAATGATACAAACGGGCACAAGTTCGGTGACAGCGTCATCCACCTCATAGCGGAAACCCTGCAAAACTCGTTCCGTTCCGATGATCTCATCGGGAGAATCGGAGGTGATGAATTCCTTCTGCTGCTCCACGACGTCAGCCGTGAACAGGCTCTGCTGCTGGCCGACAAATACAGATCCGCCCTGGCTTCCGTGAGCGGGCCTTTCGCGTCCCGTTTCCGGATTTCCAACAGCATAGGAATCAGTGTCTTTCCGGAAGACGGCGTGACGTATGAAGAACTTTTTGAAGCGGCGGACAGGGCTCTTTACCGGGCAAAGGCGCAGGGAAAGAACCGTGTGGCGTCAGCCTCCTTTCCTGACTGACGCTCCTGCCCTGCGCCCCCGGGACATAAAAGCGTTTTGCTCTTGAACATATCTGCCGGCCAGGCCCCTATGTTCCGGCCCGCAGGTTTCACGCCCCACCGGAGCCTGACGCCGCAAATGAATTGCGGCGACACTCTCTCCTCCGGTGTCGAGGAGCCCCTGGCCGTCAGCGCGCAGCGCCTTGCGGAGATAAAGAAGAGCGGAGACAAGTCTCGCCCTGCCGACTCCGCAGAGTATTTCATGAACGAAATGCTCCAGGCGGGAACATGCCCGCAAGGTCGGAAAAGCGCCCGGATACGGGGCAGCGCCGTCCGGCATTCCGCCGCGGTATAAGGCTATCTGCCCAGCGTACGCTCCAGCATATAGGAGGGCTGACGGCCGTATCCTTCCAGAGTCAGCATGTATTTCCGTTCGTCAGTCCGGCTGATTTCCAGTACGGCAAACTGGTTGTCTTCCCGTGTGTCCATTCCGCCGGCCTCGCTTGTGGCGCTCCAGGGGCGGTAGTCATTGACGCCCACATTGCCGTTCATCACTACATAATGGATGCCCCTGATATTGGAATAGCCGCCCTGATGGTCGTGCCCGGAAATCACCGCCAGAACCCGCCCGCTGTCTTCCAGTATCCCGCGCACGACTGAAGCGTTCTTGATGTTGTGATCCTGCCCGTCCACCCGATCCAGAGTCTGATGCGAAAACAGAACCGTCGGCAGGGGAGTCTTTCGCAAGTCATCCCTGAGCCATTCCAGTTCCTGAGGAGGAATAATGGTGTCCGTCCATGTCCAGAAGGTATCGGCCGGCGTGTTCATGTCATAGGGCCGATAATTCCCGGGGGTATAATCGGCATCCAGCACGACGAAATGAATGCCGTTCGCATCCCATGAATACCACGTCTGCCCCTGCTCAATGCCGGTATTGGTGATATTGCCCAGAAACTCATCCCGCCTGAGGTTGTCGAAATCATGGTTGCCCAGCACATGATAATGCGGACAGGAAAGCGAAGCGAAGCGGGTTTCAATCTGGGCAAGGTTCTTCAGCGGCTCCGTTTCCATGGAGAGTGTATCCACAAAGTCGCCCAGCTCCACGACAAACGCCGGCTTCACGGCGCTCATGCTCTCCGTGAATACCTGCATTTTCTTCATGGCGGCGGAATATTTGCGGGTTTCACTATCTGCCCTGGTGGTATGGTGCATGTCGGTGACTATCCCTGCCTTGAGCAGGGTATCGGAATTCTGCCTGGCCTGCGCCACGGAAGTCATACGCAATACGCCGAAGCCGGCTGCGGCTGCCCCCAGTTTGAGAGCGTCGCGCCTGGAAATGCCTTGAGCCATGATGATTCTCCTTGCATGAAATTCGCCGCCCAAACGCGCGGCATGGCAAAGAGATACCCCCTGCTGGTGTCCGGAAAAAGGCAAAAACTGTTAATACTGTGTAAAATCCGGGTGAGAGCATTCCCGGTTTGAACATGCTCCCGGAGCCGAACGGAACGAGACCCGTCCCTGCCCTCCTTGCTCGACACCCCCCTCTCCCCTCTGGGTGTCGCCGCAATTCATTTGCGGCGACAGACTCCGGCTTCAGCCGTGAAACCCGCGGGCCGCACCCGGGAGGCTGGATGGAAGCTGTTCTCAATCGCAAAACGCCCTGAATGATAGGGCCGCGTCCTGTTTCACCCGGCTCACAAAACAGTTTTGCCTTGAACTGACTCTATATGCGGCCGATCCGCTCTTCGGCGTCCCGCCGCAGCCGGGCAGGCAGCTTCCAGAGCGTTCCGCTGACGCTCAGATCCTCACGCTCGCCAAGCGCAATTACGTCAGAAGCGCAGGATCGCCCTTCCCGATCCAGAACGCGCATCACCAGCGGCCGCAGTCCGGCATGAGCATCCGCCTCAAGCACCAGGGCAAGGCTTCCATCGGAGAGGCGGACAAAGGAACCCGGCGGATAGACGCCCATGAGCCTGATGAATGCCTGCGGATAGCCGGGAGCAAAATGGCTGTCTCTTTCGTTATACATGAAGCCGAGCGCCCTGAAGGGCGTCCCCTGCCGCCGGTAGCCGCGCGTGCTGGACATGGCGTCGTACATGTCCACCACGGCCAGCAAACGTCCCGTAAAGGAAATCTCTCCCTCCGACTTGCCGTAGGGATACCCTGTGCCGTCATGACATTCATGGTGATCCAGTTCTCCATCCAGCACAATGGGAGAGACATCATCCCAGAAGCGCAGAAACTCCTGTCCCTTGAGCACATGAGCCTGCATCTCTTCCATCTGTGAAGGAGAAAGTCCGCCCGGATAGCGCAGGATGTGTTCGGGGACGAACAGCTTGCCCACGTCATGGAGGAAGCCCGCAGCCGCAAAATCCGGAAGAAACACCCTGTTCACGCCAAGATGCATGGCGAACGCCGCACCCAGTACAGCCGCATTCACGCTGTGGGAGCACAGATAATCGCCGCCGCAGCGCAGTTTGCACAAACTGAGCAGAGCGGCCTTGTTGCGCATCAGGCTCTCCGTCGTATCCACAGCCCATGCCGCCAGTTCATCGCGGGGGAAAAGATCCCGCTTTTCCTCAAACAGGCCGTGCGCCAGCTCCATACCCCGGGAATACAGCACGCACGCCGCGGCAAATTCCTCCCGCATGGTAAGCAGGGGCTTCTCACGGGCCGGAGGGGCGGAAAGCAGCGAACATTCAGGAATGGACTCGACCACATACCGATCCGCATGGATAATGCGGGCGATGATATCCCTGTCGTCCGCGCATCCTCCCCGCTCCGTCCTTCCGTCTCCGCCCCCGGGCCCACGCGTCATGCCGCCCCTCCGCCTCTCACTCCACCGTTACGCTCTTGGCCAGGTTGCGCGGCTGATCCACATCCTTGCCCAGATAATCGGCCACCTCGTAACTGAACAGCTGCAATGCCGGCAGCGCGAGAAACGACGCCAGTTCGGGGCGGCAGGCGGGCAGCGTCCAGATCTCCTCCGCATGCAGCTCTCCGCAGCCGTTCCGCCCGTCCGCCTGCGTCAGGACGATGACTCTGCCCTGCCGGGCCTGCACCTGCTCAATATTGGATACGATCTTGGGGAAAAACTCGTCGCGCAGCGCCACGACGAAGGTGGGAAACTCCGGATCCACCAGAGCGATGGGGCCATGCTTCATCTCCCCGGCCGCGTAGCCTTCCGCATGAATGTAGGAAAGCTCCTTGAGCTTGAGCGCGCCTTCCAGAGCCAGAGGATAGGCCGGTCCGCGCCCGAGATAGAAAAAGCTGCGGGCTCCCGCGCAGGCTCGCGCAATGCGGGCTGCGGTTTCGCGCATGGAAGGCAGCTCTCCATCCAGCAGCGCGGGCAGCGCCCGCAGATGGGCAAGCAGCCCGGCTTCCCCTTTCCTCCCTCTGCGTCTTCCCCAGTACAGGGCGAGCAGCAGCAGTACCGCCATCTGACTGCACATGGCCTTGGTGGAGGCCACGCTGATTTCCGGCCCGGCCTGGGTATACAGCACGGCATCCGCCTCGCGCGCGACGGAAGACCCCACCACATTGCACAGCCCCAGCGTGACGCAGCCCTTTTCCCGGGCCAGCCGCAATGCCGCAAGCGTATCGGCCGTTTCCCCGGACTGGCTGATGGCAAGCACGGCTTCCCCCTCCTCCAGCAGCGGATCACGGTAACGAAACTCGGAGGCTATTTCCACGGCAACGGGCACGCCGCCGAATCTTTCCAGAAGACGGGCTCCCCACAGTCCGGCGTTAAATGAGGTCCCGCAGGCCACAATCCGCAGACGGCGCGGAACGGCCAGCCCATCCAGCTCCGGCAGGGACACGCCTTCGGCTTCATCCCGCCCCGGATCGGCGGGCACGCGCCCGGCAATGCACTCGGCAATGACCCGGGGCTGTTCCATAATCTCCTTAAGCATGAAATGCTTGTACCCGTCCTTGCAGGCGGCCTGCATATCCCATTCGATGCGTGTGACTTCCCGGTGTATGGGGGCAAGGCTGTCCAGACGGAACAGCTCCCATGCCCGGGCCTCGTCCGTGCCGCCTTCCCGCCCCTTTCTCCGGCCGACGCGCGCGATCTCCCCGTCTTCCAGAAAGACCACATCACGGGTATAGGCCAGAAACGCGGGGATATCCGACGCCACAAAGCATTCTCCTGCGCCGACGCCGATCAGCAGCGGCGCGGACAGACGCGCGGCATACACCGTCTCCGGCTCTTCAGGCGATATCATGGCTACGGCATAGGCTCCGCGCGCGCGGCGCAGAGCGCGGGCAAAGGCTTCAAGCAGGGAAGAAGCCCGCTTGCGTTCCTCTTCAATCAGGCAGGCCAGAACTTCCGTATCCGTATCCGAACGAAAGGTGCAGCCGGAAGCCGTCAGCTCATCCCGCAGTTCCTGAAAATTCTCGATGATGCCGTTATGCACAAGGGCAAGGGTGCCACCCCGCGCAAGGTGCGGGTGCGCATTGCGTTCTTCGGGCGCGCCATGAGTGGCCCAGCGGGTATGCCCTATGCCGCAGGTGGAAAACATGCTGGGTTCGGCCGCAAGTTTTGCTTCCAGGGCGGACAGTCTGCCGGCGGCTCTGACCACATGGAGCTTTCCCGCCTGCATGAAGGCCACGCCGGAAGAGTCATACCCACGGTATTCCAGCCTGTGCAGCCCTTCAATCAGAAGAGGAACCGCAGGCCGATGTCCGCTGTAACCAATGATTCCACACATATACAGAAAACCTCATGTCAGAGCAGCTTATCGTGACGAAGACGCCATAGTAGCGGTCAATCTGACGCCGGGCAAGCCGTCTGCCCGGTGTAAAAAATATTTTCGCCCGGCGACGCCCGTTGACAGCTCCAGGCAGAACATGACGAAAGCCGCCGGAGAAATCCGGCGGCTTTTCTGTCAAGGCATGCTGCTTTCTGTAGTAACATGGTGTTGAAACTATCCTTGCCCTCCGGAGGCGCGAGCGTGGCGCGCCATGGAGCGCCGCCCCCCCCCGCATGGTCATGCGGCATCCTGGGGGGCGAGGAGCCGCAGCAATGTTTCGCGGAGCTTGAGCCTTTGGGCGGCGAAGCCGCCCAAAGGCTCAAGCGGGCCGGCCGTGGATACATGGTGGCTCTGGCCCGTGTGGAACACGGGCTGCCCTTGCGGCAACGCATGTTGCCGCCCATGCCGGAGCAAAGGCACACGTCATGTACAGCGCCATCAACACCATTTCTGCTATTACCGAGACTACTTCTTGTCAGGGTTGAACCTGGGCGGCACGTTGTTGCCGTCAAGCAGCTTCAGCCAGTTGGGGGTTCCCTCGGGCATCAGCGGATGCTTCACGCTCATGTCCCTGCCCTTGAAGCGCGGGTCATCCTTGGCGTAGCGCAGGGCCTTGTGCACGGCAAGCTGCGGCGCCATATCGCCGTAGGCGTTGGACGCGGCATACACCTTGTCGCCCTTGCCCATGGGATTGATGAATTCCCACACGATGCGCTTGTCGGGCATCACTTCAATGGTATGACCGCCGGTATTCGTGGCGGTGATCAGCCAGTTGCCGTTGGGCAGCTTCTGCGCGCCGCTCTGGGTCTGTGAATAGAAGTTCCAGTCCCATGTCCGGACATCGGATGCCTTCCACTGCCACACCACTGCGTTCTTCTTCGGGTCAAGCTCCACCGCGCGGGTATAGTTGCCGGAAGGACGGGTATGGCCGTTGTCCATGATGGAAATGGTGCCTTCCGCCGTCCAGTCCGGGGCATGAGGGCCGAACAGCTTCTGATCCCCGTCATCGGCATAGCCCGCCGGCGCGGCCCCCTTGCCGTAGTTGGCCGGGTTGCCCCAGCGGTACTTGATGCCCTTGTCGCTCCCGTAGTCGATGACATACACTTCCGCCAGGTTGCGGGAAGTGATGGCGATTTCGTTTGTCGCGGGATTATAGGCCACGCCGTTGAAGTGCGTCCAGTCCGGCCCGGCCCAGGCATGGCGGATGCGGGGCACGAACTTGTTGATATCGATCTGATCCGGGCCGGTGCCGATGTGATCCCACACAGCCCATTCCCAGACAACCCTGCCCGTGCCATGCTCGATTTCCCGCACCACATCGGGCCAGATGCCCTCGATAACCTGCTTGCCGTCCTTCAGCCCTTCCCTGAACAGATAGCGTCCGGGAGCGTCCGGCTTCAGCCCCTTGGCCAGAGCGTCTTCATACGAATACTTTTTCCACACCAGGATCAGAAGGTTGCCGTTGGGCATCACCTCAAAGGTGTGATGGGAAACCTCTTCATCGGGAATATAGCATTTGTATTCCCATACCTTTTTTCCGTTCCAGTCGAACTCCTCGAACAGCCCGGCCTGCCCGCCGAAGGAAGGCCGCACGCCGGGCAGCGAGGAATGGCGGATCAGGTTGCCGTTGGGCATCAGTTCCGCATAAAAGCAGCCGTAGTCGCTTTTCCACTCATTGACCACGTTGCCGTCCATATCCATCAGATAAGTGGTGTTGGCCTGCTGCGGCGCTACCAGCGTGTAGCCGTCAAACGTGCCCGGAGCCTTGTGCAGCAGCCCCAGCGGCCCCTTGAACGCCTCATACGCCTGCGCGCTCCCGGCCAGGGCCAGCGCGGCGATGCCTGCCGCCACAGCTTTCGTTAAACGTTTCATGTTTCTTCCCTCGTATTGGATATTGCAGACGGCCGGCGCGGGGAACGCACATGTTCCCTCTCCCTGCGCAGCCGTCAAAGGTCAGGAGAGGTGCCCGGATGAGCAGAAACGGCGGAAAAGGCTCTCGCCCTCCCGCCGCCAGCCTATCCGTCTCAGAAACAGGCTGTCCCGGATACGGTTACCTTTTCGCGGGACGGCTCACCACCCACGGTTCGTCGAACTGCACCACCGGGCGCTTGTCCAGCGTTGTTCTGAAGTTGGGAATATTCCCCTTGTCATCAGGCAGCATGATAAACGTCTTCGGCTCAACCGGCGCGGTCACCGGCGTTTCCACGGGCTTCTTCAACTGCGGCACCCATTCATACGGCACGGCATAGGCGCGGTAGGTCGTATTCGCCTTCATGGCCGGAGCGTAGCCGTAGGGAGAACGGTATTCCCACACGATTTCACCCATGGGGGTCACTTCAAAAATGCGGCTGCACGCGCCCTCGTCGATCAGCGTGTTGCCGTTGGGAAGACGCTGGGCGATGGAAATATAGGGCGAGAAGAAGAACTTGTAGCCGTGCTGACCGGGAGAAACCTTCATGGTCGCGGCGGAATATTCCCACACACGGGTCTTGTCCACCGGATTGAACTCGATGATGCGGCTCCATGCATGGGCCTGGGAATCGGCATACAGATCTCCCGGCATGGTTCCGCCGTTGTCGAAGAGCAGGATATTGCCTTCGCCGGGCAGCCCCCTGGGAATCATGTGCGTGCCGTGTACCCCGGTAATCGGAGCCAGCGCGGCGTCCGCGCCCACAAAGGGCGGAGCGACCTGCCACACGATATTTCCGGTCTTGTGATCGATGATGAACAGGTGTGAGGTGTTGCGGCTGTCACAGATGATGTTTTCCGGGTGGAAGCGTTCATCGCCCGCGTCATACCACTTGTTCGGCCCAAGCCAGGACGCGCAGTTGATATGGAACCAGTCCACGCCGCCCAGCTTCTTGCCGACCGGAGCCATACGATGCAGCTTGTTGAGGGCGCTTTCGGAAAAACCGAATTCGGAAAAATGCTCGCTGGCGAACCACTTCCAGATCACTTCGCCCTTTCCGTCCACAATATAGATGGCGTCATCCAGCAGTCCGGCCTTGTTGATGCGGGGATTTTCGGCATTGCTGTGAGCGAGAACCAGCATTTTGCCGTCCATTCTGGGTTCCATGCCGGGCGCGTAATACCCCACGGAGGAACCTTCAAGCTGGAAGTCATGATGCTGACGGGCAGCCCAGAAAGATCCGTCCGCCGCGGCGGGCTGGCCCTTGGCCCCCTGCTCCACCTTCTGCCACTTGTCGAACTTGCGGACAATCCTGTTGTCCCAGTCCAGAACGGCTACGGCGCTCTGATCCTGGAACCCCTCAGCCACGGGCGGGTAAATGGAGGTCAGCAGATGACCGCCGGGCAGCACCTTGCTGGGCTGGGCGGCCGCGCCCCAGTTGTCCCATTCCTTCACCAGATTGCCGTTGCGGTCGATCAGCTTGGGATAGGTCCCTGCAAGAATGATATAACTGTTCCAGCATCTGGCAGGATCATACTTGATGGTTCCCACGGGGATGACGTCAGTCTGGGCCTGCGCGGCGCCCGCGCAGAGGCATGCGGCGCCAAGTCCCAGAACCAGGGTTTTCAGAAGCTTCATTCACATCTCCTCAATCCGCTCGATTAAACTGTTCCTGCACGACCGGCGCGGGGAACACGCATGTTCCCTCTCCCTGCGCAATCGTCCATGTCATGCTCCACACATCCCGCGCGGGTGCCAGTGTTCCCGCGCGGGACGATAATGCGGACACGGCTATTTCTTTGCAGCGGGCATGGGCACGGTTTCGCACCCGGCGAAAACCTTCAGCCAGTCAGGAGAACCCGCAGGCATCAGATCCCGCTTGGCGCTCATGTCCCTGCCCTTGAACCCGGGCCAGTCCCTGCCGTAGCGCAGCGCCTTGTGCACGGGATCGCCGTTTCCGCCGTGGCTGTTGCTCAGGGCATAGACCTTGTCTTCACGAACGGGATTCACATATTCCCATACGACGCTCTTGTCCCCGGTCACTTCAATGATATGGCCGGGAGAAGATGTCGTGATCAGCCAGTTGCCGTTGGGCAGCTTCTGCGCGCCGTTCTGGAACGCGGAATAGAAGTTGCTGTCCTCCGCCTTCACGTTCTCCGGCTTCCACTCCCATACCACGGCGTTCTTTTTAGGGTCCAGCTCCACGGCGCGGGTATAATTGCCGGAAGGACGGTAACAGCCGTTGTCCATAATCGTCAGCGTGCCTTCGGGCGTCCAGTCGGGAGCATGAGGGCCCCACAGCTTCTGGCTCCCATCCTTGCCGTACCCCCAGGGCAGTCTGCCCTGGCCGTAGTTGCCGGGGTTGCCCCAGCGGTACTTGATGCCGCCGTTTTTCTTGTAATCAATGATGAATACTTCGCCGAGGTTGCGGGAAGTGAAGGCTATCTCATTTGTTTCCGGGTTATATGCCACGCCGTTCAGGTGTATCCAGTCCGGCCCGGCCAGCCAGAGCATGATATTGCCGAGGTCGCAGAACGCATTGATGTCGAATTTGTCCGGCGTTGTGCCGATGTGATCCCACACCTTCCATTCCCAGACAGTCTTTCCGGTGCCGCGTTCCACTTCACGGATGACATCGGGCCAGATTCCCCTGACCATTCCCTTGCCGACCTTGACCCCGTCAGGAAGCATGGCGCGGCCAAGCTTATCCGGATCAAGCCCCTTGGCAATGGCTTCGTCATAGCTGTGGTACTGCCATACGGGAAGCAGTATGTTGCCGTTGGGCATCACTTCAAAGGTATGATGCGACACTTCCTTTCCTGGTGTATAGCACTTGTACTCCCATATTTTCTTGCCGGACCAGTCAAATTCCTCCAGCAGGCCTGCCGCGCCGCCGAAGTTGGGGGCGGCATCGGGAATGCGGGAATGACGAAGCATGCCGCCGTTGGGCAGCAGTTCGGCATAAAAACAGGGATATTCGCTCTTCCATTCATTCACGACCCTGCCGTCCATATCCAGCAGATACGTCATCGTGGAGTCCTGCGGAGCCAGCAGGGTGTAGCCTTCATACGTTCCCTGTCCTTTCTGCAGCAGGCCAAGCGGCCCCTGAAACGCCTCGTACGCAAGCGCGGGCAGCGCGCTTGCCGCCAGAAAGGCCAGGCCGAGACATCCGGTCAACATGCGATTCATACGACACATCCTTTACCGTAACAGGTGAAGGCAGGTTCAAGACGAACATGCCCTGAACAGGGGAGGCGGCCGCGCATGCGACGCCTCACGGTCAGCTATTTTTTGGGAACAATGACGCAGGGCCGGCCGAACTGTACCGATTCCCGCTTGTCCACTGTCGGCCTGTAGGCAGGAATATTGCCGTTGACGTCGGGAATCAGGATGACCTCATTGGCCGGCGGAACAACGGCGGCTTCCGTGGGCTTTTTCAACTGCGGCACCCACTCGTAGGGAACGGCATAGGCGCGGTAGGTGTACCCATGCTTGAACGCTTCCACATAATTGTAGGGATTGACGTATTCCCATACGATTTCCAGCTTGGGCGTCACTTCAATGATGCGGCTGGAAGAGCCTTCACAAATCAGCGTGTTGCCGTTGGGCAGGCGCTGGGCATTGCTGATGAAGGGGCTGAAGAAGAAATCATCGCCGAACATGCCGTTCGGAATGCCGTTCATGCCTGCGGAATATTCCCATACCGGCGTCTTGGTGACGGGGTTGTATTCCACCACACGGCTCCAACTGTGGTTCATCGTCGGGTAGGTGTTGTCAATCCCTCCGTTGTCAAACACCATGATGTTGCCTTCGCCGGGCAGCCCCCTGGGAATCATGTGCGTATGATGGATGCCTTCCATCGGCACAAGCTGCGCATCCTCGCCCACAAAGGGAGGCGCCGCCTGCCACACGATCCTGCCCGTCTTGTGATCAATGATGAACATGTGGGAAGTATTGCGGCTGTCGGCAATGATATTGTCCGGATGAAAACGTTCGTCGCCCGCGTCATACCATTTGTTCGGCCCCAGCCAGGACGCGCAGTTGATATGGAACCAGTCCACGCCCTGATGTTCCTTGATGCGCACTTCACCCAGCGCTCTGGTTTGTCCCGCCGCTTCCGCCGTGAAGCCGAACTCGTCAAAGTGATCGGAAGCGTTCCACTTCCACAGGATATTTTCATCCTTGTCCACAATGACGATCACGTCGTCGATGAGCTGCTGGAGATTGATTTTCGGGGCTCTGACGTTTTCATGGGCCAGCACCAGCATCCTGCCGTCCCTGCGAAGGGAACTCTCCACGCCGGGCGCATAGTACCCCACGGACGAGCCTTCAAGCTGGAAATCATGATGCTGCCGCGAAACCCAGTAGGTGCCGTCCGCTTCGGCGGGCTGGCCGGGTTCGCCCTTCTCCACCTTCTGAAGTTTGCTGAACTTGCGTACCAGGTTGCCGTCAAAGTCCAGCAGGGCAACGGTGTTGCAGTCCTGAAAGCCCGAGCTCAGGCCGGGGTACAGGGAGGTCAGCAGATAGCCGCCGGGATACACCTTGTTCGGGAACCCCTGTCCGCCTTTCTGATCCCACTCATGCACAAGATTGCCGTTGCGATCGATCAGCTTGGCGGAACCGCCCGAGCCCCCTTCGTTGGCGAGAATGACATAGCTGTTCCAGCATTTGGCAGGGTCATAGCGCAAGGTTCCCACCGGATGTACGGAAGGCTTGGCCTGAGCCGCGCCTGCATACAGGCTGACGACGCATAGTCCGGCCATGACGGCACGCAGCATATTCATGCGAATCTCCTTAATCAGAAGCGCCGCACATCGCCGGAAAAACCCGGAATGACGTGCGGCGCAGGGGTCAGAGTCTCATTATTCTCTCACCGTTTATTCGGCTGCAGGCACAACACGCTTGTAGGTCTTCACCGGAGCGGCGGGAGCCTCCTTCTTCGGAAGTTCGACTTGATCTTTGGACAGGACGGAAGTCCAGTTCGGGAGCTTGCCCTCGTTCTTCATCTTCTTGCCCTGGAAGCCGGGGAAGTCGGCCGGATAGCGCAGCGCCTTGTGAATGCTGTTGCCTGCCTTGCCGTGCTGATTGCTGGCGGCATACACCTTGTCTCCACGGATGGGATTGGTAAATTCCCACACGATGTCCTTTTCATTGGTCACTTCGATCACATGACCGTCGTTGCTGGTGGTCAGCATCCAGTTGCCGTTGGGCAGCTTCTGCGCGCCGTCCTGATAGTGGGAGTAGAAATTGCTGGGATTGGCCTTTACCGCCATGGGCGTCCACTGCCACACCACCGCATTTGTCTTCGGATCAAGTTCCACCGCGCGGGTGTAGTTGTGGGAAGGACGGCGGGCGCCGTTGTCGATGATGGAAAGGTTGCCGTTGGGCAGCCAGTCCGGAGCATGGGGACCCCACAGCGTCTGGTCGCCGTCATCAGCATAGCCGGCAGGAGCCTTGCCCGCGCCGTAGTTGGCGGGATTGCCCCAGCGGTACACGATATCGCCGGTCTTGCGATCGATAACGAATACTTCCGCCAGATTGCGGGAAGTCACCGCAATCTGATCGGTATCGGGATTGTACGCAACGCCGTTGAAGTGCGTCCAGTCCGGCCCGGCATAGGCGCTGTATACCTTGGCCGTACAGAACTTGTTGATGTCGATCTTGTTTTTGCCCTTGCCGATATGATCCCACACATGCCATTCCCACACGGTCTTGCCGGTGGCGCGATCCACTTCACGGACAAAGTCGGGCCAGATGCCGTCAATATGCTTCTTTTCGTCCGTATAGCCTTCCTTGAACAGGTAGCGCTGGTTGGTAGGCTTCATGCCCTTGGCCAGGGCTTCGTCATAACTCTTGAATTCCCAGCCGAGCAGCAGATAGTTGCCGTTGGGCATGATTTCATAGGTATGGTGCGACACTTCCTTGCCGGGAATATACATCTTGTATTCCCAGATCTTGTTGCCGTTCCAGTCGAACTCCTCCATGATCCCGGCCGCACCGCCGAAAAGGCTGAGCCCCGTCTCCTTGACTTCAGGAAGGACGCCATGGCGGGACAGCGTGCCGTCAGCCTTCAGCTCGCCCCAAAAGCCGGTATATTCGCTTTCCCATTTATTGACGATTTTACCATTGTTATCGATCAGGTAGCTGGTCTTGCTTCCCTGAGGAGTAAGCAGAACATAACCTTCCGTTACGCCCGGATCATTGGTAAGCACGCCCAGCGGGCCGCGAAAAGCCTCATTGGCGACTGCCGACCCGGCAAAGGCCGCTGCAAGAACGGCGGCTGCCGCAAGAGAAGTAAAGCGTTTCATAATTCCTCCCGGTTACAGGTTAATACGTCCAATGAGAGGACGTTTTTTACTTTTCGGGCAAGGGATTCCTCTGAACAGGGGGAAGGACCGGATCGGGAACTTTCTTTCGTCCTTCCCAGCCGGAGGCGCACGCCCGGCGATGGAGCCGAATCTTGCCCCCCTCCTTGCCGAGACGCCTACCTGATTTCAGCAGGCTTGAGCATGGCGGCCTTGTCCCACAGCTCATACCACCTGGGAGCCTTGGGGAAGAGAACCTGAGCCTTTGACAGATCGCGTCCCTTGAGGCCGGGATAATCCTTGCCGTAGCGGAAGGCACGATGCACAAAGTTGCTCATGATGTTGATATCTTCCAGCCCGGTGGGGTCATCGAAGGAATGGGAATCTTCCAGCAGTGCAACGGGCCCCTTCAGCGTCCAGGGGCTGACGTATTCCCACACCACATGGGGCTTCTTGCCCCTGGTCACTTCAAAAATATGCCCGGTATTGGTGGATGTGATCAGCACATTGCCGTTGGGCAACATCTGGGCCGCGCCCTGATAGGCGGAATAGAATCCGTTGGGGTTCTGCGCCCGGTATTCCCATTCCAGTTCGCCCGTTTTGCTGTTGATGATGACCGCGCGCGAACGGTTGACGCTCGGCCGGTTCCAGCCGTTGTCAAACAGCATGATCCTCCCGTCGCCAAGCCATGTGGCGTCATGGGGGCCGAACAGCTTTTGATCGCCGTCATCACACCAGCCGGGCTTCTTCGCCCTGGGATCATGGGTTGTGGGATTGCCCCAGCGGAAAGCGATCCTGCCGGTGGATTTGTCCACAAGAAACACTTCGCCGAAATTGCGCGCGGTGAACAATATCTGATCGGTTTCCGGAATATAGGTCACACAGTTGATGTGCACCCAGTCGGAATCCCCGTAGTAGTTGGCGATGGGCAGCTTATAGTTGATATCCAGCTTGTCCTTGCCCTTGCCGATATGATCCCATGTGTGCCAGGACCATACTTCCCTGCCGTCCTTGTCCACTTCGACAATATAGTCTTCCCACAGGCCGTCATACTGGTACTTGGCCTTGGGATCAGCCTTGGCGGGAAGGGTGCCCTTCCTCCGTCCCTTGGCCACGGCTTCGTCATAGGACTTGTACTGCCAGGCGACGATCAGGGTATTTCCGTTGGGCATGCGGCTGAACGCATGGTGCTGGTTGGCTCTGGGGCCATGAATCTTGTGTTCCCATACCACATTGCCGTCCCAGTCGATTTCCTGCACACCGCCGGAAACTCCGCCGAAGGGCACATGCTTCGGGTCATAGCGGATGCCGCGCAGGAGATTTCCGTTGGGCAGCAGTTCGGCATACAGACCGGGCTTTCCGGCGGTATGCCATGTATGCACCACATCTCCCTTCATGTCGATGAGGTACACGTCATTGGTCATGTTGGGCGACAGCAGTGTATAGCCATCGTACGCGCCGTACTTGTTCCAGACATGCACGCCGGTGGGCGTGCTCAGGCTCTCCACGGCAAAAGCGCCGCCCGCGCACAGACAGACGGCGCCGAGGCCCAGCGCCAGAGACTTCAGAAAACGCATTCCACTACCCTCTTGATTTGCCGTCGGCTCCGCCGTTCTTCGCGGAGCGTCTCCGGACGAAACCCGTATGAAATCCGGCTGTCCGCCATGCCCGTCATGGCGGACAGCCGGATCGGAAAAACTTACTTCTTCGCGGGGGGATTGGCTACCCACGGTTCCTCAAACTGCACATTGGGCAGCTTGTCCATCTTCGGCCGGAAATCGGGAATACTGCCGTTGACGTCCGGCAGCATGATGAACGAATGCGGAACGGAAGGAGCGACCACCGCCGTTTCCACCGGCTTTTTCAGCTGCGGCACATAGTCGTAGGGCACGGCATAGGCGCGATAGTTGATCACGCCCTTGAGCGGCATGACATAGCTGTAGGGAGAACGGTATTCCCACACGATTTCGCCGCGCGGCGTCACTTCAAACACCCGCCCCGTCGCGCCCTCGTCGATCATCGTGTTGCCGTTGGGCAGACGCTGGGCAATGGAGATGAAGGGCGAGAAGAAGAAGTTCTGCCCGAACTGACCGGGGGCCACCTTCATGGTCGGAGCCGAATACTCCCATACCCGGCTCTTGGTGATCGGGTCGAATTCGATGACACGGCTCCAGGCGTGGGCCTGGGTGTCGCTGTAAAGGTCTCCGGCCATGGTACCGCCGTTGTCGAAGATCAGGATATTGCCTTCGCCGGGCAGCCCCCTGGGAATCATGTGCGTGCCGTGCACCCCGGTGATCGGGGCGAGCTGGGCGTCCGCGCCCACAAAGGGCGGAGCCACCTGCCACACGATATCGCCGCTTTCATGATCAATGATGAACAGGTGCGAGGAATTGCGGCTGTCACAGATGATATTGTCAGGATGAAAACGCTTGTCGCCCGCGTCATACCACTTGTTCGGACCCAGCCAGGACGCGCAGTTGATGTGCAGCCAGTCCACTCCGCCCAGGGACTTGCCGCGGGGCTTCATGGTCTGCAGTTTGTTGATGGCGGGCTGGGTGAATCCGAACTGGGAGAAATGCTCGTTGGCGTACCATTTCCAGACGACCTCTCCCTTGCCGTCCACAATGTAGATGACGTCATCAAGCAGCGTGTTCTGATTGATACGCGGATTTTTGGCGTTGGCATGCGCGAGCACCAGCATCTTGCCGTCCAGCTTCGGCTTTGCGCTGGGGGCATAGTAACCCACCGGTGATCCTTCAAGCTGGAAGTCGTGGTGCTGGCGGGACGCCCAGTACGAACCGTCCGCTTCGGCGGGCTGGCCGGGTTCCCCTTTTTCCAGCTTCTGCCATTTGTTGAACTGGCGCACGATCTTGCCGTCGAAATCCAGAAGGGCGATGGTGTTCAGATCCTGAGACCCTTCACTGAGATGAGGATAGAGGCTGGTAAGCAGATGTCCGCCGGGATACACCTTGTTGGGCATGCCGTAACCGCCCCTCGTATCCCACTCCTTGACCAGATTGCCGTTGCGGTCGATCAGCTTGGCCGACGCGCCTGGAACATCCGGAGTCAGAATGACATAGCTGTTCCAGCATTTGGCCGGATCATACTTGATGGTTCCCACCGGAATGACATCCGTTTCCGCCAGAGCGGAACCGGCGCACAGCGCGGCCATGCCCAGTCCTGCTGCCAGAATTTTCAGAAACTGCATTGCGACTTCTCCCTTGTGTACCGTTCTCCCAAGCTCTGCGGCACAAGCGCCGTCCGGAACTTCGGCAAGCGGCGGCACAGATTGCAGACAGAAGGGCGTCCCGCGCCATGAACAGCATGGCACAGGACGCCCTTCGACCCCTTATTTCGCAGGACGGTTCACGGTCCAGACATCCTTGAACTGCATGGCCGGGCCTTTATCCACAGTAGGCTTGAAGTTGGGAATATTGCCCTTGTCGTCAGGAAGCATGATGAAACTTCCGGGGAAGGAGGGATAGCTCACCGGGGTTTCCACCGGCTTCTTGAGCTGCGGCACCCATTCGTAAGGCACGGCGTATGCGCGGTAGTTCACACCGGCGTTCTTTTCCACATCACCGAGCGGACGGCTGTAGGGAGACCGATATTCCCACACGATTTCACCCATGGGCGTCACTTCAAAGATACGGCTGGTGGCACCCTCGTCGATCAGCGTATTGCCGTTGGGCAGGCGCTGGGCGATGGAGATGTACGGCGAGAAGAAGAACTGGTAGCCGTGCTGCCCGGGAGCAGCCTTCATGGTGGTGGCGGAGTATTCCCACACACGATCCTTGGTCACCGGATCAAATTCGATGATACGGCTCCAGGCATGGGCCTGGGAGGGATAAACGTCACCGGGCATGGTTCCGCCGTTGTCGAAGATTAGGATATTGCCTTCGCCGGGCAGCCCCTTGGGGATCATGTGCGTGCCGTGCACACCGGTGATCGGGCCGAGCGCGCCGTCTTCGCCCACAAAGGGAGGAGCGACCTGCCACACGATGTTGCCGGTTTCATGGTCAATGATGAACAGATGCGAGGAGTTGCGGCTGTCGCAGATGATGTTGTCGGGATGAAAACGCTTGTCGCCCGCGTCATACCACTTGTTCGGCCCCAGCCAGGAAGCGCAGTTGATGTGGAACCAGTCCACGCCGCCCAGTTCCTTGCCGCCGCGGGGATTCATGGAGCGAATCTTGTTCACGGCCGCATCGGTAAAGCCGAATTCCGCAAAATGATCAGCGGCAAACCACTTCCAGATCACCTCGCCCTTGCCGTCCACGATATAAATGGCGTCGTCAAGCAGTTTCTGCGAATTGATGCGGGCGTTCATGGTATTGCGATGCGCCAGCACCAGCATCTTGCCGTCCAGCTTCACGTTCTTCTCCACGCCGGGCGCATAGTAGCCGGTGGAAGAACCTTCAAGCTGATAGTCATGATGCTGACGGGCTACCCAGGAAGAACCGTCCGCTTCCCGGGGCTGTCCGTCGTTCGCTTCCACCTTTTCCCACTTGTTGAACTTGCGGACAATCTTGTTGTCAAAGTCCAGAATGGCAATGGTGTTCATATCCTGCGAGCCGGCCTTGACGGGAGGATAGATGGTCGTCAGCAGATGCCCGCCGGGATACACCTTGTTGGGCATGCCGTTGCCGCCCATGCAATCCCATTCCTTGACCAGATTGCCGTTGCGGTCAATCAGCTTGGCAGAGGAACCGGGAACCGTGGGGGACAGGATGACATAGCTGTTCCAGCATTTGGCCGGATCATACTTGATGGTGCCAACTGGAATGACGTTGGTATCCGCCAGGGATGAACCGGCGCAAAGCCCGAGCATGCCGAGCCCCATCACGAAAGATTTCACAAAATTCATACATTCTCTCCCTGTCTTGATGCGGTGTAAAAGCCGAAGGGATGCAGAGAAACACGCCTGTCTCATACCGGGAAAAGGTAGTGAACATTTCTTTTCCGTCCGGACATTTGCTGCCAGGCTCCGGGCGGAGCGTTTCCCCGCGTGACGGCAGTCGCGCGGGGAAACGACATGGTTTAATATGCCTTCATGCCGGAGCTGCCTTCAGGATTGAAGAGCAGATCGGTGCCGGTTTCCTCAGGGCTGAGAATCATGAGCAGTTGGGGAGTCATGCCGGGCACCTTGGACAGGTCGTCCTCGGTGAGGAACTGATGTCCCTGGCTGCGGTACTTCACGATATTCTCAGCCACATCCTTGGGCAGGGAGATGCCTTCTTCCTTGGCGAAATTGACCATACGGTCGGCATCGGCGCGGTTGAAGCTGAAAGAGGCGGCCATGGCCGGAGCGGCAAACACGGCAGTCAGAGCGAGAGCGGAAAGCACAGCTTTAATATTCATGTGAAACTCCTTTGGATGATGGAAGTTTAAATGAGCGGGCCGCCCGCCTCCCGGCAGACGGCCCGAGGCATCAGCACTTGGAGGGACCGAGCACCATATCGGCGTTTTCCGGATCATACCAGACGCTGTCGTTTTCTTCGACAGGCATCATGGCTTCAAACGTGCTGTTATCCAGACCGGGCACCTTCATCAGATCGTCAGAAAACTTGAAAGGGGTCTTCTTGGCGTAGTCAATAATGGCCTTGGCCAGTTCTTCCGTGATATTGGCGTCCGGAATGGCCATGAGCTGTTCCACCGTGGCCTTGTTCAGGTCAAACGGTTCGGGTTCTTCAGCATGGGCCATGCCGCCGAACGTCAGCGTGGCGGCGGCGATGAGCATGGCGAGAAAACGTTTCATAATCCTTGTACTCCTTGATGATTAACGGACTGCTCAGCCCTTGTAGGCCGTCTTGCTGGCAGGCAGACGCCAGTCCTTGTTCGTGGGAGGAACGACTTCATATTCCGCGGGCTTCTTGATCTGCGGAACGTAGTCATAGGGCACGCGGTACGCGCGGTACACCAGGTTGAAATTGCCGCTGGGATTATACCAGGGGCTGATGTATTCCCACACGACTTCATGATCGGGGGTGACTTCCTGAAGCTGGCCGACGGCGCCGTTGGTGATCAGGGTGTTGCCGTTGGGCAGGCGCTGGGCGGAGCTGACATAGTCGCTGTAGAACTTGTAGCCTTCGCGCAGCCCCATGGTGGCGGCGGAATGTTCCCACACCTTTTCCAGCGTGACGGGGTTGAACTCGATGACGCGCGAGGAATCGCGGCGGGAGTTGGACCAGCCGGTTTCCGTGGCGGGGTTGCGGCGTCCGTAGCCGGAATAGCCGCCGTTGTCGTAAATCATGATATTGCCCGCGCCGGGAAGTCCCGCCGGAATCATGTGAGTATGGTGCTGGCCCACGATCTGGCCGAGGCGGCTGAGGGCGCGGCCCTTCTGCGGCTCGCCGTTCAGATACCACACGGAATCCTTGTAGTAGTCCGGGCCGATGTGCCAGACGATCTTCTTCGTCTTCTTGTCGATGATGAAGCTGGTCTGGGTCTGGCGGTTGGAAACGATGATGTTGTCAGGATGGGCCCAGGAGTGCTTCACCGGATCTTCATCATACCAGTGGTTCGGGCCGAGCTTGGACATGGAGTTGCAGTGGATCCAGTCAGCGGCCTTGACGCCAGGGGTACGGGTCACCTGCCAGGTCGGGTACTTGAACATGGTGGCCTTGAACTCGTCGTCAAAGGGCATTTCGTCAAAATGATCGCTGAAGCGGTAATCCCAGACGATCTTGTTGTTCTTGTCCACTTCAAAGATGTAATCGTCGTCCAGCGGGGAACGCGCGGTAAGCTTGTAACCGTTGTCTTCGGGCGTGGTGAACAGGTGGGAAAGCACCAGAATGTTCTCGTCAGGCTCGAAAAGCACTTCCTGCGTGGGGCTGTAGTAGCCGGTGGGGCTGCTGTGCACCTGGTAGTCGTGGTGCATGCCCGCAAGCGGAATGTTGCGCACGATCTTGCCGTCAAAATCGCAGATGGAAAGGTCGGCGGAATGGGGGTCGCCGTAGGTGCGGCCCTTCATTTCCGGCTTCTGGCGGGTAGCGCCCATGACGTAGCCGCCCTTGAGTATCTTGGTGGGATGCTCCAGTTCGCTGACGTGCTTCCATTCCTTGACCACATTGCCGTTCATGTCGATGAGCACACAGCCCTCACCGGCAGTTTCCACGCCGAACACGGTAAATCCGCTCCAGCACTTTTCAGGCTTGTAGATCGTGGTGCCGTGGGGAAACACGGACGGGAAGGCACGGCCCATGCGGGGCATCATGGCGACGCCTGCGGTCGCGGCCATACCCATGAGAAAATGACGTCGATTCACAGTACACCCTCTTGTCAGAAGTGTGCGATCCGCCGGGCGGCGGACCCCATTTTCGTATATGTTAAGCAAAAAACGTACCGATTTCAAATAATGTGTTAAAGCAATGAGAAATAAAAAACTATCATTTGAAACTGTGCGATGTTCCGTGCGTTTTCTCTACTATTGAGCGATATTCCGCACACTTTTCTCTCTTGTCACCCTCATTTTCCTGCGCTACGAGAACCGCAGGAGGGGTCATGTCCTTACACAAACAGATATTCCGACGTCTCGCGCCGGCATCCGCGCGCGGCGGAAGGCAACGTATGTCCGGCATCCGGAATACGGGAACGGGTATTCTGCTCTGTCTGCTTTTGTGCGCGCTGCTGCACGCTGTCCCGGCTTTCGGGGCGGAGCGGCTGCTTATCGGCATTCCGCGCGATCTGCCCCCTCTGGCCTTTCTTAATGCGCACGGCAGCAACCCGCGCGGCCTGTGCGTGGATCTCAGCGTCATGCTCGGCGCCATGCTCAAACGTGAAGTACGCTTTATCTCCGCCTCGCCGGAAGAACTTTCCCGCCGTCTGAATGACGGCACGCTCGACCTTGTCGCGGGCGCGTCCATGAGCGGCGTCTCCTATCACGGGCGCGTCACGCTGATCACGCCCTTCGGTCTGAACCGCCGTATCCTGGTCAGTGCGCCGGAAGCGCACATCACCTGCGAACAGGACTTCCAGAACCAGCGCATCCTCGTGCTGAAAAACGATCCCTTTATCGACACAATCATCCAGAACGGCGGGCTTCCCCTGATTTCCAGCTCGTACAGAAGCGCGCTCCAGCGCCTGGCAACCCATGAGGCGGCGGCCTTCGTCGCGCCTTCCGGAGAGGTGGCCTCCTACATTGCCCAGCAGATGAACCTTACCAGCGTCAAACTTATGGGCATTTCCCTTGAGCGGATTCCCGTCACTCTGGCGCTGGGGCCGGACACGCCCGAACTTGCCACCGAACTGACCAATGCCCTTGCCCATCTGGAAAATACGGGCAAACTCAAGCTGCTGCGCGAAAAATGGCTGGGCAACCTGCTGACGCAGGAACCCTTCTGGGAAACATACCGGGGGCATATTCTCGCCATTCTCTCCAGTCTGCTGGCACTCAGCCTGCTGGTCATCGCGTGGATTGTCACCCTGCGGAGACAGATCCGTCTGACCCGCCAGAAACTCCGCTCCACCGAACGACGCTACCGCGAACTGTTTGAAATGTCGCCCGACATGATGCTTGTGGTGGACGGGGAAGGAAGCATTGTACTGGCAAACAAGGCGGCCAAGCTTGTTTTGCGCCTTAACGAAGGCACCGGCCAGATGGCGCTGAAGCACGCGCTGTGCGACCAGGGCAACGACTGCCTGGGCATGATGCTTGATCACGCGGGCCGCCACAATTTTGCCCGGGAGGAAGTGCTGCTCCATCCCGTTCCTGACGAGCAGCGTATTATGGAGTTCATTGTATTTCCCTTCTCCGCGCCGGACAGGGAAGACAGGGGGGAAGTCCTGCTTTGCTGCATCGGACGCGACATTACCGAGCGGCGTCAGCTGGAAAAGGAACTCATCGAAATGGAACGGCTGGCCGTCATCGGCAAGATGGCCGCCGGAGTAGCTCATGAAATCAATAATCCTCTGGGCATTATTCTCGCCAATACGGATGTGGCGAAGGAGGAATCCACAGATCCCATGATGCGCCATCTGCTGGAAACCATCCAGCGCAATGTGGAACGGGCTGCCGCCACCACCCGCCGCCTGCTGAACATTGCCATGCCGCAGACCATATGCCTTACGCCCCAGAACGCTCCGGACATCCTGCGGGACGCGCTTTCCTTTCTGCGTCCGCAGATGAAGGAAATCCGGCTCGACATCTCCGGCCTGCCGGAAAGACTCCCCATACAGGGCGACCGCATTCTGCTCGAACAGGTCTGCATCAATCTGCTTCTCAACGCGCTGACCAGCATGAAGGGCAAAGGCACGCTCACCATCCGGGGAGAAACATTCAGGCGTTCGGAAAAACCCTGGTGCCGCATCTCCATCAGCGACAGCGGAGCGGGTATTCCGCCCGAAAACATAGACAAGATCTTCGAGCCGTTCTTCACCACCAAGGGCTCACAGGGGTTCGGCCTCGGCCTGTTCTGCGCACGCCGCATCATGGAAGCGCACAAGGGCACGCTGACCGCGGTTTCCGTGCCCGGTCAGGGCGCAAGCATGGTGCTGGAGTTTCCCTGCGGAGCAGTTGGCCCGTGGGAGACAGAGAACGTGGAAGGGGTGATGTAGCGGCACTGCGGATGGCTTGCCCGCAGGGAGGAGTTGCAGCCCGAAGGTTTGAACTTCGGATGTTCGGCTGTTTGAACTTGTTTTTCCTTCCGCCCTCCCGGCGGGGGAGAGGGGCCTGTTAGGGGCGCTGCCCCTCCGAGGCCCCTCTCCACTCCCCCGGAACACCCCGTACTGTCGCGCTCCATTGTTTATAGTCAATGCCCGCGAATTGAATGCAGCAGGCTGCTCAATTCGCGGGCGCGACGTTTTACGCTTTGTTCATGGGGCGGCAAGCCTGCGGCTGTTCCGAGCTTCCGGCGGTACTGGCTCGCACTGCATGATACCATGAAATCCGCAGCGCAACGGAAAACTCGCTACACCCCTTCCCCAACGATAAAATTATCGATCAGTCTGGTCTTGCCGATATGCACGGCCATGGCGACCAGCACGCCGTCCCGGACGACATCCACCGGCTGCATGGTCACGCCGTCCACAGCGTCCACATAATCGATCCGGGCCAGAGGCTCGGTTTCAATGACGGTTTTCATGGCCGCCACCAGGGCGCGGGCGTCGCGTTCGCCGCGCGCCGCCATGTCACGCCCCACGGCGACAGATCTGGACAAAACCGTCGCGGCGGCGCGTTCCTGCGCGTTCAGATACGAGTTGCGCGAAGACCTGGCGAGGCCATCAGCCTCACGCACGATGGGACAAGCCACAATCTCCACATTCATGGACAGATCTCGAACCATGCGGCGGATGATTGCCAGCTGCTGGGCGTCCTTCTGTCCGAAAAAGGCCATGTCCGGCGTCACGATATTGAACAGCTTGGTCACTACCGTGCAGACTCCGCGAAAATGAGTCGGGCGGGTCTTTCCGCACAGTTGTTTCGGCATGTCGGAGCAAATTTCCACATAGGTTGCAAAGTCAGGAGGATACAGCGCAGAGGCATCGGGGTGAAACACCATGTCGCAGCCCCTTTCCTCCAGCAGCGCGCAATCATGCGCAAAATCACGCGGATAACTTTCCAGATCCTCACCCGGCCCGAACTGGGTGGGATTAACGAATACGGAAACCACGGTTCTGTCGCACAGGGAACGCGACTTCTCCACCAGAGAGGCATGCCCCTCATGAAGGTATCCCATGGTGGGAACCAGCCCCACGCTCAGCCCCGCCTGTTTCCACGCCCTGATCTGCGCCCGAACTTCAGCAGCGCTTTCCGCAACAATCATTTTCTCTATCCCATGCCCTTCAAAGAGGTTTCCCGAAAAATCCGGATGTTCCGAATGCTCTATTCCCGTTCAAGCCGCGCGAGCACCTCTTCATCACAGTCCGCTTTCGCAAAGGCATGTTCCTCCGCCGGAAAACTTCCTGCCTCCACAGCGGCGACATAGGCGCGGAAAGCATCCCGCATGCCCGCCCCGATCTCGGCAAAATGCCTGACGAATTTGGGAGTGAAGTCGCTGTACATACCCAGCATGTCCTGACAAACCAGAATCTGCCCATCGCACCCGGCACCCGCACCGATGCCGATGGTGGGAATAGTCAGTTTACGCGAAATCAGCTCTGCCAGCCGGGGAGGCACACACTCCAGCACAACGGAAAATGCTCCGGCTTCCTCGACCGCGCGGGCATCCGCAAGCAAACGCCGGGCCGCCTCCTCACCCTTGCCCTGAACCTTGAAACCGCCCAGAGCATTGACGGACTGGGGGGTCATGCCCAGGTGCGCCTGCACCGGAATACCCGCATCGGCAATGGCCCGTATCCGATCCGCTGCCGCCGCGCCTCCTTCCAGTTTGACGGCATGCCCCCGGGCCTCCTTCATCAGCCTTCCGGCATTGAGCACGGCGTCACGCACTGAAGTCTGATAGGACATGAACGGCATGTCGATTATCACCAGAGCATTCGTGCATCCCCGGACCACGGCCCCGCCATGCCGGATCATATCCTCCATGGTTACGGACAGCGTATCAGGATACCCCAGAATGACGCAGCCCAGAGAATCCCCCACCAGAACGCCGTCCACACCGGCGGCGTCCAGCAGCTTCGCAGTGGTGTAGTCATAGCAGGTAAGCATGGAAATCTTCTTCCCATCCTGCTTCATCCGCATGAATGTGGCGACTGTATTGCGCATGGCAATCCCCGGGGTTTCGCCGCCGCCCGGCGGCATGTCAAAAAGCCGCCCGCCTCTCTTCCGGTGCTGCGGAAGAGAAAACGGACGGTCTGAGAATGCCGGATTTCCGCCCCGAGGTCGAGAAAAAACAGCAGGGACGCTCAGCGGCAAAGCTGTGCCGTGAGTACCCCTCACCGCCGGAGTGCGGGATTATCTGCCTGTCTTGACCACGACGCCGCCCTTGCGCTCGGCATCGGGCAGTACCTGCCAGAAACCGGGATCAAGCGGGGAAACCTTCTGCTCGGCGGGCTTCTTCAGCGCCTTGAGCTGCGGGCAGTAGTCATAGGGGTACAGGGAGGTGCGGGAAATGACGGAAGGATACACATATTCCCAGACGATGGCGCCGCCGTCGGGATGCGTGGCGTCGGGCTTCACCTGGAACACGCGTCCGGCGTAGTCTTCGGAAATGAGAACATTGCCGTTATCCATCTTGTATGCAGACCCCTTGTATTTGCTGAGGAAGCGGAAACTGCCGGCAACGGCCGGCACATAACGCCACACGGCCTTGCTGGTGCTCGGGTCGATTTCCCACACCACCGTCTGCCCGGCGTGCGCTCCGTTGCGGGTAAACAGGCCGTTGTCGAACACCATGATGTTGCCCGCGCCGGGCTTGCCCTTTTCGATCATGATCGGCTCATGACACTGACCGAGGCCGCCCATGGCCTTGAAGCCCTTCAGCGACCACACGACATCGCCGCTTTCTCTGTCGATGATGACGAACTCGTCAAAATGGCGGGGGTTATACATGATGTTGCCGGGCTTGAAACGCTTGTCGCCGGCGTCGTACCACTTGTTGGGCGGAATGACGGACACGGTGTTGCCGTGGGTCCAGTCATTCATGCCGGTGAGAGGCATGTAGCGGTTGATGTCCAGATGCTCGGAGGCGCTCCATGACCATACAATCTTGCCTTCGGGATTCACTTCGATGATCGTGTCGCCGCGCAGTTTGGCGTTGGCGCGATCCTGCGTGCCCCACCACTGCGTGGTCTGATTTTCCACATTTCTGATCACCGAGGCGGGCACGGTTTCATAGCACAGGATCAGAGTATTGCCGTTGGCAAGACGCCGTCCGTCATGATGGGGGCCAAGCTTGGTGGCGAAGTTCCACACCACCTTGCCGTCCCAGTCGTATTCCGTGACTTCGCTGCGGGTTTCACTGATACTCAGCAGATGGCCATCGGGAAGCAGATAGCACTTCTTGTTGTCGCCAAGGTCTTTCCAGGTGTTGACCACATTGCCGTTCATGTCCATGAGAAACACGAGGTCGCTGTTCTCCCCGCGGGGAACCGCGCCGGGGCTGTTGAAATCAACCTCCCCCGTCATGTATTCCCGGTTGTCGACTCTGGCGTAAACATCCTTGTAGTCCACGCTGATCAGCACATATCCGTTCTGCGCCTGAGCGGGATCATAGATGGTCGTTCCGGTGGGATACACGCTGGGCGCGGCCATGCCGGAAGCGCTCATGCCAAGGTACAGTCCCAGCGTCGCAGCGGCGGCGAAAAATTTCTTCATGACGATTCTCCCTTGTTCTGGACAGAGGTTAATAGCTGTGCATGCCGGTGGGAATTTCCGCTTCGTACAATACGTCGCCGCCCTCATCGATGGGGCCGAGCATACCGAAAATGACGGAGGTCATACCCGGCACGCCGCGCAGATCCTCCGCAGTTTTGAACGGCCCGTTCTTCTCACGATACTCCACAATGGCCTGAGCCAGCGTTTCATCCACGATGCCATCCGTGACCTCCACGATGACTTCGGCCGGCGCCTTGTTAAAGCTGATCGCGCCATCCGCGGCAAATCCCGCGCACGGCAGCAGCGCCAGCATGATCGCGCAAGACGCTTTCTTCCAACCGCCTCTCATTGCAGAACCTCCTGAAACCTGTTTTTTCGCATGTGCGCCGTTCCGCACAATCAGAACAGTTTCATGCGGAAATCTGTTACATCATATCACAGACAGCATTCCCTGTCCCTTGAACAGTTCATACATAGAAGTTATGCAATGAAAAAACATGACGCATTACACTCCGCCGCAACCGGATTACCTCCGCATGCATAAAGCCCCGGACGGCAGGAACCATCCGGGGCTTTGCGTCATGTTTCCGCTGCAGTTCAGCCGGAAACGGCATCGACTTTCACATAAAAAAAGGCTGTGTTAAAGTTTTCGGTTGACAAATCATGTAAGGTGCTGTAATATCATCGCATTCAGTGAGAAAAACCACATCTTAGCGGAGACAAGCACTGGTTATGCGAACCCCTATGAAGGAAATACGCAAGTTGCTGTCAGACCTGACAGTGGACGAGCGTTTGGATCTCATAAAACTACTGAGAACTGATACTGGCATCAGTTTGGAAGAGCTTCTGGAGCTAAGAGCTGAGGAAGAGGAAACGGCTTGCCCAAGCTGCGGTAGTCATACCATAGTTAAAAATGGTACGCGTGACGGCATACAGAGATTCTTGTGTAAGAAATGTGGAACTTCATTTCACGAGTTACAGGACTGTATCTTGAATCGTAGCCACAAAGATTTTGACACATGGAAACTCTATATCAAGTGCATGTTGGAAAGGCATACACTAAGACAATGTGCAAGAGAATGTGGGATAAGTTTGCCTACTGCTTTCTATTGGAGACACAAGATACTTAACATTGTCAGTAAGTACCTAGAACGTGTTAAGTTGATCGGTACTGTCGAGATGGATGACACCTTTTTACCTCTCTCATACAAGGGGTCACGTCATCTTCCTCGCAAGGCTCATAAGCGTGGACAGTCCTCTCACAAACGAGGTCTATCCGATGATAAGGTATGTATAAGCTGTGCTATTAGTAGGGCAAATTCCAGAGTTTACGCAAAGGCCACAACTCTTGGTCGTACAAATGCCAATACTCTTGGGAAGATCATGAAGTCCAGACTAAAGAAGTGCAGACGCCTCATTACGGATAAAGATTCTGCATACAAGCTCTTTGCGAAGAATGCAGGTCTTAGAATAACACAAGTAAAGTCGGGAGAACCGAGAAGGGGAATTTACCATGTTCAGAACATAAACGCATTTCATTCAAGGCTGAAAGCCTTTCTGCGGAAGTTTTGTGGGGTATCAACGAAATACCTGGATAACTATCTTTCGTGGATGGCTCTTATTGTAGAGCGTAAGTCTACGCTGTTACGAACCATTAAAAACATCATAAAATTCCAGCTTGACGAAAGCTGGCATGACGTTGCCGCCAAGCCAGCTTTTCCTGTGGTGGGATAGGCTGATCTTATCAGTCTTTGTTGTTTAGTTCGTCTTAACTTGTGAAAAAAGCCCCAACAAGAGGGGCTTATAGGAAGGTGTTTATTATGTATCTTAACGGAGAAATTTGCAAAGTAATGAATGACAGTATCTTGATGCCGCGTTGTGGCGGTATTTATGATGTTTCCTGTCACACATATTTAATTCCAGTCTTAATGAATCCTAAATTAGAGAAAGAACTTATCCTCCTCTTGAAGAAGTATGACATGATCGAATCAAAAGATGATATTCATATTATTTAAGTGAAACACAAACCTTTTCCATGTTCGTTAGCCTCTGTCTAAGCCAACTTGTTGTATCTCTTTTTAGATGTAAGTGTTTTATTTGTTGAAAACTTAGTATCTCCACAAGGCAAGCATGTAGTTGTTTCATCTCATATCTACCTGGCTTGCTTTCATTTAGTTCTTCGACGATGCTAGAAAATTCTTCCGATATTAGTTCAAACAAATTTTTTGTCATTTCGCTATGTCTTTGAACATTATCTGTATATTCTATAAACCAGACAGAATCTAAGGCTGGCTTTATGTCCACTATCTCATCATGTCCCAAAAGATTCTCTATAGATGATGTAAATTTTGTGTGCAAAATTGTTTCTTCTTTGTGTTCATTTATATCATAAGTAAATAGGTAAATTGCTTTCATATCATTCTCCCATTTTTGATTACTTATAACCCAAGTACACTTCTACGTCAAGTGGAGCGTTATGTCAATCAGGTCTGACGCTCCACTCACGTAGGTATATGTTTTATTCTATTCTGGAAATGCACTGGCTATTCCCATATACCTGCTATTAACAAATTAAGCATCATTTCTTGGTCTTCTTGCGTCATTTTTTCCTTGTCAATATCGTTATATGATGTAAATATGAGCTTTTTATCTTGTAGTTCAAATCCAAAATCTAAATTCACGTCATTTACGTCATCTCTTGCACATATATTATAATAATTTATATTATTTTGTACCCATGTAATATTATAATTACCTATCTCTTTTAGGTATTTTACAAAGTGCTTTAATTTCTTAATTACTTCTTTACCATTTTCTGCGTAAGTTAGTTCGCTATATTTTCTTGTGCTGATTGGATATTCCAGAAATGGACAATTTTCTATAGCACTTATCTTATTGTTTGCACTCTGTTTATACTCTATTTCACTGTTACTCAGAACTTCAATCTGTACAGGAACAAATTCACGCCAAGAAATTCTTTTTGCGGCGAGTAAGTCAACTGGCTCATCTTCAATAACAGCAGATGCTTTTGATACGACAAATTTGTTAGGTTTATTTTCGATAGCATTAGTGAGTAGGTATACTAGCTGATGCCTATCAGCCTCACAGGAACCTATTTGGGAAATCTCCAAGACTTGAGAATCTTTCTTTACATTATCTTCATAAACATCAACGGTGATGCTGACATTTTCTGCTCCACCTGTGAAGTCAACAAGCACATCCCCTCCATCCAGTGTGAAAGAATATGCTGTATATCCTTGACCTGCCCATGTCGTATTTGAATGCCAGATATCAATGCAAAATCCTGATGATGGAATGAGTGCAAAGATGATCGATAAAATACACGTTTTGAACATAAATTCTCCTTAAATGAAGGCGTCAGATGTATAAACGCCTGACGCCTATGTCCGTGGTAGCTTCAAGTTAACTACAACCTTTCACATTTCAGCACACCATCGGACAGATACTGACTTGAAAAAATTTAATTTTTGGTATCAGAGATTCCCCATTTACCTTTTGCCATTTTTACAGTCTCACTTTCAGGGTCTACAAATACCCATCCTTGTTCAATGTAGTTCTTTGCGGTGAGTTCATTTCCTTTGATTGCCAAGAAAATAATTACACCTGTCAAGACAGTACCCAGCAAGTAATATATAGCTGCCGCTTCCCCCTCTCCCGATGAGCCGAAAATGTAGGAGAAAACCAGCATGGCGATATAAATTGCAAGACATACGCCGCCCCACACGTGAAGTCTCCGCAAGAAGAGCGGTAGGCCAAAGAATCCTGAGAAAAAGAAGAGTGTCCAACTCCAACCAACTTTAACTTCTTTTAGCTCACCTGTTTTGGGGTTTTTCATCATGACTTGCATTGTTCTTCCCTCCGAAAGTTAGCGACTGAGGTGACGTTTTATGAGACGAGATTTATAGCCTTCGTTTGAGTATTATAGCTCCCATTTTAAGTCAAGTTTTTGTGTAGCCTGCTCAAATGAGAGACTATCCATACTTATCGCAGGCTATAGGCAATTCTATTGAAATCTTTCGGAAAGATAGGAAGATGACGAAATCTTCTCTTGCCGAATTTGCTTGGCTGGAGAGACGATATCTGAGGGAGATTGAATGTGGACAGAAGAAACCCACAGTAAATGCCATCTATCACATCTGCGATGCCTTGAGGATTTCTCCGCTGGAGTTCTTTCGCGTGGTTGAGGAAGAGATGAAAAAACTCAGGGCAGAAGAAACAAGAACCCTCCGTTGAGGAGGGCGGCTAAACCACAGGAAGAGGCACTGGACGAACAGCCTCTCTCTCTACTCGCCTGACGCGAGCGTTCCGCCTACGGCTGTGCGGAGTTGGCGTCAACCAGAAACTTTAACATAGCCTAAAAAAAACGATACAGCCTCTGTACGGCTATTTCCCTGTCTTGCGGGTTTCCAGCCCGTATTCCTCCAGCTTGTCGTACAGCGTCCGCCGCCCGATTCCAAGCATGGCCGCCGCCTGCGTACGGTTGCCGCCGGCGATGCGGAGCGCCTGCTCGATGGCCCGCCGCTCCGCCTCCTGCACAGTCTGCTGGAGCGAGCGCCCCTCATCCGCTCCGGCGGGCCTGCGCGCTTCTCCGGAGGAGAGCTGGAGCCCCAGGGTATCCGGCGTGAGCATATCCTGTCCGGCCAGCAGCACGGCCCGTTCCAGCACGTTTTCCAGTTCGCGGATATTTCCCTTCCACGGCTGTTCAAACAGCATCTGCATGGCGGCAGGGCTGACCCCGGCAATGGATTTGCCATAACGCGCATTGAATTTCTTGATGAAATGACCAATGAGTGAAGTCATTTCCTCCGTGCGCTCGCGCAGGGGCGGAAGCACGATGGGAATAACGGCAAGCCTGTAATACAGATCCTCCCGGAAGCGGCCGGCCGTCACATCTTCCTGAAGATTGCGATTGGTCGCGGTGATGAAGCGCACATTTACGGTAACGGGCTTGTTCCCGCCAACCGGACGGATTTCATGCTCCTGGATGGCCCGCAGCAGCTTGGCCTGCGTGGCAAGGGTCAGCTCGCCTATTTCGTCCAGAAATACCGTGCCGCCCTGCGCTTCTTCCAGCAGGCCGCGGCGGCTGAACACCGCGCCGGTAAATGCCCCTTTGACATGGCCGAACAGCTCGCTTTCGAGCAGGGTTTCCGGCAAGGCTCCGCAGTCAATGGTGAGGAAAGGCTGATCCCGGCGCTGGCTGATCTTGTGGATATGAGCGGCAAGCAGGCTTTTGCCCGTACCTGTTTCCCCCTGAATGAGAACCGGGACCTGCGAATCCGCCACTTTCTTCACCGTGGCAAGCACTTTCTGCATGGTTCGCCCCGGGGCGTCGGTAAACGGGGATTCGCTTTCGGCCTCGCGATCTTTTGAATGTTCAAGCTGGCGGTGCATGCGTCCGTGTTCCACGGCCCGCATGGCGACGATTTCCAGTTCCTGCGTCTTGAAGGGTTTGGTTATGTAACTGTACGCGCCAAGCTGCACGGCCTGCACGGCAGTTTCAATGGTGCCCACCCCGGTCATGATCACAAAGGGCAGCACACTGTCCACGGCACGCACCCGCTTGAGCAGCTCAATGCCGCTGATATCCGGCATGGAAAGATCGCAGAGCACCAGATCGTAGGAACGCTCTCCCATGGCACTCCATGCCGCTTCTCCCGAAAGGGCTGTCTGCACGTCCCACCCCTTGCGGGTGAACAGCAGAGAGAGGATATCCAGCCATTCAGGCTCGTCATCCACAACCAGAATGCGGTACTGCATATGTCTTTCCGGCGCGTTCGAGGCCGTCTCCACTCTTCGCTGACGGGTCATCATTGTGAAAGAATAATGCCTGATGTTTCAATCCACAGTCGCCCCATCCACCGACTGACTGAAGCAGCCGACGGACAGGGGTCGTGCGGATTGCCCCTCCCTGAAGGGGGGAGGTACGGAAAAGGATTTCATCGGCTTCGCCGTCTTGTCAACTCCTCTTTTCCCCCTGAAGGGGAGAAGTCTCAAACCACAAAGGAATTTTTGATGAAACTCGAGACAAGCCTGAAAAAGGGACCTTCCGCCGGAGAGAGAGAGAGAGAGAGAGAGAGAGAGGAAGAACGCTGCGGAAGGCCCCTGAAGAGCCGGAATTACCAGCTCAGATAAGTCCATGAATAGAGAAAAAACCACACAATGACGGAAAGCAGCACCGAAACAACGGCGGCAAGACTTTTCCGACCGAGCGCGACAGTGCCCCGGTGAGCGTGGAAAACGCCCATGTACAGTGCGGCGCTGGTCGCCCACAGCAAAAAGACGGCAAAGGCAATCTGGAGGTAGAAGTAAATGCCCAGCATGTTTCCTCCCAGGCTGATAAAGCGTGGCAATGAGCAGGTTGTCGTACCTTTCCCCGTATCCCGATGGACGCCCGGCCGACATGCGCCTCTTCCACGGCGTGCGGAAGAAGGACGGCCGCCGCGGGGCGGCCCCGTCATCTCCCGCGGCGGGATCGGAATCCGTCCGCTAGAGCAGACCGTTGTACTGACAGACAGTTATGAAGACCATGATCACAAGAGCGAGAATAATGCCCACATAGTCGCGGTCCTTTTCCTCCAGGCCGGAGTTGGCCATATAGTCAAAACCCTGCGCGTCGGTGGTATGAGGATGGCGTTCCATCTTGAACTCCTTAGAAAGTCAGCCAGTTGAAATGAACCGCGGCCATGATGGCGGCAACCAGCACCACGATGCGCGCCGTGCCGGCGATGCAGGTGATCGCGAAACCGCGCAGTCCCCACTGGGCGATCTCGCGCAGCGGCAGGGAAAGGCCCAGAGCGGCCGCGGCCAGAGAAAAGTCCCATTTCACCATTTCAAATATGGCGAGGTGCGCGGGTTCCTTGAATACATGGAACTGGGCAAGAATCCAGCACACGATGAAGATGATCACGAACAGAGGCACAGCCTTGTGCGGCCGCGTGGCGTGGATTTCCGGATCATCGGGATTGATCCTGCTGCGCAGGAAGAGCACGAAGAACACATACAGAAAGCCCGCAGGCATGATGACATGGCGCACCGGTTCAAGGTAATGGGCCCAGCGTCCCGCCTCGTAGCTGTAGCCGAAGGCCGCATTGTACATCTGGCCGGTATTGCCGATACCGAGGATGGAGAGCAGACCGAAGGCTTCATCCTTCATGCCGACCAACTGCCCGACAAGCGGCAGCAGGAAGGAGGCGATCAGACCGAACAGCAGCACGCAGGCCAGGGCATTGATCACCTGTCCGCCCTTGGCCTTGAGCATCGGCATGAGGATGGCGGTGACGTGCGGATCGCCCGTGGCGAGCGCCCCGGCGATATCCCCGGCATGGCGATCGTCCACTCCCATGCGGCGGCCGAGCCAGATGGTGAACTGGGCGGTAAGCACCATGATGACAAAGGCAAAGATGATCATCGCCCAGCCCGCCTTGGTTGCGTGACCGAATACGAAGTGCGGCGCAAGCATGATGATGCCCAGCGGCATCAGCTTGTGAATATAGGAAAGACCGCGCTTCCAGCTGTCATGCACGCCGAACGTGTTGCCGATGATCAGGCCGAGAAGGAAGGGGTTCCACACAAAGTTGGAGTTGAGTATCTGAAACAGAGGCTGGCCGTTGATCGGGCCGATCACGGCGTCCAGATAATGGAACAGGTTTTCCAGCGTGAAGGGATTGGGCACCCCGGCCAGATTGTTGCTGAATATGGCGATGAAAAACATGGCCAGAAGACCGGGCAGCACCTCCTGGAAGCTGTAGCAACAGCTCAGGAAGGAACGACGCCGATCCTCATAGATATACGGGGTCTGACTCATTGGGTCTTTCTCCTGCGTGTTCGCGGTTTCCGGCTGCCCGATCCGGTTTGTGGCCGGATCGGGCAGTTCCGCGCGGATTTTCTGTGAACGTCCGCATTCCGGCCGGGCGCCGGGCGAATTGCATCGCCGCCGGCGCTCACCCGGCATGCTGCGCTATTGGAACTTGTGGGCCATCCATGCGTCGAGCCCGCGCTTCGCGTGCTCGTGGAGGCCGACTCTCCAGTATTCCTGGTAGGCGGAGCGTTCCAGCATGTTCGCGCGCAGGAAACCTTCCGTCGTACCGTTGACGCCCATGAGAACGTCCACGTTGTTGCGGGGGTTGAAGGCCAGATTGTCACTCTTGAACACGCGTCCCCTGACGACTGTTTCGATATGCCAGGCGTGGATCATCTCGCCATCGAAATTGTCCACGACGATGCTGAAGATGGGCTTGCCGTCCGCGCCCTTGGGGCCGTCATAACGGGGATTGTTCCTGTCGAGAACGATTTCCTCGCTGTTGTCGAACAGCAGCTCGTTCAGCTGATAGCAGTGCCCGCACACGTCGGAACGAACCATGAAACGGGAATCCGTGGGCAGGGGCTTTTCGTTTTCCAGATACAGAAGATTGACGTACGTCCACAGGGCGGCCTTGCCGTCCTCAAAGGGCTTTTCAATATCCATCTCGGCCATGACACGGTCATTCAGCGGACCGACCACGAGCTGAAGCCTGTTCACGATATCCTGATGCTGCGGCAGCAGGTTGCGCGCATGCTCGTCCAGCGGGCCAAGCACCCTGGTTTCAGCCTTGCCGTCCTTGTCGGCGATCTCCACGGTCACGGTTCCGGCGGCCTCGTCGAATGCAAGCACCTTCACCGTGCCCGCGCCGAGCCCGGCGCTCTCGCCCACGCCGAGCAGCACCCGCTTGGGTTCGGTATAGGTGTACTGGATGTTCTGGATAATCGGAGTGCCGAATTCCTTGATACGCATGTAGTTGTCGCCCACAAACTCGGGGATGATCCATGTGGAACCTTCACCGAACATGGGATGCACGCTGTAGCGGGTTCCGGGATCGGTGGGGTCGAGATTCTGCGCGAGCAGGAAGGGCGCGCCGAAGTTGTTGCCGGAGTACTTCACCACATTCACCAGCCCCATGGCGCGATCGTCAAGGAACTTGCGATCGGTGAAGCGCAGCATCTTGTTGTTTTCGCCCAGCGGCACGTCCTGCCAGTAAATGGGATGCAGCGAGCCTTCGGGCTGCAGCTTCCAGAAGTCAAGGTCAAAGTCCTTGCGCACGAAGGTGGCGGACTGGAAGGTGGCAATCCAGGCTTTCCTGCCGAGCATGTAGAAACTTTCGCCGCGCAGAGCGCGCACGTTGCGGCCGTTGCGCGAGGTATAGAACAGGCCCGCGCGCGGGATGACAATGCGGTCATTGCGCCAGTCCACATAGCTGCCGCGGATGACCAGCCCTTCTGCGGAAACCAGGGCATCGCCCCGGCGGTTCTTCACGTTGGTGCGGTTGAAGCCGCGCAGCAGGCCGCCGAAGGGAGCCGTGGGATCAGGCGCGTTGAAAGCCATATTATCCATGGCCTGGGGGTGCGTGGTAAAGTGCGACCCCTGTACAACGATGCCGTATGTCTTGTCGGAGAGGCGGGTCAGGAAGCTGTCCTCCAGAATGGGGATCAGCGTGGGGGCGCGCCCCACGAAGAGGTCGATGTCCCTGCGCCCCTTCTTCCCGTCAAACACCATGTTGTCCGTGCGCTGGAAGAAGGCGTCACGCACATAGTACTCGCTCACGGTCTTGTCGTCGAAGCCACTGGCCACCAGCTTGAAGGCGGGGCGGTTCCACACTTCGGAGTACTTGATCGGACCGTCGAAACTGTTGCTGGAATCATCCAGAGTAAAGGGTTCGGCGTTTTCCAGTATGAGGCGCTGGAGCTTGCCGGTGAGCAGGTTGGCTTCAAGCCCCACCCTGTAGCGGGGGTCAAGCGGCCAGGGTTCTCCGTTCCTCACGGTGACAAGATCGTCATAAATCACAAAACTGAGCAGGCCGTCCGTCCAGCCGTAGGGAACATCATTGGACCAGGGGGTAAAGTCGGAATGCTTGAGATACTCCGGCTGCACCATGATTTCCACGCGCATGTTCTCTTCGGGGATGGAGAGGAAATATTCATCCTTGGCGTCGTCACGATCCTTGTAGCCCTGCGGGGTGACCGGACGGATCAGCTTTTCGCCCAGCACCTTGTCGCCGGAGAAGTCCGTCACGCGGACGAGAAAACCTTCCGGATGACGGAAGGCATAGATGCGCTTGGTGCCGTACCAGCGGAAATCCTCCTGGCGCACATCCAGCACCCAGGGACGGCTCAGCGAGAAGGTGGCCTCGTCGATCACCGGATATTCCAGAGAATCAAAGGTCGCCTTGTCGAAATCATTGCTCTTGACGGTAAACTTGCTGGCCCCGTACCAGTAGTCAGGGTCGAGGTAATACTCGATCAACTGGGGGTTGAGGCCGTCTTTCATGTCCAGTTTGCGGATCTCTTCCATATGCGCGAACTGGTCGGACACGGTGAATTCCAGCGGCCAGTGCCCGGAAGGGGCGATGAGCGCCAGCTGGATGTAGGGCTTGTCATAATGGTCGGTGGAAAAGTCAAACCACAGACGGTATCCCGCCTTGTCCACCAGAACTTTTTCCCGTTTCGCGACCTTCACGTCGCGCACCGTGTTCCTGTGGCTTTTCAAATCCACAAGATAGGCATGCTCGCCAAGCACAAAGAAAGGATCGCGCATGAAGGGCGCGGCGTCTTCCTTCGTCTCCGAAATGTAGAAGAGACCGCCCGCGGGAACATGGGCCTTGCCGCCTTCAACCTTGCTCTGGCGCACGACCACACTTTCCGCCAGATGGCGAACCTGGCCGTACTGGTTCTTGAATGTCCTGGCCCGCAGCCCGCCCAGATCCGGAATGTAGGGCATGTCAGCGGCGGGTTGCAGTCCGTGCGGCGTCTCGGCTCCGGAAGCGGGCACCCCGGCGAGGCAGGACGCGCCCACCATCGCCCCGATCAGCAGGTTTTTCCATCGTCTCTCGAAAAACATAGAGGCTTCCTTGAGGCAAAAGGTTGGTGTTCGGAATTATAATGCAAGAACCGTACCCGACGCAAAATTACCATGAAACTGCACATGGCTAGTTAAAGACATCCTGCCCCGCCTCCTTTTTCGTTTCCGCTTTATGTGCGCCATGCCGCACACCCCGGCCGGGAGTCGCACACCCGCTCCGGCAATACCGGATGCCGGAGATTCTCAGCCCCTTCTTCAGAGCATTTTCGTTTTGAAAATGCTCCCGGAGTCAAGCGAAGCGAGACTGAAGCCGCGACGCCGGAGCAGCCGCAATTCACTTGCGGCGTAAAGCTTCGGCGGAGGAGTGAAGCCTGCGGGCCAGAACGCAGGGTC
>UMHC01008018.1_pt1 | contig 70662 bp, 73 predicted proteins | sample 1965381 | NCBI WGS metagenome assembly UMHC01 (sample SAMEA4836083, study PRJEB28245) | human gut metagenome | biome: gut microbiome; material: fecal sample | place: Denmark | collected 2008 | reverse complement strand
TCCTTCTCTTAGGAAGAGAAGTGCCTGAAAAAAGGGCGTTGTGCGAGGAAAAAGCGGCGTTGAAAAGCCCTGTCGGTGAATGAAAATCTTTGAATGATAACGAAGAGAACCATTGCCCGGAAATTTTCATTAATGCACGACGGTAAACGTGTAAATTATTGTTTTTCAGCAAGATATAGGTCTTGTTGATATGGCCGAGGAACACCTATGAGCGAAGTGAAGCCCCTGATTGCTACCCCCGAAATGTTGGACGGCATGCGCAACGGACGCCAGGTCCGCTGGTATGTGCTTTCGCTTCCTTCCTGCCACCGCGGGCCGGCCTGCGGACTTCAGGAAGAACTCGACCGCCGTGTACAGGAAGGCGAACCCGTGTTCGAATTTTTTGCCCCTTCCTACGTGGAAGTGCGCGAGTCTCGTGGCGAGTTGGTCAGCACCGAGCGTCCGCTGCTCTACAACTACGTGTTCATCCATGCTTCCGAAGTCGAGATTTTTCGTCTCAAGCGGCAGCTGCCCCAATACAACTTTCTGCCCCGTGTGCGCGACAGCCGCGGCAGCCACTATCCCTACTTGTCCGATGCCGCCATGGCCAACCTCCGTTGGGTGGCACGTTCCTATAGCGACGTGCTTCCCGTCTACGTGCCCCAGCCGGACAAGCTGCGCAAGGGCGACCGCGTGCGCATCACCGAAGGACGTTTTCAGGGCGCCGAAGCCGAAGTGGTCATCCAGCCCGGTGCCGGCCGCAAGGATGTCGTGGTCTGTGTGGACAACTGGATGTGGGTGCCCCTGCTTCATGTCCGTCCCGGCCAGTACGAAGTCATCAGCCTGAACGCCGACGGCAAGCACGTCTACACCCGCCTGGACAACGACCGCTACAGTGCCGGCCTTCACCAGGCCCTCTGTCGCTATCACAGCCCTCAGGGCGTCACCGATGCCGACCGTGCCCTGGCTGCCGAGGTTCTGCGCCTTTACGCCGGCCTCCGTCTGGACACCGACGTCCTGCGTTGCAAGCTCTACGCCCTTCTGCTGCCGGCCCGTGTCATTCTGGGCCAGGTGGACGAGTGCCGCGAGCTGCTGAGCGTGGCCCGCACCTTTCTGCCCCTCATCAAGGCGGAACAGTCGCGCGCCCTCCTGCTCGTCACCCTCTACGGCTGCACCGACAGCAGCATCTACTACGAACAGGCCCACGAACTCCTGGCCCCCTGGCGCCAGCAGTCCGGCCTCAAGAAAAGCAAACTCCGTCTTCTCCAGTGCCTCGACGACTACGATCGGGTGCTGGGACACTAAATTGAATTGATAATTGAGAATTGAAAATTGATAATGAACATCTGTCATTCCTTCATTCTCCATTCTCCATTTTCCATTAATTAAATGTCTTCCGCCCATCCCCTGGCAGCCCTGCTGACCGGCCATTTCGATGCCATCATGGAGCGCGAGCGTACCAACCGCAGCTCCGTCCACCTCTACGGTGCAGGCGACTATTGGGTCGCTTTCGAACAGTCGGCCTACCAGTTGTGCCAGCTCATGCCTTCGTGCGAGACCACCCTTTTCCGGTTTGCGGTCTATCCCTTCCCGGTGGTCATGGCGTCCGTCACCGATGCCCAGCTGCAATCTTTTGTGCGGCTGCACATCCTGCGTACCGACCAGCCTGCCTACAAGGTGTTCTCTGTCCGGCCCTATTCGGCGGACCGCTACCGGTCGTGGCACCGGACACTGGAGCGTGGTTCTGCCACTTCCTAGATTCGGCAGACCCGAACCGAAAGACTCCTCCGACAAACAAACTGACAAAACAAGATAAATTCATTTAAGAAACCTCGATTAAGATAACTAAACTAAACTGACGTGGATTATTTATTCATTTTTGCAACATTTTTGCTGGCAGCCCTGACAGCGCGGTTCATTATTCCGTGCATTCTCCTGATCTCCATCCGGAAGCGGCTGTTCGATGTTCCCGATGAGCGGAAAATACACACGCAGGCCATTCCGCGCCTGGGCGGTGTGTCGTTCTTTCCGACGATCCTCTTCGCCTACGCCCTGGTGTTTGCCGTCCGCGTGCTGGGCGGTGACACGTTCGCAGCGACGTATGCGCAGCATCTTCTTCCCGAGATGCTCCTCTTCGTTTGCGGCATGACCATGCTCTACCTGGTAGGCATCGCCGACGACCTGGTCGGTGTCCGCTATCGCCAGAAGTTCCTGGTACAGATCTTCTGTGCCTGCCTGTTCCCGCTGGCCGGCCTGTGCATCAACGACTTCTACGGTCTGTTGGGCATCCATCAGCTGCCTGTCTTCGTCGCCGTTCCCTTTACCATCTTCACGGTGGTGTTCATCACCAATGCCATCAACCTCATCGACGGTATCGACGGACTGGCGTCCGGTCTGAGCGGGGTAGCCTTGCTCATTTTCACCGGCCTGTTCATCGAGAAAGGGCTGTGGAGCTATGCCATGCTTTCGGCCGCCACGTTCGGCGTTCTCGTTCCCTTCTTCTATTACAACGTTTTCGGCAATGCCGACCGCGCCCGCAAGATCTTCATGGGCGATGCGGGTAGCCTGACGCTGGGCTATACCCTCTGTTTCCTGGCCATCAAGTATTGCCAGTATGCCCCGTCGGTGGTCATCTCTTCGGACGACGCCTTCTTCATCGCCTTCAGCACCCTGCTGCTGCCTGCGTTCGACGTCATCCGGGTGGTGCTCTACCGTCTGCGCAATGGCCGCAACCCCTTCGAGCCCGACAAGAATCACATCCATCATAAGTTGCTTGCTATCGGCCTGACGCCCCGTCGTGCCATGGTCAGCCTGGTGTCTATGGCCTGCCTTTTCTGTCTGGTCAACATCCTGCTGGTGGCCTACGTCAACAGCACCCTGCTGCTCATGGTCGACATCATCGTCTGGGTGGCCCTGCACCTGTGGTGGGACTATTTGATCAAGAAGCGGAAAACAAGTATTCCTTCGCCGCCTCGAAACACGGGCATGCCTTCATCGGATTCAGGTCGCGATGCCCCACGATGAGCGCCTGCGGAAACATCCGCTTCAGCTCGCGCAGCAGCGCCACGAGGCTTGCCTTCTGTTCCAGTGTCCGCGTATCCTTCGGTTGTCCCTGGCGGTCCAGTCCGCCTTCGTAGCAGACGCCTATGCTGTGCCGGTTGTGGTTCCGGCAGTGGGCTCCCACCTGTTCCAGCGGCCGTCCGCAGTGTATCTCGCCGTCGCGCGTCAGGTAGAAGTGGTAGCCGATGTCGCGGAATCGCCGGTGTCGGATGTGGTCGCGGCGGCACTGTTCAAAGTCAAAGCTCTGCCCCTCGCGGGTGGCAGAGCAATGAACGACGATCAGGGTCACGGTTCTCATCCGCCTATACACGATGAGATTCCGAATACGCCGGCCAGGGCAGTAGCCACGGCCACAATAGCTTTGAGCACAATGCTCCAGACTGATTTCTTTTTGGTAGTTGTTTCGCTCATTTTGTTAATTGATAGTTGATAATTGAGAATTATCCATTCTCCATTTTCCATTATTACAGCGGACTTCCTCCTTCTTCCTCGTCCTCACCTCCGCCGCCGGGGGTAGGAGTCACCGCGGTGCCGTCGCCCAGGTAGTACTCGTTCTGTTCGCGCAGCGTCGCCTCCAGGTTGATTTTCGCGTTGCTCAGTTCGCCGGTGGCACGTGCGCGCAGCTTCAGTCCTGCCACGTGTTCCGACACCTTGAACTCTGCTGCGCTCGCGGCCCCGTGGTCGCTGATGATGCCCACCGAGAAGATAGCCAGGTCGTCCAGCTTCACGTTCTTGCCGTCCAGGATCAGCTCCTTGATGCAGGTCACCATGTCTGCCAGGACGCCTTTGATCACGCCCGGCGAGAACGGCGTGTTGTGTTTCGACATGTGACGGGACAGCAAATCGATGTCCAGCGTCTCGTTAATCACCGGGCGTGCATACCACAGTCCGTTGCACGGATGGTTCTCGCCCACAATTTGAATTTTTCTGTAAGTAATCATTTCTTTAATTGATAATTGAAAGTTGATAATTGAAAGTTGATAATTGAAAGTTGATAATTGATAATTGAAAATTGAGAATGAACCCCGTACGCTGGTCATTTTCCATTCTCCATTTTCCATTTTCAATTTGCTGAAACAAAGATACCACCCCCGCCACGCGAAAAATCCATAACTGTAGGTTAGGGTAGGTAAGTGTAGATTAAAGTAGATTATCGTAGGTTTTTGTAGGTTATAGGTCGCTTTTTGTATGGTGTTTCCGCTGATTTTCAGTATCTTTACGTCCGTAAAGACCAACACGAAATCTATGGAAACATTCACCATCCGCGCATACGGCCGCACCGAGCTGGCCCAGTTCTATTTCCCCGGCCTCAATCCGCAGACGGCCTACCGCAAACTGCAGGAGTGGATCGACTTCTATCCCCACCTGCGCGAACGTCTGCAAGCCGCCGGTTGCCATCCCCGCAGCCGTGTCTACATGCCCGTGCATGTCCGCATGATTGTCGAGGCGATCGGGGAACCTTAGGGAAATGAAGAATGAAGAACGAAGAATGAAGAATTGGACTTGGGCTTCGTAACTATGGACTTTAGCGCGCTAACCATGGACTTTAGCGTGCTAACTATGGACTTTAGAAAATTGATGATTGATAATGGAAAATTGAAAATAAAGTACCTGTCATCCTGAACACTGGGAAGGATCTCGTTTTTAGAATTCTTCATTCTTCATTCTTCATTCTTCATTCAAACAAATCTTCCCATTGCCTGCTGGTTCCGGTAGATCTCGTCGCCCGTCAGCTCGACGACGCGGTAGCCCCGCTTGCCCGCCACGCGGACCTGCTGGAACCCCGCCTGCGACATCACCATCCCGATCTTCACCGTACTCAGCCCCTGGCGCAGGCCCACGTTGATGCGCGCCAGTATCTGTGCGTTCGTCACGAAGATACACGTCTCGCCCTCCATCGGGCGGCGGTAGTGCGTCAGGATCAGTTCCTGCTCCAGGCAGGGCACTTCGAACTGGCGGTTGTGCCGGTTCAGCGTCTTCACCTCCTCGTCGTCCAGCCAGTAGGCGAAGCCGTTCCGCGTCAGTGCATACGCCTGGGCGAAGATCTCCGCATAGTCCGGCACGTGGTCATAGGGGCTGTCGATACTCTCCACCTCGAAAGGCATCCAGCGGCGGTTTCCGCTCAGGTCGTTCAGGAACTGGCGGTTGTTGCTCGTGCCGCAGAAGCTGGCAATGTGGGGCCGCATCTCCTTGTAGCGGGCATACGCCGCACGTTCGTTCACGTGGCGCATGGTGGTGAGCGCCTTCATCTGGTTCAGCTCCTTGCTCTCCATCTCGTCCAGCTCTTCGAGACACACTAGGGCGAATTCCGAGAGCGTCAGCAGGTCGTCGCGCGTGATGTTGCGGCTGTTCGACTTCAGGTAGAAGTAGCGGCGCAGGGCGGGCGGCAGCAGGTTGTTCAGCCAGGTAGTCTTGTAGATGCCCTGGCGGCCGATGAGCACCAGTATCTCGTGGTTCACCGTCTCCTCTTCGAGCAGGGCGGCCAGCATCGCCACGAGCCATTTCTTGAAGAAGCGGACAAAGAGCTCGCCATCCTCTTTGACGTGTACCTGCGCGGCCAGCCGTCCGATGTGGTCGGTCGTTCCGTCCCACGGGGGCAGGGCGTCCACGTATTCGCGAAAGGGGTTGTAGAGCGGTACGAAGTCCGACTCGATCACCGTCTGCACGTCCGTTTTGCGTGCCGGGCCCGATTCCTTGCACAGGCGTCGCCACATCGAGTTCACCTCGCGGTCCGTCAGGTCCTTGAAATCATCCGTTCCTTCGGGAGCGAACTCATATTTGCCGGTCACCGTGTTCTTGCGGAAGCGTCCCTGCCGGTTCAGGAACGCTTCGATGTCGTCCACCGTGACCCGCCCCTGTCCCTGGGCGGCATCCGCGTCCTTCCGCCGCGTGCCGAGGCTGCGCGTTCCGTGCTCTTCCGTGTGCTGGTAACACGAGCGCAGGATGCCCTCCACGTCGCCGTCGTAGTCGGCGAAACGTTCCGTGGCCCATCGGGTCGCCTCCTCGCGATCCGCCCCGTAGGCGTTCAGCAGGTAGCCCATGCGCATGATGTACTCGTTGTGGTGGTGCTCCGTGTAGGCGATGCCCTCATCGGCCAGCAGCCTCTCCGCCGTGCGGACGATGCGGGCCAGCTGCCTGTCGGCGGCCTTCCGCTTTGCGGCGGATGCAGTCTGCTTCGGCCGGCTGATGAGGAATGTCGTCGCTTCGGGGTTGAAGAAAACGTCCGGGTCGTGCGCCACCCCGCTCAGGCGCGTCGCATTCTTGCACTTCTCGTCGTAGGGATGGCCCGTCAGCGCCTCGTAGTGATGGTTTATGCGTCCGAAGGCCAGTACGTGCAGCTCCTGTTCCGAGCGCGGCTCGTAGTCTCTGGCAGCGTCGTAGGCTGCGACGACGCGCAGTCCCGTTCCGCTGATGGTGGTGTACGCCAGTAGCGTGTGCCGGTCCTCCCGCACCCGCCGGATGCATTCCTCCATCTGTTCCGGCGGGATGTGGTCGAAGTCCGCCATACACAGGTGCGTCCATTCGCGGATATGCTCCTTGCATTTGCCTCCGCCGAAGCGCACCGCCACGGCGAAACACGGGCAGACACTCTTCTCGTGTCCCGCCGCCTCCTTCTGTCCCTGCGACAGGAATTCCCGGTAGCGGCGCGTGTGTTCGGCCGTATCCGCGTCGTGTCGGATCAGTTCGACGATATGTTCCAATGCGATGTCTGTGGGTTTCAGTCCCCTGTAGCCTCTGAACAGGCTGAGCGTTGTCTTTTTCATAATAAAAGAAGTTTTTAGGTAAACATTCGTGTCCGTCTCGGTTTGTCCGTCGTGACAGTGTTGCGAAGTAGCAAATTACTCACGAAACCGCCAAATTCCTCGGTACCCACATGTCAGTACCGAAAACGGGCAGATTTAATGGTTTTAACGAAAATTAGTAGAGTTGTTACGCATGATATAGCGATAAATTAAATTCAAATGTTAAAACAAATACTGATAAAATTATGAAAGCAGCTTATTTTTTCAGTCCCCATTTAGGGGAATATATCATGCAATTGCAACATGTTGTCCCCGTCGACGGACGTCTGTTGAGTGAAGAAAGTCTGGCCCGTCGGGCCCGCATGTCCAAGACCACTGTCGAGCGGATAAAAAAGGGGTAGAAAAGCATCTGTATGCCTACTACGCCATCCTTCGTATCTATTGGGAAGCCTGTCAGGACAGTCAGGTTCTTCCTCCGGACCGTTTCCTCCGTGAGCTCCACCGCAGTCTGGAAGCCGATCACCGGCTCCGTCACGGCGACTGATGCCAACGTGTTGCAGGACCGGCCCGGTGCCGGTCCCTGCTTTTTCGGCAGTGTGCCACCCTGGCCTCCCGAAAACGCAACTTCTCTCTATATAGATACAAGGTTATTGAATTGTTAATGGTTTTAACGGTCACTCTCCCCTGCGCGCGCGTGAGAAAGGTGTATATAGGGGGTGGAAGGGTGTCACATCCGGCACTGAAATTTCGGATAATCCTTGTTTATTTGCCGGGAAATCGCTTAATTTGCTGAAAAGATAGATTTATGGAAGGATATCCTTATAGAGACGCGCTTGATTTGCAGATTGCAGACAAGTATTGGAATATGCTGAAAGATCTCAGTGACAACATTAAATTGCGCTTGGCCACTCGTCTGACGGCTTCCGTGCTTCACGAAAAGGCTGAGGCTCAGGAAAAATCCCTCACCCGTACGGTACTTGATAAATATTGCGGTGCATGGGAAGGTGAGGAATCAGCCGATGAAATAATGGCTACAATCAAGCAAAACTCAACCATTCGCAAGCCGTTGTCGTATGAATAAAAGATATTTGTTGGACAGCAACATTCTGATACACTTATAGAATTGGAAAATTAGGTAGTAAGATAATCCTTTCGTGAGCTGATTGTCCTCCGTGTCCCTCTGTGCCCTCTGTGGTGAAGTATCACAGAAACGTTAAAAACGCATTTTCAGTTTTTTGTTTATCCGGCTTTGTTTATATTTGCAAGAAACCAGAAAAACAAGTATGTCAACTGCACTATCATTTGAAAACGAAGATAAAATGGCGAATGCCATTTTGGAAATGATCCGTCTTCAGAGTTTTAATGTGAAAGATAAGATCCAACGTATCTTGACGAAGGAAGTCAACGAAGAGCGGGGCAGGCAGTCTGTCCATGCATCTTCACCGGGTGGTACACCGCGTACGATGGCCGATTTGCGTGGTATCTTGAAAGACGATGGGCGCAGCTATAAGGAGATGCGTGATGATTATCTGAAAGAAAAATACGGATTATGAGCGTGTTTTTTGATACGAATGTTGTGATAGTTCTGCTTGATAAGAGATACATGCTACAATCCCAGTTTTAACCCCAGATGAATTTTTGACAAAACGATAAGATTAACCATTAACCCCATGTCCTACGCCGCTGACATCGAATCCATCTTCAACCCGCGCAATCTCGATGAAGATTGCAGCTATATAGCCCACCTGTTATCGCCCTACGAGAAACTCATCGTAGCGCGTATGGATGCAGGAGACTACACCTGTGCCGTCACCGTGTTTCTTGAAATCCTGGAAACCCTGACGCGTCATTTTGTAGCGGATGAGCACTATACCTATTTCGACGACATGTATAGTCCGGAGTATGTTTGCGATGGCATTATGCAGGCCATGAACCGCAGGATAGAGCAAGGCCTGTTTCCGATAGCGGAACAAGCCCGTCTGAAGGCTGGTCTCGAGCAGGTGAAGCAGTCGGAAGCCTGTCAGGATTATGGGGTGTTGCTGATGATGCTTTGAGAATCTGTGAAACTCTGTGTCCTCTGTGGCGAATTACAAATCATCTTCTGAACATTTACATATACCATTTATCATTAACCATTAGCTAACTCCGGTTTTTGAAAACTTCAAGAGGAAGGCCTCCAAAAAGGGCTTTCCCGATGGTGTACGTCGAAATTGGAGGCTTCCCCGAGAATGCCGCTTTGAAGAAACAGAAGCGTTAGCTACTTGGCATATGCAGTGCATAATTCGTGTATGTATTTTATTATCTACTTGCCGGGCCAACGGTATCTTCGCCCTGGCTTATTTAAAGAAATTTTTCCGTGAGGTGGTCAAAGGGCGCAGGGATTATGAGAATCTGCTGCCGATGACCATCGGAATCAATACTAACAAACTTTAAAATCAAGTCCGGTTTTTGAAAACTTTAAGAGGAAAGCTTCCCAAAGGAGCTTTTCCTATAGGGTACGTCAAAATTGGACGCTTACCGTATACAAAATGTGCAAGCTTTCAGGCAGGTTAGTTATGGAGAATTATTATGGCATCCCTAAAAACGAATGTAGTTTTTAACTTCTTAAATACAATTACGGGAATAGTTTTCCCAGTTATCACATTTCCCTATGCCGCACGTGTATTGTTACCGGATGGCATTGGTGCGGTTAACTTTCTTCAGTCGATTGTGGCTTACATTGTGTTGCTTACCAGTTTAGGTATCCCGATGTATGCGGTTCGTGAAGTGGCGAAATACCGTGATGATGTTGCTAAACGAAACACAGTCACAGTAGAGATAACCCTGCTTAGTCTTGTTTTATGTTTGGGTGGATATATTATCGTCTGGATATTGGGAGAATGTGTTCCTCAAATTCATTCTCAATTGTCCTTATTCTATGTACTGAGCCTGACTATACTGTTTACGAGCTTGGGAGTAAATTGGTTTTTCCAGGCTATAGAAGATTTTAAGTTCATTACTGTACGGGCGGTAATATTTCGTCTGTTGGCAGCTATGGCCTTGTTTCTGTTTGTTAAGACCAAAGATGATTTGTTGATATACGCTTTTGTTACAGTAGGATCTACGGTAGGTAATAACATCATCAATTTCATTCATCTTCGTAAATATATCGTTTTAAAGCAAATTCCATGGAACCGTTTGCAGGTATGGAGACATTTGAAACCTTCGCTTCATATTTTTGTATTCAATCTGATTACCAGCATATATCTGAATTTGAATACGGTAATGCTTGGTTTTATGAAGGGTGACAGTGCAGTAGGTTTTTATACAGCAGGTAATAAGATCTCTCACATTGTGTTGAGTGTCGTAGCGTCATTGGGTGTAGTATTACTTCCTCGCTGTTCCAATTTGGTAGAGAATGGACGTATGGATGAGTTTGCAGCTGTTACCCGTAAATCCTATCGTTTAGTGCAGGCTCTTTCCCTTCCCTCTACTTTAGGTTTAATTCTGTTAGCTTCTCCGATTGTAATTATTTTTGGAGGCTTGGAATTTGCCGATGCATCATCGGTACTTGCATGGACGGCTCCGATTATCGTATTCATAGGTTTGAGCAATGTGTTTGGCATTCAGATTCTTTACCCATTGGGCAAAGAGAATTTAGTTATTTGGAGTACGGTAGGTGGAGCTGTTATTAACTTGTTACTCAATTTATTGCTCATTCCTTATTGGTCATATACTGGAGCTGCAATATCTACCTTTATTGCAGAACTGACTGTATTATTGATTCAAGTGTTATGGGGATACCGTTATATTCCTTTTTCACTTTTTGAGAAAGTCAATGCGAATTATTTGATAGCCTCACTTGTAATGGCTGTTGTGGTATTCCCTCTAACTTTATTGTTGAACGATATATGGCTGACATTAATTCTTTCCACACTTGTTGGAGGAAGTATTTACGCTGTTGTATTATGGATGTTAAAGGATACGTTATTTCATGAAATCCTGCAATACGCTGTTAGAATAATAAAACACTAAAACGTTATGAAACAATATGATTATCTGATTGTAGGTTCAGGCTTGTACGGTGCTACTTTCGCTTATCTAGCTCGTAAACAGGGCAAGAAGTGTTTGGTGATAGACAAACGTCCGCATTTAGGAGGTAACATCTATTGCGAAAACATCGAAGGAATTAATGTGCATAAGTATGGTGCACATATTTTCCATACCTCTAATAAGCAGGTATGGGATTTCGTTAATTCCATTGTGGAATTTAACCGCTATACCAATTCGCCGGTAGCGAATTATCAAGGTAGACTTTATAACTTGCCATTCAATATGAATACGTTTTACCAGATGTGGGGCGTTACTACTCCTGCTGAAGCAATGGCAAAGATTGAAGAGCAAAAGGCGGAGGTTGTAGCAAAGATGAAGGCCGATGGGGTAACTGAACCTCGTAATCTGGAAGAACAGGCCAAGATGTTGATTGGTGAAGATATATATGAACGACTGATTAAAGGCTATACGGAAAAGCAGTGGGGGCGTAAATGTACAGAATTGCCTGCTTTCATTATTAAACGATTGCCAGTCAGACTGGTTTTTGACAATAACTATTTCAATGATAAATACCAGGGTATTCCTGTTGGAGGGTATAACAAGCTTATTGGTGGGTTGTTGGATGGTATTGAAACAAAGATAGGAGTAGATTTCTTTGCAGAGCGTGCCTATTGGGAGAGTATTGCTGAAAGAATTGTTTTCACGGGTAAAATAGACGAATACTACGGTTACCGTTTCGGTAAACTGGAATATCGTACCGTACGTTTTGAGGAAGTAATACACGATGTCCCCAACTATCAAGGGAATGCAGTTGTAAACTATACAGAGCGAGATGTTCCTTATACGCGCATTATTGAGCATAAGCATTTTGAGATGTTTGGTGACGAGGTTTACAAACTTCCTCAAACCATAATTTCGCGCGAATACTCCATCGAGTGGCACGATGGTATGGAACCTTATTATCCAGTAAACGACAGTCTAAACAATAGCCTTTATGCGCTCTATAAAGAATTGGCTGATAAAGAAAGTAATGTGATTTTCGGAGGTAGGTTGGCAGAGTACAAATACTATGATATGCATCAGGTGATATATTCTGTCTTGGAACATTTCGAAGAGGATAAATAATATAAATCTATAGTTATTGAAGACATGAATAGAGTTTTGATATATATACAAGAGAATCTTCTTGCTCCTAAAGGTGGCCCATTAGGATATAACTATAATCTCTATGTTCAGTTAAAACAGATGGGATGTACCGAATTTCAATTTCTGCCTCCACAGCCGAAACGTGAATTGAAAGAATGGCGCAAATTTGTACCTAATATCATAAAGAATATTGTTCATGAGATACGCAAAGCAAGGTCGGTAAGTCGGCTCTTGTCGTCTAAATATCCACATAAGGCACAAATAGACATAAATCAATATGATGTTATCCATTTTCACGATACAAAAAGTCTGTATGAAATCCGAGATGATTTGTCTAATTATCATGGAAAAATAGTGCTGACATCTCATTCTCCTACATTACCAAGTATGGAAATATACGATATGCTTAATAAACGTGAGAAAAGAATGTTCGGTTGGCTTTATAAGAAATTGGAATCTATGGATGAATATTCTTTTAGGAAGGCGGATTATATATTTTTTCCGTGTGAGGAAGCGGAAGAACCATATCGTAACAATTGGCCACAATTTTCAGAAATAAAAAAAGAGAAAAATAATAGTTTTAGATATATTTTGACTGGAATTCAAAAGCCTGTATTTAAGAAAACGAGAGAAGAAATTTTACTGTTATATAATATTCCAAAGGATGCCGTTGTGGTTTCTTATGTAGGTCGTCACAATAAGATTAAAGGTTATGATATTCTAAAAAGAATGGCAGAAAGAATATTGTCAGTTTATCCAAATGTGTATTTCCTTATTGCTGGAAAGGAAGAACCAATTAGGGGCTTGGAAAATCATAGATGGATAGAAGTCGGATGGACTGATGATCCTTATTCCTTGATTGCTGCTTCTGATTTGTTTGTATTGCCTAACCGTGAAACATATTTTGACTTGATTTTATTAGAAGCACTATCTATTGGAATTCCAGTCGTATGCAGTGCAACAGGAGGAAATAAATATTTTTCCCATATTGGCCAAAAAGGAATATTCTTATACGATACATTTAATGAGGGAACTCAATATATATCTTCCTTGGTTGAAAAAACAAGACAAAATCGAAAGATGTTAGGTGCTCTTAATAAGGAATTGTTTGAAAAAGAATTCACGAATGAAATATTTGCAAGAAACTACATATCTTTGATTCAAAGTTTGTAGTTTAAAAACAATGACAATAAACAGTTTGCTATGCTGTTTTTCTTTTTCCTTTTTATAATCATTGCACGGTCTGTTACGAAATCTGCATCTCGTTATCATCGTTATTCCCAACGGAAACTCTGGACTGTCACATTTGGGTGTTATATCATATTTACTCTAATTTCGCATCTTTATGTGGGTAACCCGTCTACAACTTTCTTTATAAGTAGCGATCAGATGTATTTTTACGATGAAGCCATTCTTTTAAGCGAATATGACTTGTCTGATCTTTTTAGTGTCGGATTTCTGAATTTTGAATATTCAGAAGCGAGCTTTGCTTTTATGTTATTTGCGGTACTTGTGAAGGTAGCTCGTTACTTGGGGGTAGCGGATATCTTGCTTTTCCTTAAATTTCATGTGGCTTTTTTGGCGAGTCTGATTCCTGTGATTATTTACAAAATAGTGGTCTTGAAGAGAGATGATATTCCCAATTTATATGAAAGGATACTTGTTTTCGCTCTTGTCTCACCTTTATTGATTTATTCTTGCCAATTATTACGTGACATTCATGTTTGTCTACTTTTCACCATAATGTTTTATGTGGCATTACGTCCAAAACAGTCATATCGATATTTATTGTTGTTATTGCTGGCAGTGATTACGTTTTGCTTTAGAATGGAAAACGGGCTTTTTTCGGTCGCGATAATTTTCATTCCGATATATCGTACATTCTGCACCGGGGGGATTGGTAAGAAAAGTGTTATTATTGCGACAGGACTTGTTTTCTGTGTGCTGGCTCTTATTCCTATATTGGAAGTAATGGATGATACACTTATGAGGTATGCCGAACGTTCATCGGATGCAGCATCAGTGTCTTCATTGGGAGATAAACTGAATCTTTTACCAACGCCGTTGGGTGCATTTGCAAAAGCGGGGTTTTCACAACTGCTTCCTTTTCCTGTCTGGCTTTATATGCTATCGGGTGAGAATTATGCTTGGCTACGTATAGTGGAAGTGCTTTTCCCTTTTTATTGGATTCCTATATGGATGTCACTGATTTATGGATGGTGGAATTACCGTAGTCTGTGGGATAGAGATTTGTTGATGATTTTCTATGTTTCTATTCTGTACATTACACTCAACTCTATTGGAGAATTGAATGTACGCCGCATCATGGCCGTATATCCAGTTTTACTGGTTTGCTTTTTGCTTCTTAAGCAACAATTTAATTTGCCTAAGCTGCAGATGAATAAATTATCGTATTGTATGATTTTTCTTTTTCATCTGATTTATATAGTTATCAAAATTTGATAATATTTACAATATATTGAAATGAAGATATTAGAAATTATCCCTCAGCTGAGTCAAGGAGGGGCTGAACGTTTTGTTGTGGATCTATGTAACGAATTGGTTAAAAAACATAAAGTGGAACTTATCGTGCTTCATAGTATTGATAAACATGGTTTCTTTGAAAAGGAATTGGATGATAGAGTGCAGATTATATGCATGAATAAAAATATGGGTATTGATTGGAAACTGTTCTTTCGAATTGCAAAATTAATTCATAGAGAACAGCCGGATGTCGTACACACCCATTTAGATGCAATCTTATATCTTATCTTTCCACATTTTTTTTTCTCGAAAATAAAATTCATTCATACCCTCCATAGTGATGCATACAAGGAACATAATGGTTTTCTCTCTGAACTTTACCGCAGAATAATGTTTGGTCTCAGATGTGTGCATCCTATAACGATTTCTGAAGAGTCACAACGCTCATTTAAAAACTTGTATCATCTACCATCTACATTGATTTACAATGGTAGGCCTGCATACATTGAAACCACGGATATTCCTATTATCAAGAAAGAATTATCTGATTTAAAGGTCAATGTTAAGTCGAAGATGATTGTTAACGTTGCCAGAATCGATAAAGCGAAAAATCAAATTGCACTCGCAAAAGCCATTGATAGTTTGAACCGTAAGAACTTTGCTATAGAACTAGCTATTATCGGGAATATGGCTGATAAAGAGATTGTGCATGAAATAAGAAGTTTGGATTCACCATATGTTCATCTATTAGGGCTTCGGAATAATCCCCGAGACTACATGAAAGCGGCTGATGCATTTTGCTTAACATCCGTGTATGAAGGGATGCCTATTACACTAATAGAGTGCTTTTCTGTAGGGGCAATACCTCTTTGTACTCCTGTAGGAGGTATCATGAACATGATAACTGATGGGCAGAATGGTTTGTTGTCAAATAGTCCTTCACAAAAAGATATTGAAGAATTACTTCTGCGTTTCTTTGCGTTGGACGATAAAGAAGTGAATACCATAAGGCAGAACTCTAAAGTCTCTTTCCGTTCTTTTGATATGGCAACTTGTGCAGAAAGATATCTTCAAACGATAAGAAGTTTGTAGTTAATGCATCGGCAAAAACATTACGTAACCTTTCCGTTCTTTGGCGAGTGAGTGGAAAAACTTGTTGTTTTTGGGAGCTGTAACCAAATGATGAATGCCCTTCTATTATTTTGAAAATTTACTTGCTAGCCAATGATATTGCTGCTTGGGCATATTTGAATGATTTTTTATGAGGCTGTTATCGTCGCTGAAATTTTGAAAATCTGCGACCGATGATTATTAGATTCTATACTAAAAACAAGTCTGTTTTAGAAAATTTTTAAAATCAGTTTCTCAATGAGACTTTCCCTATGAGGGTCGTCAAAATTGTACCCTTACTTGAAGAGGAATAGCTATATTATAAAATTGTTAGTATTGAAATGTGATGAAAATTTTAGTTTTAGGTTATTTTGGATATAAGTCAAGTAAATTGGATGGGCAAACCGTTAAAACAAGAAGTATCTATCAACTATTGCAAAAGAAAACCGCGCATAATGTCACGTTTTTTGATACGGAGTCGTTGAAGTGTAACAAATTGCGACTTTTTAATTTAATATGTAACGTATGTTCTTGTGATAGGTTGGTATATTTACCGGCTCATGGTAATTTAAAATATTTGTTTCCATGTTTATATTTACTATCTATATTTTGCCGTTATCAGATTGTTTATGTAGTTATTGGTGGATGGTTGTCTGAATTTCTTAAAGATAAGCCATTGCATCGTATAATGTTAAGAAAAATAAGAGTTATTTGTGTTGAAACAAAACAAATGAGATGTGATTTGGAAAATAAGTTTTCTTTTTCTAATGTGGTAATTTTACCAAACTTTAGAGAAGATATTTCTATTCGGCAATCTGTAATTCAAAATGAAGGTCCTGATAATAAGCTTAGACTTGTGTTTATGGCTCGTATTCAAATGCTTAAGGGACTGGATTATATACGAGATTTAGCTGAATATATTCGATGTAAGAAAAAAAGCGATATGCTTATTCTGGATTTCTATGGGCAGATAGATGAAAATGACAAGCAATATTTTGACACTTTAATCACTACTTATTCTTTTCTCCAATATAAGGGGGTGTTGTCACCTCCAGATATTCCTCAAACATTATGTGGGTATGATTTGCTTATATTACCAACACATTATTTTACAGAAGGTTTCCCTGGGAGTATTTTAGAGGCTTATATGGCTGGTATTCCTGTTCTTGTTACTAATTGGAAACATGCAACTGAGTTTGTTGACGATAGAGTGACTGGATTTATTATTCCCTTTAATAATGGAGTTGGTGAACTTATTACGATTATTGATTCTTTATTGTTGAATAAAAAACGATTAGAACTTATGAAACCTGCAATCTTAGAAAAAGTTCATTCTTTCTCCGAGAGTACTGTTTGGAATACAATTTCAATCTTTTTTCAGGAATAGATGGACTATTCTTGTAATATAATGAGCTTGTATGTTTTTTCCTTTTTTATGTAACGATTGTATTAACTATTTATGAACGATTGTGGTTTAGTGTCCATTATCACTCCCTCTTACAATTCCGCAAATTTTATTGTTGATACGATAGAGGCTATTTTAAGACAGACCTATCCATATTGGGAACTCCTGATTACAGATGATTGTTCTACGGACAATTCGGTAGAGATTATCGAGAAATATACCCGCAAGGATCCTCGTATCAAATTGCTAAGATTAGAGAAAAATAGCGGTGCCGGGGTTTGCCGAAACAAATCGATTGAAGTAGCAAGGGGGCGGTATATCGCTTTCTGTGACAGTGACGATGTGTGGATGCCTCAAAAGCTGGAAAAACAACTGGTTTTTATGGAAAAGAAGGGATGCGCGTTGTCTTATAGTTCCTATATATTGATGGATGAGGACAGGAACGAGAAGGGGATAATGGTATGTATGAGCAAAATAGATTTTGCTTCGATGAAACGGGATGACGGGATCGGGTGTTTGACAGCTATGTATGACACGGAAAAAGTAGGTAAGATGTATATGTCGTCCATCCGAAAGCGGCAAGACTGGGGGTTGTGGCTACAGATTTTGGAGAAGTGTAAAGTGGCGTATGGAATTAAAGAACCTTTAGCCTACTATCGGATACGGAGCGGATCGATTTCGAATAATAAATTCGCTTTGGTGAAGCATAATATTAATGTGTATCGGACTATTCTGAAGTTTTCAACTCTGAAAGCTTATTTGTTTTTTCTATTTGTTTTCATGCCGACTTATCTGTGGAAACGGCTAAAAATTAGAATTAACAGTCTGTAGAATTCAATCTAATAATCGATTATAAACAACATGCTTAATAATGTAAAGATTGCCGTGGCCGGTACCGGTTACGTAGGACTTTCTATTGCTACATTGTTGGCTCAACATCATCATGTAGTGGCAGTGGATATTGTTCCTGAAAAGGTGGAGAGAATAAATAATCGTATCAGTCCGATACAGGATGAGTATATAGAAATGTATTTGGCTGAGAAACCGCTTGATTTGACAGCTACTTTGGATGGACGTTCCGCTTATAAGGATGTGGATTTTGTCATAATTGCTGCTCCTACGAATTATGATTCGGTGAAAAACTATTTTGATACCAGCCATGTGGAAGAGGTAATTGATCTCGTGTTGGAAGTTAATCCTGATGCAGTGATGGTGATAAAGAGTACAATCCCCGTGGGGTATTGCCGCAGTCTGTATGTGAAATATGCAGAAAAGTTTAGGTATACGCCAGCTTTACAAGGGAAGAATTTTAATCTGCTTTTCTCACCAGAATTTCTGCGTGAAAGCAAGGCTCTGTATGACAATCTTTATCCCAGCCGTATAATTGTTGGTTATCCTAAGTTTATAGAAGGTAGAGATGAAGAAAATGAAGCTATCAAGGCCATTGCAGGGGGGGATTTGGAGGAGAAAGCAAAAGAGTTTGCTGCATTGTTACAGGAAGGTGCCATTAAAGAAAATGTAGACACCCTATTTATGGGGCTGAAGGAGGCGGAAGCCGTGAAACTGTTTGCTAATACTTACCTTGCCCTACGTGTATCTTATTTTAACGAACTGGATACGTATGCAGAGGTGAAGGGATTGGACACACAGGCTATTATTGATGGTATATGTCTGGATCCTCGTATTGGTACGCATTATAACAATCCTTCTTTTGGCTATGGTGGATATTGTTTGCCAAAAGATACGAAACAACTCTTGGCCAATTATGCCGATGTACCCGAGAACTTGATTCATGCCATTGTAGAATCGAATCGTACAAGAAAGGATTTCATTGCAGACCAAGTACTGAAAAAAGCTGGTTACTATGATTACTATAATCGAGGAGATTTTAATCCCTCTCAGGAAAAGCAATGTGTAGTTGGTGTATTTCGTTTGACCATGAAATCTAATAGTGATAATTTCCGTCAAAGCTCCATACAGGGGGTAATGAAGCGTATCAAGGCAAAGGGAGCTGTTGTAATTATTTATGAACCTACATTGGAGGATGGAAGTACTTTCTTCGGTTCTAAAGTAGTAAACGATTTGGATGAATTCAAACGACAGTCAAATGCTATTATTGCTAATAGATATGATAGTTGTTTAGATGATGTTCAAGAGAAGGTATATACAAGAGATATTTTTAGAAGGGATTAAGTTGTGTAGTAGTTTATGAATTACAAGGAACTTGATACTCAACGAATAAAGGACTATATCCGGTCGTATCCCGACGAGGTGGAGGTGGAGGACATCATCGTCCACAGCGGAGCGGAGAAGTTGCGGGTGTATCCGGCATTGTTCGAACTGGAGCAGGAGGGATGGCTCGCTGTGACGGAACGGGAGGAGCTGGGGAGTCCGAAGAGGGTGAGAGCCAAATATTAAATATTAAATATCAAATATAAAATATAAAAGAGCAAATATCAGATATCAGATATTGGGATATGGAAAATCGGGCGGAGCGGCTGAGAGGCGGCTTCGCCCGATTTTTGTTTGGGGAGTAAGGGGATTGCGGTGATGGAGATTTGGTTTTCTGCGAAGAATTGCATATCTTTGTTATACAAAGACAGGAACAGAAAAAGAATGGATATGAAGACGATGCAGGAATATGATAAGCAGCAGGCATGCAGGCAGGAGGTGAATGAACCGATTGCCGACTATGGAGGTATAGATGCGCTGAAAGTGAGGCTGGTGAAACAGATTATGGGAATGGAGGCGTTGGAAGATGTGCAGTCCGTACTGAACTTCGTGGAACGGCAGAAGGTATCGGAGACTTTTGAACAGGAATGGGAACGGGGGGTGACGCTTGAACAATTTCGGGATGCCTGCAAAGGAAAATTGAAGGAAATCTATGCAGACATGTGAAATTCGAATCTTACCGGAAGCGGAGGACTTCTTGACACTCCTGCCTCAAACACTGGTGAAGGAGGGTTATGGACGTATTTTGGTAAAGCATATTACGAATAATTGGGTTGAAGGACAATATATCAGATAAAAAGAATAGAGTATGAAGAATCGGGCGAAGCTGAGGAATGGCGGCTTCGCCCGATTTTTGTCTGGAAGTGAAGAAGGATGAATCAAAAAGCTTTGCTTTCAGTTGTTTATGCGACTTCTTTTCTTTACTTTTGCAGAAAAAGAAATATGGAGAAATCGAAAATATATAAGAAACTGGAAGATTTGAAGGCTGAAATGCATGAGCCTGTAGCGACTTATGGTAAACCGTCGGAAACGGTTCAGGACGTGGTAGCTGACTATGTGTGGGAAGACGTCAGAATAGGTATGGAGCAGTACAGACGCGGGGAGTGCAGAAGTGTGGAAGAGTTTCTGAAGAAGTATGGAAGGTGAATATAATTTGCTTGTCTCTTCTCGGGCTGAACAGAGATTGGATGCTCTTTTAGACTATTTGTTGAATGAGTGGGGCTTTCAGGTTCAGCAGAATTTTTTGGATGATTTTCAACACTGTATTTCTATTATTCGGCGTAATCCATATTCTTTTCCTGTAACCTTGCAAGATAAAACTATTCGTCAATGTGTTGTGACTCCTCAAAATAAACTTTATTATACGGTTCAAAATCGTGATATTATTATTCTCTCATTAGAGGATACACGGATGAATCCGAATAAAGTGTGGAATGAATTATAAGCAGACTGATGCCCCAAAGATAAAGATTAACTATCAAATATTAGATGTTGGAAAATCGGGTGGAGCGACTGAGAGGTGGCTTCGCCCGATTTTTGTCTGCGTACAGAGGATGATTGTGGCGGTGGAGATTTGGTTTTGTGCGGGGAATTTCTTTTCTTTGCATAAAAGGAGGTGAAAGATGAAGACAGATGTATTGATTCAATTGAAAGATGCTTTGCAGAAATTGCTACCATCTGGCTCCCATGCTTATCTGTATGGCTCTCAGGCACGTGGTGATGCCCGTCCGGATTCGGATTGGGATATATTGATCCTGTTGGACAAGCAGAAAATTGAGGCGGAAGATTATGATAATGTCTCTTATCCTTTGGTTGAATTGGGGTGGTCGCTTAATGAGTGCATCAGTCCTGTACTCTATACGGTAAGAGATTGGATGAAATATCATTTTACTCCTTTTTTTCATAATGTGAAAGACGAAGGTATTTTGTTGTTATGAGTTTGAGTGAAGAGGATATTAAAGCAGTTGTCTTTTATCGTAAGGAAAAGGCGTATGCGACATTGCGTGAGGCTGAAGACATGATCGTGACGAAGCATTGGAATCTGGCCATGCAACGGATGTATTGCCATTGGTGGATCCTGTACGTCATCTACTTGACAAACTGGAGAGTCTGATTAATGTTTAATGAGAAGGTGTGGATGAGAAAATCGGGCGAAGCTGAGGAATGGCGGCTTCGCCCGATTTTTGTCTGCGGAGGTTTGGGTATGTCGGGGGGATTGCCTAACTTTGTATAAATAACGCAAATGGAAAACCTTAAGAACGATTAGATATGAAGGGTATTGTATTGGCCGGTGGTAGCGGGACGCGTCTGTATCCCATCACCAAGGGCGTGAGCAAACAGCTGCTCCCTATCTTCGACAAACCGATGATTTATTATCCGATATCGGTGCTGATGCTGGCGGGTATCCGCGAGATACTGATTATCTCGACACCACAGGACTTGCCGGGCTTCAAACGCTTGCTGGGCGACGGTTCGGACTACGGCGTACACTTTGAGTACGCGGAACAGCCAAGTCCGGACGGACTGGCACAGGCGTTCATCATCGGTGAACAGTTTATCGGCGACGATTCGGCCTGTCTGGTGCTGGGGGACAACATCTTCCACGGCAACGGACTGAGCGCGATGCTGAAAGAGGCGGTGCGCACGGCGGAAGAGGAGAAGAAGGCAACGGTGTTCGGCTACTGGGTGAGCGATCCGGAACGTTACGGCGTGGCGGAGTTTGACCAGGAAGGTAACTGTCTCTCCATCGAGGAGAAGCCACAGCATCCGAAATCGAACTATGCCGTGGTGGGCTTGTACTTCTACCCGAACAAGGTGGTGGACATCGCGAAGAATATAAAACCGTCGGCTCGCGGGGAACTGGAGATAACGACGGTGAACCAACGTTTCCTGGAGGACGGGGAACTGAAGGTGCAGACCTTGGGCCGCGGCTTTGCCTGGCTGGACACGGGGACGCATGATTCGCTGAGCGAGGCGTCGACGTTTATCGAGGTGATCGAAAAGCGGCAGGGTTTGAAGGTGGCGTGTCTGGAGGGTATCGCTTTCCGCAAGGACTGGATTACGGCTGAAAAGATGCGGGAACTGGCACAGCCGATGCTGAAGAACCAGTACGGACAATACCTGCTACAGGTGGTAGACGAGGTGGAACGAACGGGAAAATCGAACCTTTAAAAATGAAGAATGAAGAATTAATTTTCAACTTTCAATTCTCAATTATCAATTAAACAAGTGGAAATAATCAAAACAAGTATAGACGGCGTGGTGATTATTGAGCCACGTATCTTTAAGGATGCGAGAGGGTATTTCTTTGAATCGTTCTCGCAACGGGAATTTGATGAGAAGGTGAAACCGATTACTTTTGTGCAGGACAACGAGAGCATGTCGAGCTATGGCGTAATGCGCGGTCTGCACTTCCAGCGTCCGCCGTATGCGCAGAGCAAACTGGTGCGCTGCGTGAAGGGCGCGGTATTGGACGTGGCGGTGGATATCCGCAAGGGTAGCCCGACGTACGGGCAACATGTGGCGGTGGAGCTGACGGAGGAGAACCACCGGCAGTTCTTCATCCCGCAGGGCTTTGCACACGGGTTTGCGGTGCTGAGCGAGACGGCGGTGTTTCAGTACAAGTGTGACAACTTCTACCATCCGGAAGCGGACGGGGGGATCAGTATCCTGGACGAAAGCCTGGGTATCGACTGGCGCATACCGACGGAGAAGGCGATCTTGAGTGAAAAGGACACGAAGCATCCGGTGCTGAAGGACTTTGAGAGTCCTTTTAGGTATTAAGTATTAGGTATGAGGTATTAGGTTTGTCATGTTGAGCGGAACGGAGTGGAGTCGAAACATCTCGGAGATCCTTCGACAAATTCAGGATGACAATTACTCTCATTTTCAATTTTCAACTTTCAATTATCAATTCAAATGGCAACATTTCAACGTACTATAGTCATTACCGGCGGTGCCGGTTTCATCGGCAGCCATGTGGTTCGCCTGTTCGTGAACAAGTATCCGGAGTATCGCATCATCAACTTGGACAAGCTGACGTATGCGGGCAATCTGGCAAACCTGAAGGACATTGAGGACCGTCCGAACTACAAGTTCGTGAAGATGGATATCTGCGATTTCGAGGCTTTCTACCGCCTGATGCAGGAGGAGAAGGTGGACGGTATCATCCACCTGGCGGCAGAGAGCCACGTGGACCGTTCGATCAAGGATCCCTTCACCTTCGCACGGACAAACGTGATGGGTACGCTGAGCCTGCTGCAGGCTGCGAAGCTGTATTGGGAAAGCCTGTCGGAGAAGTACGAGGGCAAGCGATTCTACCATATCTCAACAGACGAGGTGTATGGGGCGCTGGAGATGACGCATCCCGAAGGTATCGAGCCTCCGTTTACGACGAAGGCGTCGTCGGGCAAGCATCACCTGGCCTACGGCAAGGACTTCTTCTATGAAACGACAAAGTATAATCCGCACAGCCCGTACAGTGCCAGCAAGGCATCGAGCGACCACTTTGTGCGTGCGTACCACGACACGTACGGAATGCCGACCATCGTGACAAACTGTTCGAACAACTACGGTCCGTACCAGTTCCCGGAGAAGCTGATTCCGCTGTTCATCAACAACATCCGTCACCGCAAACCATTGCCGGTGTATGGTAAGGGTGAGAACGTTCGCGACTGGCTGTATGTGGAGGACCACGCACGGGCCATCGACGTAATCTTCCACAACGGAAAGATTGCCGAAACGTATAACATCGGCGGGTTCAACGAGTGGAAGAATATCGACATCATTAAGGTGGTGATCAACACGGTGGACCGCCTGCTGGGCCGCAAGGAAGGCGAGGATATGGACCTGATCACATACGTGACGGACCGTCTGGGTCACGACATGCGCTATGCCATCGACTCGACGAAGCTTCAGCAGGAGCTGGGTTGGGAGCCTAGCCTGCAGTTTGAGGAAGGCATCGAGAAGACGGTGCGTTGGTATCTGGATAATCAGGAATGGATGGACAACGTGACTTCAGGGGATTACCAGAAATACTACGAAACGATGTACGGAAAATAAAGATTACACGGTGTGATAGGGGGCGTAGTGGTAGGCCACGGCTTTTCGCGCTTTCAAGGAAGCCGGTACGTCGATGAGCCGCTGGTTGCTGCTGCCCCGGAAACAGAGACCCTCGTCGCGCAGGTCCTGACGGAAGCGTCCGTCGACCAGCACGTCGATATACTGCAGCAGAAGGCTCTGGCGAGGGTCTTCGAGTAGCTTTTCGAAGGTATATCCGGTGTAGCACCAGATGTTCTTGTCGCTTTTTTCCTTGATGGCGCGAGCCAGCTCGGCGAAGCCCTCCGGTTGGAACATGGGGTCGCCTCCGCTGAAGGTGACGTCGGCAAAGGGATCGTCGAGCACTTTTTCCAGAATTTCTTCAGTAGACATGCGACGGCCATGGCGAATGTCCCACGACTCGGGGTTGTGGCAGCCGGGACATGCGTTGGGGCACCCGGCCGCATAGATGGAAGTGCGGAAACCGGGGCCGTCGGCAGTAGTGTCTTCGAGAATGTCGAGTATGGAGAGCATGGCGAACGGGCTTATTGGTGGATGACACGATCGTTCAGTTCGGCCAGCTTGGCCTTGTTCCAGCGGTCGGTGGTACCTACGAGGTAGCCGGTGATGCGCTGAAGACGGTCGATGCGCGTGCTGCCGCATTTCGGGCAGGCGTCCAGGTGGTCGTCGGAGTTCTCGTAGCCGCAGTCCATACAGCGGTTGCGGTTGTGGTTGACAGAGCCGTAGCCGATGTTGTAGCGGTCCATCATATCGACCACGCGCATGATGGCTTCGGGATTGTGGGTGGCGTCGCCGTCTATTTCTACGTAGAAGATGTGGCCGCCACGGGTCAGGTCGTGGTAGGGCGCTTCGACTTCTGCCTTATGGCGGGCACTGCATTTGTAGTAGACGGGGACGTGATTGGAGTTGGTGTAGTACTCGCGGTCGGTGATGCCGGCCAGGACGCCGAACTGCTGACGGTCGGCACGGGTGAACTTGCCGGAAAGACCTTCGGCAGGTGTGGCCAGGATACTGTAGTTGTGCTGGTATTTCTCCGAAAATTCGTTGGCGCGGTCGCGCATGTAGGTGATGATCTTCAGACCGAGCTCCTGCGCTTCGGCCGACTCGCCGTGGTGCTTGCCTGTCAGTGCCACCAGGCATTCGGCCAGGCCGATGAAACCGATGCCCAGCGTGCCCTGGTTGATGACGGGGGCGATGGTGTCGTCGGGGCGCAACTGGTCGCATCCCAACCACAGGGACGACATGAGCAGAGGGAACTGCTTGGCGAAGGCGGTCTTCTGGAATTCCATACGTTCGTGCAACTGGCGTGCGGTGATGTCGAGCATGGCGTCGAGCTTGGCGAAGAAGCGGGCAATGCGTTCCTCGGGCTTGGCAATGTTCATGCACTCGATAGCCAGGCGGACGATGTTGATGGTGGAGAAAGACAGGTTTCCTCGTCCGACAGATGTCTGAGGACCGAAACGGTTTTCGAAGACGCGGGTACGGCATCCCATGGTGGCTACTTCGTGCAGGTATCGCTTCGGGTCGTCGGCCTTCCATTCCTTGCTCTGGTTGAAGGTGGCATCCAGGTTGAGGAAGTTGGGGAAGAAGCGACGGGCTGTTACCTTGCAGGCCAGTTGGTAGAGGTCGTAGTTGCGATCGTCCGGCAGATAGCTGACGCCCCGTTTCTTTTTCCAGATCTGGATGGGGAAGATGGCAGTTTCGCCATTGCCCACACCGCGGTAGGTGCTGTTCAGCAGTTCGCGGATGATGCAGCGGCCTTCGGCCGAGGTGTCTGTACCGTAGTTGATGGAGCTGAACACGACTTGGTTTCCACCGCGTGAGTGGATGGTGTTCATGTTATGGATGAAGGCCTCCATAGCCTGATGGACACGGGCTACGGTCTGGTTGACGGCGTGCTGTACCAGGCGTTCGTCTCCCTGGAGTCCGTCGAGCGGACGAGACAGGTAGTCGTCCAGCTTTGTCTGGTAGAGGTGGGAATAGTCGGCACCGTTCAGGCGTTCGAGGGTCTGTATTTCTTCGATGAAGCTGTGGCGGACGTAGGGGGCCAGGTAGAAATCGAATGCGGGAATGGCCTGTCCGCCGTGCATTTCGTTCTGGGCGGTCTCCAGCGAGATGCAGCCCAGGATGCTGGCTGTCTCGATACGCTTGGCCGGGCGCGATTCGCCGTGTCCGGCCGAGAAACCGTGAGTCAGGATGCGGTCCAGCGGATGCTGTACGCACGTCAGGCTCTTGGTGGGGTAGTAGTCCTTATCGTGGATGTGCAGGTAGTTGCCCTTCACGGCATTCAGGATCTCTTCGTCCAGCAGGTAGTCGTCTACGAACGGCTTGGTGGTTTCGCTGGCAAACTTCATCATCATGCCGGCGGGCGTGTCGGCATTCATGTTGGCGTTCTCGCGGGTGACGTCGTTGGACTTGATGTTGATGATCTCCAGGAACATGTCGCGCGTCTTGGCTTTGCGGGCAATGCTGCGCTGGTTGCGATAAGCAATGTATTTTTGTGCCACATCTTTGCGACTGCTCTTCATCAGCTCCAGTTCTACCATGTCCTGGATGGCTTCTACGGTCATCTGTGCTGCACCGCGGAAAGAAATGTGGTCGGTGATCTGGTGGATGAGCTGCATGTCTTCGCCTTTATCGGTGTGCAACATGGCTTTTCGGATGGCAGTGGCAATCTTCTCTTCGTTGAAGCCGACAATGCGGCCGTCACGCTTGATAACTGTCTGTATCATACGGTTTAGAATCTTGTTTGATGTGGATTATTGTTCTTTTTAGGTGATGCAAAGGTATCAATCTTATCTGATAGTTTCCAGTTTTGGGAAACTTTTTGTGATACAAAAATTGTTAATTATCTGATTTACAATACATGTTTATCTTGTTTTGGAAAACTTTGTATTTTATGTGGTTTCTATTTGTGTTTGCATATATGCAATAAAAAAGCTCCCGCAGGTTACGGGAGCTTTCTAGGCTTTCTATGTCGAAAATGATTATTTCAGAACTTCGGCCAGCTTTTCCTGTAAGCCTTCGCCGTGGAGGCCGCGGGCGATGATGGTACCTTCGCCGTCGATCAGGACAGTGTGAGGAATGCTGCTTACGGCATACAGTTTGGCACCTTCGCAGTTCCAGTATTTCAGGTCGGACATCTGAGGCCAGGTGATGTTCAGCTGTTTGATGGCAGCTTGCCAGGCTTCACCGCTCTGGTCGAGTGATACACCTACGATTTCAAAGTTTTTGTCCTTGTAGAGCTTGTAGGCTTCTACCAGGTTGGGCATCTCGCGACGGCAGGGGCCGCACCAGCTTGCCCAGAAATCAACGAGTACCACTTTGCCTTTGCCTACATAGTCGGACAGCTTCACGGTCTTGCCTTCGGGGGTCTGCATCTCGAAGTCGGTGAACTTCTGGCCTACGGCGGTAGCTTTCATCTTTTCTACGTTGGCCTTGATCTTGACGATGGCCTCGTCGTTGTCATACGTAGCGGGGATTTGAGGCATCAGCGGATCCAGTTCTTCAAGCTCCATGTAGTAGAAGTTCTGTTTCAGCAGGTGGACACCTACGGCATTGGTGATGTTCTGGCTGATGGCGTCTTTCAGGATGCTGACAGACTTGTCTTGCAAGGCTTCGATTTCGCTGCCTTTGGCGTTGCGCTGCTCTTCGGTGAGGGTTGTGTCGTTGGCCATTGATTCGTAGATAGCCATGATTTGTCCGTTCAGGCCGTTGAGCTGGGTACGGATAGTCTGGTAGATGTCGTTGTTCGGAGTACCGGTGGCCGAATCGTTGTCGCGCGTCAGGTTGATGTTGATTTGTCCGTTTTCAAGGAAGAAGTCGATCATCAGCGGTTCCTTGTCCTGTGCGGCATACGTGATATAGCGGTTGGCAACGGTGTCTTGTACACCTTTGAAGGTGAATGTTCCATTGGCGATGACAGCGGAGTCGAGGCTGACGAGCTGGCGGCCTTCTGCCATTTTCAGGTATACGGTGTCGCCGTCGGCGGCTCCTTCTACAGTACCGGTTACGGTGTAACCCTTGTTGCCGTTACAGGCTGCCATTACGGCGGCTGCGGCGAGTAGGTAAGTAAACTTTTTCATTGTTTTGTTATGGATTTAAATGTAATTGGGGCAAAGGTACGGAAAAGATTTCAGATTTTATCGGGAAGTCTGCAAAAGAAAAGAGGACGTGTCCGGAAGACGCGTCCTCTTTCTTGTTTGTTTGAAATAAGTATATTAATGTTTTTTTATTCGGCTGCGGGAGTTTCAGCTTCAGCAGCAGGAGCTTCGGGTGCTTCTTCAGCAGCCTTAGCAGCTTCTTCAGCAGCTTTGGCAGCAGCTTCAGCAGCCTTCTTCTCGGCTACGATTTTAGCTTTAGCTTCGTTTACCTTCTTCTCAGCATCGAGGCGTGCTTTGGCTTCAGCCTTCTTGGCTTCGTCCTGCTTAGCCTTCAGTGCGGCCAGTCCGCTCTGCTTGTTGTTCTTCCAGGCTTCGAACTTGGCTTCTGCTTCCGCTTCACCGAATGCGCCTTTAGCTACACCGCCCAGCAGGTGTTTCTTCATGTAGACACCTTCACGAGAAAGGATGTTACGGACAGTGTCGGTGGGTTGTGCGCCATTCATCACCCACTTCAGTGCGCGTTCAAAGTTCAAATCTACTGTGGCAGGATTCGTGTTCGGGTTGTAAGTACCGATTTTTTCAATAAATCTACCATCACGTGGTGCTCTTACGTCAGCAACTACGATGGAGTAGAAAGCGTAGCTCTTACGTCCATGTCTTTGCAATCTGATTTTTGTTGCCATAAATGTTTATTAGTTTAATGATTTGAATTATGCTACTAACTCGTAATAGCGGGCGCAAAGGTAAGCATTTTCTTTTTGACCGCCAAGCAAATGCACAGAAAATGTGTGGAATGCGTGGACTGCAGACATTGCGACCGGTCATCAGGAATATTTCTTCGGATACCTCAACAAGATGGACAGCAAGGCAAAAAGTCCCATGCAGAAGGGGTAGTAGAGGTTGCCGATGATGCTCAGGGGCGAGATGGACGCCAAGCCTGCCGCGATGAGCATCTGGGCTCCGTAGGGAATAAGTCCTTGCGTCAGACACGAGAAGGTGTCGAGGATGCTGGCCGTCTTGCGGCGATCCAGGTGGAACCGTAAGGCTATGTCGCGGGCGATTGGACCGGTGGTGATGATGGCGATGGTGTTGTTGGCGGTGCAGAGGTTGGCAATGCTTACCAGGGCGGCGATGCTCAGTTCGGCACCCCGCTTGCCCTTGACGTGGCGGGTGAGGCGGGAGATGATGAAGTCGATGCCACCGTTGTAGCGTATCAGTTCGAGCATGCCGCCTGCCAGCAGTGTGATGATGATGAGTTCGCCCATGCCGGTGATGCCCGAGCCCATGGCTCCGAACCAGTCGAAGAACGACATTCCTGTCAAGAAGCCAATGAAACCGGTAGACACGATGCCCAGCATCAGGACCAGCATGACGTTGACGCCCGCTACGGCAGTGCCCAATACGACCAGGTAGGGGAGGACCTTGAGCCACTGGATGCTCTCAGTCTGGGGTGGTGCGCTGACGTTCAGTCCCTGGAAGATGTAGACACCCAGTACAATCAGGGCGGCAGGTACCACGATGAGGCAGTTGACGCGGAACTTGTCCGTCATCACGCAGTCCTGTGTTCGTGTCGAGGCGATGGTGGTGTCGGAGATGAACGAGAGGTTGTCCCCAAAGAACGAACCACCCACTACGATAGCCGTCATGTAGGCCAGGTCGACGCCGGTCTTTTCCGCCAGGCCGACAGCTACAGGCGTCAGGGCCACGATGGTTCCCACACTGGTGCCGATGGAAAGAGAAATGAAGCAGGCGGCCAGGAAGATGCCTGCCAGCAACAAGTTGTCCGGCAGGATGTGGAGGGTCAGGTTGACGGTAGCATCGATGGCTCCCATCTGCTTGGCGCTTTGGGCGAAGGCACCGGCCAGTACGAAGATCCAGATCATCATCAGGATGTTCTTGTTGCTGGCTCCGAGAGAGAACTGGTAGATGCGCTCCTCCAGCTTCAGGCTGCGGGTGATGGCTACGGCATAGCACGACGAGAACAGGAAGGCCACGGTGATGGGCATCTTGTAGAAGTCGTTCATCAGCAACGACGTCACGAGGTAGAGGCAGAGGAACACGGCGAGCGGGCTGAGTGCCCACCAGCTTCCCTGCCTGGGTTGGGTGGTTTCTTGCATAAGTAAGGAAAGGGTTATTGATAAAAAAGGATAATGGATAACGACGTTTCATTATCCATTATCCACAGTCTATGATCCTTTAAAGCGTTACGCCATTCTTGAAGATGGCTATTTCTTTGTAGCCTTTCTTCTCGTTGTTTACCGGTTCGCCACTGGCCACACGGATGATGTAGTCGATGAAGCGTTCGCAAGTCTGTTCCATCGGTTCGTCTTCCAGAATGACACCGGCATTGAAGTCGATCCAGCCCGGCTTGTGATTGGCCAGGTTGGAGTTGGTCGAGATCTTCATGGTGGGCACATAGGTACCGAAGGGGGTTCCGCGTCCGGTGGTGAAGAGTACCATGTGGCAACCGCACGAAGCCAGAACTGTAGCGGCCACGAGGTCGTTGCCTGGGGCAGAGAGCAGGTTGAGGCCCTTTACTTTCAGGCGTTCACCGTAAGACAATACGCCTTCGACATAGCTCTTGCCGCACTTCTGCGTACAGCCCAGGGCTTTGTCTTCCAGGGTGGAGATACCGCCTGCCTTGTTGCCCGGCGAGGGGTTTTCGCCGACGGGTTCGCCGTGGCTCAGAAAGTATTCCTTGAAGTCGTTGATGAGCTTCACGGTCTGGTCGAACAGTTCGCGGTTGCGGCAGCGGTTCATCAGGATGGTTTCCGCACCGAACATTTCGGGTACTTCGGTCAGTACGGTTGTACCGCCCTGTGCCACGAGGAAGTCGGAGAACATGCCGAGCAACGGATTGGCCGTGATACCCGAGAAGCCGTCGGAACCACCGCACTTCAGGCCGACACGCAGTTCGCTCAGGGGCACGTCTTCGCGTACATCCTGCGAAGCCTTGGCGTAGAGCTCGCGCAGCAGCTTCATGCCTTCCTCGAATTCGTCGTCCACTTTCTGGGTAACCATGAACTTCACGCGGTTGTGGTCGTAGTCGCCCAGGAACTCGCGGAATGCGTCGGGCTGGTTGTTTTCGCATCCCAGGCTGACTACGAGTACGGCACCCGCATTGGGGTGAAGTACCATGTCGCGCAGGATTTTCTTGGTATTCTCGTGGTCGTCGCCCAGCTGGGAGCAACCATAGTTATGCGGGTAGGCCATGATGGCATCCACGCCGCTACAGCCGGTCTCTTTGCGCAGGTTTTCAGCCAGCTGGTTGGCAATGCCGTTTACGCAGCCCACAGTGGGGATGATCCATATCTCGTTGCGGACACCTACATCACCGTTTTTACGGCGATAGCCTTTGAAAGTCAGTTTCCGGTCTGCAATGTCCAGACTGGCGTCTACAGGATTGTAGGTGTAGTCCAGCAGGCCGGCCAGGTTGGTCTTGATATTGTTTTCGTTCATCCAGTCACCCTGCTTCCGGGCTTCGCGTGCATGTCCGATGGGGTATCCGTATTTGATGACGTTTTCGCCTTCAGCCAGATCTTTCAATGCAAATTTATGTCCGGCGGGTATGTCTTCGTTCAGTGTGATGTCCTGTCCGTCCACCGTGATGGTTTCGCCGGCTTTCAGAGGCAGGATGGCTACCGCAACGTTGTCGGCCGGATTGATTTTCAGGTACTTTGTATTCATAATGCCTTTTTAAATTAGTTAGTTCGTTATCGGTTGTAGTAGAAGTCAATGTTTTCCTTGGTCAGCAGATCGATAGGCATGAAGTTGACGTGTGGTACTTCTTTCTTCAGAATGAGGTGGTCACAGAGGTACTTGATGCCGTTGAAGCCTTGCAAAGTGGGTTGCTGGGCTATCAGGAAGAAGATGCTTCCCTGCTTCAGGCATTCGACGTTGCGTTGCAGCAGGTCGTAGCCTACAAGATTGAAATCTGTCAGCTGCTTCTTCTGCAGGTATTCGCCGATGATGTAGGCCTTCGAGTTGAAAGTGATTCCGTTTTTCAGCGTAGAATGTGCGGCAAAGAAGTCGTCCAGCATCTGCGTGTCTTCACTGTCGCGTTTGGCGTGAAGGTTGAGTTCCCAGATGTGGCAGGCCGGGTGGTTCTGCTTCATGTATTCCCGGAAACCTATTTCGCGTCTTTCCTGCTGGTTGGAGCCTACGATGCCTTCGTTTATCTTGCGGAAGATGGCAATTTCCTGTGCGTCTTTTCCGGCCAGAAGCATCAGCATGCGGGCGGCAAAGTGTCCGCTTTGGTGTGAGTTCTGCCCGAAGAAAGAAAGGGCCGGCTGCTCCTTGATGTTTGAGTCTATATATATATAAGGTATATTCAGGCGGTTCAGTGCGTCAGTAAACGGTTGGGTGTACTGGGGGACAGTGGGGGCAAAGAGTACCCCGTCGGGCTGCATGTCTACGATTTGTTGGGACGCCTGCTCGAAGGAGTGGTAGTCGTACGGATCGTAGTGGGACAGGTGTGCCTGGATGTTGAAGTCCGAGTAAGTGGCGGTTGCTTCCCGGATGCCGGCCTCCACAGCTGTCCAGTATTCACTGGCTTCGTGTTGGGGCAGCAGGCAGGCGTAAGTGTAGTTTTTGTTGGTGGCCAGTGCGCTGGCATACATGTTGGGCTGATAGTCCAGTTGTTTCAGTATTTCCTCCACGCGCTTGCGGCTGGACTCGGATACACCGCTGCGGCCATGCAGGACGCGGTCTACCGTGCCCACCGAAACGTCGGCCATCTGTGCTATGTCTTTGATTCTGATTCTGCTCATCTGTTCAGTTACCTTTTACCGTGATATACCTGTTTGACGGACCTTGTTTGTTGTCTTTGTGTACGTACACAATAATAATCTTAATATTTTCGACACAAATATATAATAATTTTTTGTATTCCAAAAATTGTTGTATCTTTGTGCCCGCACACGAAAGATGTGAGATATGGCCGGTTTTAGACCTTACTTGCATATTTTCAAGCAATTATATGTGTTTGTAACGCGAAAGTTATAAATTGAAAGAAAACTATTATTCATTACTTATTAAAAGATAGAAAGATTATGGGAAAGAAAGTCGTAACCCTTGGTGAGATCATGTTGAGATTGTCTACTCCGGGCAATACTCGTTTTGTACAGTCTGACTCTTTTGATGTTGTATACGGTGGTGGCGAAGCCAACGTGGCTGTAAGTTGCGCCAACTATGGACACGATGCCTATTTCGTAACTAAATTGCCGAAGCACGAAATCGGTCAGTCGGCTGTCAACGCACTGCGCAAGTATGGTGTGAAGACAGACTTCATTGCCCGTGGCGGCGACCGTGTAGGTATCTACTATCTGGAGACCGGTGCATCCATGCGCCCCAGCAAGGTGATTTACGACCGTGCCCATTCTGCTATAGCCGAAGCTGATCCTTCCGATTTCGATTTCGATGCTATCATGGAAGGTGCTGACTGGTTCCACTGGTCGGGCATCACGCCGGCCATTTCCGATAAGGCTGCCGAGCTGACTCGTCTGGCTTGCGAAGCTGCCAAGCGTCACGGTGTGACTGTTTCTGTCGACCTGAACTTCCGCAAGAAACTTTGGACAAAGGAAAAAGCTCAGTCTATCATGAAGCCGCTGATGAAGTATGTAGACGTATGTATCGGTAACGAAGAAGACGCCGAACTCTGTCTGGGCTTCAAACCCGATGCTGACGTTGAGGGTGGAAAAACCGACGCTGAAGGCTACAAGGGCATCTTCAAGGCCATGGCCAAGGAATTCGGCTTCAAGTATGTTATCTCTACGCTGCGCGAATCTTTCTCGGCTACACACAACGGCTGGAAGGCTATGATCTACAACGGTGAAGAATTCTATGAGTCTAAGCGCTATGACATCAACCCGATCATCGACCGTGTTGGTGGTGGCGACTCCTTCTCCGGTGGTATCATCCACGGCTTGCTGACGAAGCCCAATCAGGGTGCTGCCCTCGAATTTGCTGTAGCCGCTTCTGCTTTGAAGCACACTATCAACGGCGACTTCAACCTTGTTTCTGCAGAAGAAGTAGAAGCTTTGGCAGGTGGCGATGCCAGCGGACGTGTACAGAGATAAACATTCATCAATCATTTATCGTAAATTAAATCAAGAAGATCATGGCAAAATTCGATAAGATAGCCGTATTGAACAAGATTGGTTCGACCGGCATGGTACCTGTGTTCTATCACAAGGATGCAGAAGTAGCAAAGAAAGTGGTAAAGGCATGTTATGACGGCGGTGTCCGCGCTTTCGAGTTTACAAACCGTGGCGACTTCGCTCACGAAGTATTCGCCGAGGTTGTGAAGTTCGCAGCCAAGGAATGTCCCGAAATGGCTATGGGTGTAGGCTCCATCGTAGATCCTGCTACGGCAGCTCTTTACCTTCAGCTGGGGGCCAATTTCATCGTAGGTCCGCTGTTCAACCCCGAAATAGCAAAGATCTGTAACCGTCGTCTGGTAGCTTATACTCCGGGTTGCGGTAGCGTATCTGAAGTAGGTTTCGCACAGGAAGTAGGCTGCGACCTCTGCAAAGTATTCCCGGGCGATGTACTTGGTCCGAAACTCGTGAAAGGTCTGCTGGCTCCGATGCCCTGGTCCAAACTGATGGTGACTGGTGGTGTAGAGCCTACTCAGGAAAACCTGACTTCTTGGATCAAGGCCGGCGTATTCTGCGTAGGTATGGGGTCCAAGCTCTTCCCGAAGGACAAGGTAGCTGCTGAGGACTGGGCCTATGTCACTGAGAAGTGCAAGGAAGCTTTGGGCTACATTGCCGAAGCAAGAAAGTAATTTTTTGACGTATCAGTCCCGTGTAGGTTAGCAGTGGGTTTCGGAAATCTGTTGCAAAGCCGAAAGGGAAAATGCGATATTCATTTTGTTTAAAGGTGTTTAAGGGGACAACCATCGGAGCACTCTCTCGAGCGCTTCGGTGGTTTGTTTTTTGATGAATATTGTAAACAATCCTGTCGAACTTGAAAAAGATGTTATAGATTGGCGGTTTTTGAGCTTGCCGTATTGCTGATTACAGAAGAATTCATATCTTTGCATCGTGGTTGTGAAACCGCAGTTTTCATAGGTAAATTAGTTAAGTACTAAAGAGAATTTTTTTCATAGGCTATTTAGTTAGAGTTTTCATAGCGTATTAGATTTTTTTTGATGTAAAATTTTTAAGATTGATTTTTGGATAACAAGATGATGTAAAACAAAAGAAAAGCCTTAGGGCTTTTCTTACGCCGAGGCGAGTAGTTCGTGAGAACTGACTCGTTTTTTTTATGTCTGTTTCTGTAGGCTATAACTACCTACTTTAGCTCCGTAACTACCCACTTTAGCGTCGTAACTATCCACTTTAGCATCGCCATTGCCTACTTTGGAATCCCCATCTTTAATTGGGAGGAATGGCCGTATATAGATATAAAACAGGAATAAGTTGCCTGGAATTTTGGCTAATCCGAAAAAGAAAACTATATTTGAGAGCTGAAAAACCGGGCATAAATTCCGTTTGGAACCTTTCTGAAGGGGAGTGTTGCCCATTTATTTCTCTGGTTGCCGACGGTAATTTACAAATCCTAATAAAGGCAAAAAAAATTAAGAAAACATGTTATAGGACATACTTTTTTATTTGGCTTGTCAAACGAAAAGGGCCTATATTTGCATCGTTATCCTGAAAACAATCTTTTTACCTTAAAAAAAAACTAATACCTATTGAAAACTGAAAACGGGACTTTGTGAAAAGCTCCGTTTTTTTTTGCTCTATTTTAGGGATCAAAAAAAGAAATACCCTTCTTATCAAATGTTCAAAACAGGTTTGATAAGGAGGGTATATTTTAAAGGATATATTCAATCCGCTTTTTTCGGATTATAGTTCAATTTCAGCAATCTGCGGATTGTGATCCGACAGGAACGTAACTCCGGTGCCTCTGGTCGGTTCTTCAGGAATAAGCACGCTGTTCACTTTGATTTGTGGAGTAACGAATATGAAATCGATCATTTCACGTTGGCTTTTTTCTCTTCTTCCAAAGCTATGGTATGTATAGTCTACACCAGATTTCTTGTCTGCTATTTGGAATGCGTCTTTAAGTACAAATGTATTTTTAGTAAGGGTATTGTATGCGTCCGACTTGTTGTTGACATTAAAATCTCCAGTCAGTACTGCAGGTTCATTTCCAGCCAGTTCTTTGATTCGATCGATGATAAGCAGAGCACCTTTGTTTCTCGCTTCTCCTCCTACATGGTCGAAGTGTGTGTTTATCGCCATGAATACTTTTCCCGTTTTCTTGTATTTAAGTTTTACCCATGTGGCGATACGTGGACATGCACCGTCCCATCCGATGAATCCTGCGCTGTCCGGGTATTGGGACAACCAGAAGGTATTGCTGTCGAGCACTTCAAATTTGTCTTTTTTGAAGAATATCGGAGTATATTCACCTTTGGTGGCTCCGTCTTCGCGTCCCACTCCCACCTCTGTGTATTCAGGAAGTCTTTCTTTGAGGTCTGTCAGCTGGTTATGAAGTACCTCCTGCATACCTACAATGTCAAGTCCCTGTTCTTTGATAAATTGGGCCACAGTGTCTTTTCTGTATTTCCAGTTGTCCATACTGTCGGCTGGATTATCCAGTCTGATGTTCATGGTTGCCCATTTAAGGTTTAATGTTTCCTTCTTGTTTGTGCATGCAGACAGGAAACAACTTACTCCCAGTAATAATAATCCAATCTTTTTGATCATAGCGTTTTTAGTTTTTTGTTCTGTTTTTGATAGTTTGTTGTATATCCAAGCAAAAATACGATATTTTGTATATAATCCCATAATACTATTGATAAATCTTATCGGTAAGTTCGATTTTGCTTCAGAATAGGGGAACAAAGTTGATTGGTAACCGGTCTGTTCGGGTAGCTAGGACTGTTTTCAGCGTAATCGCTTGATTATTAATAATAAAAATAGGCACTTCCTGACGTGGAAGTGCCTAACAAAAACTAAACTAGACTTAACTAAACTATTCTATTGAAGAGTTTCACAACTCCATTGTTCTATTTGTCCGCAAATATACGATTTATTTTCGGAATATCAAGTATGGATAGCTAAAAAGTTGATAGTGTGGGCACTTCAACTTCTGCGGTCGAGGTATTCCTGAAAAGCGGCCTTGTAGCTTTCACTGACAGGAATACTGGTTTTACCGAAGATGATGCGGCCTCGATCGATGATACGTATTTTGCTCTTTTGCACAATGTAGGAACGGTGGACGCGCATGAAACGGGAGGCCGGTAACAGCTCTTCCATAGCCTTCATGCTCATGAGGGACAGGATGGGGCGTTGGTTGCCTTCTTCGTATATCTTGACGTAGTCTTTGAGGCCCTCCACGTAAAGGATGTTGTCCAGTTCGATCTGTACCAGCTTATAGTCGCTTTTGACGAAGATGGAAGTGATTTCATCGTGGGGTTGGTTGAGGAGTTCGAACCAGCGTACGGCCTTGTTGGCAGCCTGGAGAAAGTCGGTATAAGAGATAGGCTTGAGCAGATAGTCCAGTGCGTTTACCTTGTAGCCATCTAGCGCATACTGTTCGAAGGCGGTCGTGAAGATGATACGGGTACGCGAATCTACCATTTTGGAAAACTCGAGTCCATTCAGTTCGGGCATTTGGATGTCAAGGAAGAGAAGGTCGGTTTGTTTCTCAGGAAGTTCTTTCATGGCTTGTACGGCACTGGAATATTTCCCTGTCAGTTCGAGGAAAGGAGTCTTTTCCACATAGCTTTCTAGCAGGCCGAGAGCCAAGGGTTCATCGTCTACAATGGCACATTTCAGTTTCATATCTTTTATTCGTTTTGAAGTTCGTTAGTGGGATAACATTTAATGGTAAGTGTCGAATGGTATTCTTTTCCGGTTTCGTCAATTCCCTGTTTCCAGGTGTAGCGGCCGGGGTAGGAGAGTTCGAGGCGGCGACGTACTTGTTCCAGTCCGATGCCACTTCCACTCTTGTCGGTTTGCGATTTGGGGTGATAGCTGTTGATAATTTCGCAGCAAACGCAGTTGTCAGTCTGGCTGAATCGTATGCGGATATAACTGGGCTCGGTGGGCGAGATGCCGTGCTTGAAGGCGTTCTCGATGAGGGAGATAAAGATAAGTGGGGCTATCTCCGTACGGTTTTCAGGCCCGATGTCGAAGTGGGTTTCTACCGTGACATTGGCTGCCAGTCGGATACGCATTAAGGCAATATAGTTGCGGATAAAGTCCATTTCCTTGTTGAGGGGAACGAGATTCTGCTGATTGTCGTAAAGTACGTGACGTAACAGACGGCTCAGTTCCTGTACTGCCTGTTGTGCCTTGTCGGCATCGAAGGCAATGAGGGCATAGATATTGTTGAGCGTGTTGAGCAGGAAGTGAGGGTTGAGCTGACTGCGCAGATTCTTCAGTTCAGCTTCTGTACGTTGTTGCTCGGCTTCCCGACGTGCATTCTCATTGGCAGCCCAACGCCGACTCATGCGGATGGCTGCGCTGAGTCCCACAGTGAGTATCATCGAGAAAATATCACGCAGGAAGAAAATCCATTTTGGGGGTCCGTCAGGCCGTTTTATGGGACGGAGGGTATCAGGATGTACCATGATAAATTCCTGCCAAAAATGCGATCCGGTTGCGATGAGCAAGATGCATAAGACATTGAGTGTAAGATAGGTTTTGACATGATTCCTAAATAAATACCGAGGGATGAGCAGACAGTAATTTAGGTAAAAAATAATGAGAAACGAAAGGGGAACGATACATCCATGGCGCAGATAGCTGGTCCATGTGATATTGAACCCGCTCCGGCTCATCATGAGGAACGGGAAGCCGAAGACGATACCCCAGCCAATGATGTGGGTTAAGGCTTCGACGAGATAGGGGCGTTGTGACAGGTTTTGTTTTATCATAGTGGGACAAAGATAAGATTAAATGAAGAATTAATCATGAAGAATGAAGAATTATTTGAAGGCATGGATGATACGGATATACGTGATAAAGGAGGAGCTTTATTCGTGAGAGTCCGTACAATCCATGCCTGTAAAGCGTCTTATTCGTAGCGGATAGCTTCGATCGGGTCGAGACAAGCAGCCTTCTTGGCAGGATACCATCCGAAGAACACGCCGGTGACGGTGCAGACAGCGAACGAAAGGATGACACTCCAGGGCTGGATGAAGATGGGCCAGTGGGCTACGTTCTTGACGATGAACGACGCGCCGCATCCGATGAGTACACCGATGATACCACCTGTGATACTGATGAGGATGGCTTCGATGAGGAACTGCGACAAGATGTCGATGCCACGGGCGCCGACGGACATGCGCAGACCAATTTCTCGGGTACGCTCTGTGACGGAGACGTACATGATATTCATGATACCGATACCACCTACGACGAGCGAGATGCCTGCGATGCAGGCTAGCAGGGTGGTCATCAGGTCGGTCGTGGTGTTGAGCATGGAGCTCAGCTCCTGTTGGCTGCGGATGGTGAAGTCGTCTTCGTCCGTTTCGCGCAGTTTGTGGTTGCGTCGCAGGATGGTGTTGACTTCTTCCGTGGCATAGTCGGTCATGTCTTCAGAGAGGGCCGAGGCGAAGATGCCTTCCAGATAGGTCTGAGCCAGCAGTCGTTTCATCACGGTGGTATAGGGAGCCAGTACGACGTCGTCCTGGTCCATGCCCATGGAGTTGTAGCCTTTGCTTTTGAGGACACCTACCACGCGCAGGGGGACCTGATTGAAACGGATGATACGTCCGATGGGGTCGGTACCGTCAGGGAAGAGGTTGTCTACGATCGTCTTTCCGATGACACAGACCTTGTCGGATACCTGGATATCGGCTTCGGTGAACATCTCGCCTTCTTCGACCGTCAGCTGACGTATCTCCAGATACTCTGTGCCTACACCGCTTACCGAGGAGGGATAGTTGTTGTTACCGGCAATGAGTTGTCCGCTGCTCGATACGTTAGGACTGATAGCCGAGAGAAAAGTTGTTTCGTTGCGTAACGATTCATAGTCAGTCAGCTTCAAAGTCTGCATTTCGCTGGGATCCATGCGGACACCTCCTCTGCGTTCACCTCCCGGATGGATCATGATCATGTTTGAACCCATCTCGGAGATTTGTGCCTGGATACTCTTCTTCGAGCCTTGGCCAATGGCCAGCATCGTGATGACGGAGGCCACACCGATGATGATGCCCAGCATGGTGAGGAAGGCGCGCAACTTATTGTTGGAAAGAGCACGCAAGGCTATTTTGAATAAATTTGTTCCGTTCATAATGTTACTTGCTTTTTAGATTCAGTCCTCTTCGGGGACGGGGAGGGCGGCCAGTGCTTCGGCTGCATTCAGGATGTTCGGGTTTACGCGGTCATCCTTTACTTGTCCGTCGCGCAGGGTAATGTTGCGGCTGCTGTACTGGGCTATTTCAGGATTGTGGGTGACGAAGATGATGGTACGTCCTTCGGCATGAAGCTTCTGGAAGAGGACCAGGATTTCGAACGAAGTTCGTGTATCGAGGTTACCTGTCGCTTCGTCGGCCAGGATGACGGCGGGATTGTTGACCAGTGCACGGGCAATGGCCACACGCTGCATCTGTCCGCCGGACATTTGGTTGGATTTGTGCTCCAGTCGGTCGCCCAGACCGACGGCCACCAGGGCGTCGATGGCCCTGCGGCGGCGTTCGGCGGCCGAGACTGAAGGGTTGTACATCAGCGGCAATTCCACGTTTTCTACAGCAGTGGTTTTCGGCAGAAGGTTGTAGTTCTGGAAGACGAAGCCTATCTTGCGGTTGCGCAGGATGGCACGCTGCGGCTTGGACATGGTACGCACGGCAATGCCGTCCAGCAGGTATTCGCCACTGGTAGGAGTATCGAGGCAGCCCAGGGTGTTGAGCAGGGTGGACTTGCCCGATCCCGACGTTCCCATGATGGTAACAAACTCGCCTTCGCGGATGGTGAACGAAACGCCACGCAGAGCATGTACCGTTTCATCGCCCACCTGGAAATTGCGTTTGATGTTCTGAAGTTCGATGACAACTTTGTTCATGGCTGTTTCTTTTTTTATTGTTTGCCGTTACTGCTGCTCTTTTTCTTGTCGTTTCCCGGAGGGCCAGGCATGAAGGGGCTGCGTTCGCCGGCTTCGAGTTCGGCTTCGGGTTGAGCGCCGCGGGTGATGTTGGCCTCGCAGATGACTTCTGTTCCGGCTTCGATGCCGCCTGTTATTTCAGTGTAGCTTCCGTTACTGATACCTGTGCTGACGGGGTGGGCAGTGAAGACATTGCCTTCCTTGGTCCACAGCTTGTGTTCACCTTCGCAGTCGTTGATGACGGCATCAGCTCCTACAATGGGACGGGCGGGGGTGAAGCGCAGGGTAGCGGCAGGTACACTGTTCACACCACGTTTGTCTAGCGTGTAGATAGTGATGTTGGCTGTTAGACGAGGCTTCAGTTTCAGGTCAGGATTGGGAGCCGAAATGACAACTTCATAGGTGACTACCGTCGTGCTACTGGTAGTGCTGGTCGATGAGGAGGCTTCGCCCAGGCGGATCTGCGTAACTTCGCCCTGGAAGGTATCGTTGGGGTAGGCGTCTACGGTAAACTCCACACGTTGGCCCAGTTCTACGCCGCCTATATCGGCTTCGTCAACGTCGGCCACTACCTGCATCTGTGTCAAGTCGGCGGCAATGGTGAAGAGGGTCGGAGTTTCGAAGCCGGAAGCTACGGTCTGTCCTTCTTCCACATCCTTGCTGATGACTACGCCGTCGATGGGCGAGGTGATGGTAGCATACGACAGGTTTCGTTCAGCCTTGGCCAAGGCTGCCTTGCTGCTGTCGAAAGTGCTCTTTGCCTTCAGGTAGTTATATTCGGACTGTTCGTAGTCGGTGTCGCTGATGAGGTTCTTGGCTTTCAGTCCTTTGTTGCGTTCATAGTTTTTCTTCTGATACTCGTATTCGGCTTTGGCACCGTCGTAGGTAGCTTGTGAGGAAGCTAGCTCGCTTTCCAATGTTACCTTATCCATCAGGGCGATGAGCTGTCCTTCCTTGACGATGGTGTTGTAGTCTACATAAATTTTGTCGATGATACCACTGACCTGTGTACCTACTTCGACTTCGGTGACGGGTTCGATGGTTCCGGTAGCGGTGACGAAGTTCGAGATGTTCGTCGGTCCTACCTTGACCATCTCATAGGTGACCTGCTGCTTCCGGCTGCTTCCTCCGAACAGCCATATGGCTGCTCCGGCTACGATGATGACGCCTGCCGTGAGGCTGATGATTTTCTTCTTGTTCATATTCTAAATCTAAATTTTGATTGTTTTCTATTTTGTTAGAGTTCAAACTTCTCGCCTTGATAGAACTGGAGCAGGCCGGCGTTGAGTAGTGCCATGTATTTTGCCTGCAACATTTCCTGCTGGGCGCTGAGGAGATTGTTCTTCTCGGTAAGCAGTTCGACGGTATTCTTCATGCCGAGGTTAAACTGTTCGCTGACGAGGTCGTAGCTGGTCTGTGTGCTCTCCAGTTTCTTGCTGGCGGCCACGTATTGTTGCTGGGCACTATTGGCGTCTAGCCACAGGTTCTCGATGGTCTTGTAGAGCGTCTTCTGCTTGTCGAGCAGGTCCAGTTCGCTGGTCTGTTTCTGGAGTTTGGCTTTATTGACCGCCGACTTGGTTTGGCGCTTGTCAAAGATAGGAATACTCAAGGTGAGTCCCAGTGAATTGTTCCAATTCTGCTTGACCTGTTCGGTGAAGCTGAAGTCGTTTCCGTTGGCGTTAGTGCTTCCGATGCCTGCGCTGAGGCTGATGGTAGGCATGTAACCTGCACGGGCAATCTTGATATTGAGGTCGGAAGATTCGACGTCGAGTTTGCCTGACTCAATCTCGGGGCGCATCAGCAGGGCGGTACGGTAGACATCGGCCTTGGTGGGCAGGGGCGAAAGCACCTGTGTGTCGTCGGGCATTGTCATGTCGAGGTTCATTTCCTCGCTGCCGTCCAACTCTAGCAACTGTTTCAGCTGGAGTTTGTAGTCCTGCAGGGTGGCCTGCGAGGTGACCAGCTGATAGTTGTCGCTGCTCACCTGTGCGTCCAGCTGGGCCAGGTCGCTCTGGGCGATGCTTCCGGCCTCGAAGAGCTGCTTGCCGCGTTCGTATTGGGCCTGGCTTACTTCGAGAGTTGCTTCGTTTATCTTTACAGCTTCGGCAGCATAGAGTATCTGTACATAGACCTGCATGATGCTTTCTTCGATGGAGTTTTCGCTTTCGGCTACAGCCAGATCGGCGATACGTTGACTGAGTTGCTGTTGCTTGATGGTATTCAGACGTTTGCCACCGTTGTAGAGCGTCCAGTTGGCATCGATGCCATAGCTTCCGTTATAGGATGTCTTGCTCTGGCTGGTGGTGATGTTGTCGCCGCTGATGATGGTACCGTTGGTGGTATTGGGGCGGTTTACGACGCGCTGGCTGACGCTGGCGTTGAGCGAGGGGAAGAGGTCGGCTTTGGCCGTCTTTACGTCTTCCTGTGTGCTCTGTGCACTGATACGGTTGCGGCGGATGGTAATGTTGTGCTGCAAGGCATAGTCTATGCACGTCTGTAAGTTCCATTGCTGAGGAATGGAAGTGTCGGCTATGCTGTCGGTCTGCACGGTCGGCACCGTCTCGACGGTCTGTGCTTCTACGCAGGTGACACCTGCCAGGCAGAAAGCCGTCAGGGTGAATGTTTTTAGATCTGTCATATTGCTTGAGAATTTGGATTTTTCTACTCTATGATTTTGTATCTCTCTTCTTTTTTCTGACACAAAAGTAGTAGACTACTGGCAGATGTGAAAAAAAGATGGACATAGGGCGGATGGATAACGGCCAGTCGACAGATTTCACCGACCAATCGGCTTTTCTGTCGGTGAACAGTTTTTTTAGGTGGTGGGCTATTGATTTTTTCCGGTGAAAGTGGTTGGTGGTTTCAAAGATTGGATTATCTTTGTATTACTATGTTTGACCTTAAACCATGAAACAGTTTATTCTGACAGTTTGGCAATTCTATCGCGACGGCTTTCGCAGTATGAAGCTGGGACGCACGTTGTGGCTGATTATTCTTATCAAGCTTTTCATCCTGTTTTTCATTCTTCGATTGTTTTTCTTCCCTGATTTTTTGAATCAGGTAACTGAAAGTGGAGAAAAAGGCGGATACGTAAGCCATGAATTGATTGAAAGAATGCCGTAAAAAGATTCATTTGTTTACAACCTAACCATTTATTTTCTGATTAAAATCTTTATTATTTATGATTGAACACATTGATTCTTCGCTGATCGACTGGTCGAGGGCACAATTTGCACTGACCGCCATCTACCATTGGATTTTTGTGCCGCTGACCTTGGGGCTGGCCGTGGTCATGGGCCTTATGGAGACCTTTTATTATCGGACGGGCGACCTTTTCTGGAAACGGACCGCCCGATTCTGGATGAAACTTTTTGGTATCAACTTCGCCATAGGCGTGGCTACAGGGCTTATTCTGGAGTTTGAGTTCGGTACCAACTGGAGCAACTACAGCTGGTTTGTGGGCGACATCTTCGGAGCACCGCTGGCTATCGAGGGTATTGTGGCTTTCTTCATGGAGGCGACGTTCATTGCCGTGATGTTCTTCGGCTGGCAGAAAGTGAGCCGTGGCTTCCACTTGGCTTCTACGTGGCTGACGGGTTTGGGTGCCACCATTTCGGCCTGGTGGATACTGGTGGCCAATGCGTGGATGCAATATCCTGTGGGGATGGAGTTCAACCCTGATACTGCTCGCAACGAGATGGTGGACTTCTGGGCCGTAGCCACTTCGCCGATGGCTGTCAACAAGTTCTTCCACACCGTCCTTTCAGGTTGGGTGCTGGGAGCCTTGTTTGTGGTGGGCGTCAGCGGCTGGTATCTGTGGAAGAAGCGCGAGCGCCGCTTTGCCCTGAGCAGCATCAAGGTGGGTGCGTCCGTAGGCCTGTTTGCGGCACTGATGGCTGCCTGGACGGGCGACGGGTCGGGCTATCAGGTGGCCCAGCATCAGCCAATGAAGTTGGCCGCCATGGAGGGTTATTACGAAGGGCAGGAGGGAGCCGGCCTGGTGGCCTTCGGCGTGCTGAACCCTGCCAAGCAGAAGGCCGACGACGGTGTGGAGCCTTTCCTCTTCCGCATGGAAATTCCCAAGATGCTCTCGTTGCTGGCCGAGCGCAAGGCCGATGCCTTTGTACCAGGTATCAATGACCTGCTGGAGGGTGGTTACGAGCTGAAAGACGGCACAACAGCTCTTTCGGCCACAGAGAAGATGGAGCGCGGACGCAAGGCCATCGAGGCCTTTGCCGCCTATCGGGAGGCGCGTGCCCAGGGTGACGATGCGGCGGCCGAGGTCGCTTCCGTCGAGTTGAAGGAGAATATGCCATATTTTGGCTACGGATACATCAAAGACGTGCACGAGCTGGTGCCCAACGTGCCGCTCACCTTCTACATGTTCCGCGTGATGGTGATGTTGGGCGGCTATTTCATCGTGTTCTTCCTCGTGGTGCTGTTCGTGGTCTTCAGGAAAGACTTGAGCCGCCTGCGCTGGTTGCAGATGGTGGCCATGCTCAGTGTACCGCTGGGATATCTGGCCGGACAGGCAGGTTGGGTGGTGGCCGAGTGCGGACGCCAGCCGTGGACCATCCAGGACATGCTGCCCGTAGGTGCGGCCATCTCGAAGCTGGAGGTGGGTTCGGTGCAGACAACCTTCTTCCTCTTCCTGTTCCTCTTTACCGTCCTGCTGGTGGCCGAGGTGGGCATCATGCTGAAAGCCATCCGAAAGGGACCTGAGAATTCAAACGTAGACATTCATTCTTCAAATTATTGACGTTATGGCATTACTTCAACAATATTGGTGGTTTGTGGTCTCCCTGCTGGGAGCCATCCTGGTGTTTCTGCTTTTTGTGCAGGGGGGTAATTCGCTCCTGTTCTGCCTGGGTAAGACGGAAGAGCAACGGCGCATGCTGGTGCTCTCGACAGGGCGCAAGTGGGAATTTACGTTTACGACGCTCGTTACCTTCGGAGGCGCCTTCTTCGCTTCCTTCCCCCTGTTCTATAGTACCAGCTTCGGCGGGGCCTATTGGTTGTGGATGATTATCCTCTTCAGCTTCGTGTTGCAGGCCGTCAGCTACGAGTTCCAGCTGAAGGCGGGCAATCTGCTGGGCAAGAATACGTATCGTGCCTTTCTGGTATTAAACGGCGTGGTTGGGCCTGTCTTGCTGGGCGGAGCGGTAGCCACGTTTTTCACGGGTTCGGCCTTCTATGTGGACAAGGGAAGCATGACGGAGACGATGATGCCCGTCATTAGCCGTTGGGCCAACGGATGGCATGGGCTAGACGCATTGGGTGATCCCTGGAATGTGGTGCTAGGGCTGGCGGTGTTCTTTCTGGCACGGGTGCTGGGTGCCTTGTACTTTGTGAACAGCATTGCTGACGAAGAGTTGGTGGGCCGTTGCCGCCGTTCGTTGTGGGCCAATGCGAGCTTGTTTTTGGCGTTCTTCTTGGGCTTCTTGGTGCGCACGCTGCTGGCCGACGGCTATGCGGTCGATCTTGAGACAGGACTTGTGTGCATGGAGCACTACAAGTATCTGACGAATTTCCTCGAGATGCCGCTAGTGCTGGTGCTGTTCTTGGCAGGTGTGGTCTGTGTGCTTTGGGGCATCGGGCGTACATTGTGGAAGAAGGGCTTCGACAAGGGCATCTGGTTTGCAGGTATTGGTACGGTACTGACAGTACTGTCTCTTTTATTGGTAGCCGGCTATAATAATACGGCTTACTATCCTTCGACGGTCGACTTGCAAAGCTCGCTCACCTTGCAGAACAGCAGTTCCAGTGAATTTACTCTGCGAACTATGGCTTATGTATCCATTCTCGTCCCCTTTGTGCTGGCCTACATCTTCTATGCTTGGCGGAGCATCGACAATCGCAAGATAGAGCGGCAGGATACGGTTGGTGAATAATAGTAGCGTTTTTCTATTATCGTCTTAAATAAAAAAAAGGCACGGATGCTGCAGCTCGCGAGCTGTCTGGCATCCGTGCCTGAATAATATAGAGAGTTTTTGAGTTTGCTTTATTTGACCAGTGTCGATGAAGGGTGATGCCCTGCTCGGGTAGTAGCATCGGTTGCTGCATCCTTGAACTTCACTTGATAGAACTTTTCGTTCTCATAAATGGTGTTCACGCGGATATTCAGTCCTTCCTTACCTTCCAGCAAGTCTGCTATATTGTCCAGTTTATAGGAAACAATGGCCGAGCCGGGTACGAGTTGTGAATCTTCATTGGCATTATGGCGGAATTCCAATGTCACATAACCAGCCTGATCATTTTCGCCTGTTGAGGCTTCGTTTACTACCAGGCTCAGCATGTGCTTTTTGTCGGGATTTTCGCTGTGCATGAACTGACATTCAATGTTCAGGTAATCCTTGCGCGTGAGCCACATCTGTGTAATGTTGATTTTGTCATCACCGATGCTGTCTTCTTTTTCAGCAGGCATGAAGTAAATATCCTTAGTCAGGATGTCTTCTATCCAACGAATTTTTGCATTGTATTCATAGCCGGGCATTTCTTCGGGCAGTTCGTCAAAGAAAACGAAAGCTCGCTGGCCGTCTACAGCTTTGTAGTTGTGCAGATTGCTCATGTCGCCGGGGAAGAGCTTACTGTCTTCATCCAAGAGGACGTAAAAATCACCTTCACTGTCACTCAGTGTCTTGATGGTTCCCACCGTAAACAGGGGATTGCTGTCGTCGTCGTCCAGACACGACTGGAATATCGGCATGACCGATAGCAGAAGTATGCACGCAATGAAAGTCGTGCGGATTTGTTTCATCATGTTCGTATAGTTTTTAATGGTTTTTGTCTGATAAACGCAGTTTTAGATAAAATACTGCATTCCGATTTGTTAAAGAAACAAAAGTGTATTTTTCTTCCCGGACGATGCAGTATTTTTGCGTCCAACGCATTTTATAGACAAACACGTGTAAAAGGAGAATGGAAGAAAAAGAATTGGCCGAACAGTGTCGGCGGGGTGACAACCGTGCCCGCCGGGAATTGTACGAACGCTATGCAGGGCGCATGTTGGCTTTGTGTCTGCGTTATTCGGGCAATCGTGAAGTGGCCGAAGATCTGCTGCACGACGGCTTTTTGAAACTGTTCTCTTCCTTTGATAAGTTTACCTGGCGTGGCGAAGGTTCGTTGCGGGCCTGGATGGAGCGGGTGATGGTGAACACAGCGCTGCAATACCTGCGACAGAATGATGTACTCAACCAAAGTACGGCTTTGGACGATCTTCCTCTTGAGGCTTACGACGAACCAGAACCTGAAGCCTGTGAAACCATTCCCCAACAAGTGTTGATGCAATTTATCAGTGGACTGCCTGCTGGTTATCGTACAGTATTCAACCTGTATGTTATGGAGGGCAAATCACATAAGGAAATTGCTGCCCAACTGGGCATAAATGAACGTTCGTCTGCTTCTCAACTGGCCAGAGCCAAGGCTTCATTGGCAGAACAGGTGAGGGCGTGGATGAAAGCGAATAGATAATACATTATATTATAGTATTAAAGATATGAGCGACGAATTGTGGTTAAAGAAAATCAAGGAACGGTTGGACGACTGTTCGGAACCTCTACCTCCCGGTGGTTGGGAGAGGTTGCAACGAGAGTTGGACAAGGCTGCTCCTGCTGCGGTTCCCCATCGGAGTCGTCTGGTGATGATGCGCCGATGGTCGGTAGCAGCTGCCGCTTCGGCATTGGTAGCGGTTGCTGCGGTCAGCCTGTGGTTGCTTCAGAGTCCTGTAGGGCAGGAGGTACGTCGTGCCGAGGTGCCCGTTATTACTCAGCCAGATGAGATTCCAGGTTCCGTTCCCGAAAACGAACAGTTGGCTTTGGCATCTGAAGTTCCTTCGCGGACAAAGACTTCCAGAACAGTTGTTCCGGTGAATGTAGCAGCTGTGCCCGTGTCGGAAGCGGCAGAAAATATAGAGACCAAGGAAGGTGAAGACGTCATTGAGGCAGTGCCTGTCGTAGATGTTCCCGAGGTAGAAGATGTAGCTGTTCCCAAAGAAGAGAAAAAGGAGTCTGTACGCCGTTCTACTCCGAAGAAGACCAGTCTGGACGAACCGCGTGTCATCAGTCGGTCACAAAAGAGAGAGGATGGATGGTCGTTCGGCCTGTCTGTGGGAAACCGCAGTGGTTCTTCCGATGGTGGTGATAAAGATCTTATTTATGATTCGGGACCTGGCGGTCTGGTACAGGGCAGTAACATCAACCTGAGTGCAACCACCAATGGTGTGATAGCCATTCCCGGTGAGCAGGAGCTGACGTTCAAGGACGGTATGCCTTACGTGCTGAAACGGAGCGATGAACCGGTCGATGCCAAGCATCGTCAGCCCGTCAGTGTAGGTTTTTCAGTCAGGAAGAATCTGGGGCATGGCCTGTCTGTGGAGTCCGGTCTGATGTATACCTATTTGTATTCTGACCTGTATTTCGGTAAAGGTAACAACAGTGTGGAGCAGAAGCTGCACTATTTGGGTATCCCGTTGCGTGTCAACTGGAATTTTGTCGATACGCGCAAGTTCTCGGTATATCTCTCTGCCGGTGGTGCTATAGAGAAATGTGTATATGGGAAGCTTGGTGACGAAAAACAGACAGTGGATCCTGTACAGCTTTCGGTTTTGGGTGCACTGGGTGCTCAATATAATCTATCCCGGCGATGGGGTCTGTATGTAGAACCGGGTATATCTTATTATTTTGACGACGGCTCTAAAGTACAGACCATCCGCAAGGAACGTCCTTGTAGCTTTACGCTACAGGCTGGTTTGAGACTCACTTATTGAGTAGAAATTTGAAGATAACTGGTTTGGTCAGTTGACTATCACGATGGGGAAATACTCCTTGAACAGTGCTTCGGCTCGTGCCAGCTGTTCGGGAGTATTTTCTTTTATCTCTTTCAGCTGGTAGTCCAGTCCCATGGCTTCGTATTTGTGTACTCCCAGCCGATGGTAAGGTAGTATTTCTACCCGTTGTATGTTTTTGTAGGTTCCGAGTATTTCGCCCAGGTGGCGGATATCTTCTTCCGCATCGCTATAGCCGGGAACGAGAACGTAGCGCAGCCAGAAAGGACGGTTGTGTTCTTCCAGCCAGGCGGCTGTACGCAGTGTTTGTTCGTTGCTTCGTCCGGTAAGCAGCTGGTGGCGTTCGGGGTTGATTTGCTTGACGTCGAGCAGTACGAGGTCGGTCAGTCCGAGCAGTGTCTCCACATGCTTGTTCCAGACACCTCCGTTGCTGTCCAGGCAGATGTGGATACCCTGCGCCTTCAATGCTTGGAACAGTGGTATCAGTGCTTCAGCCTGTACGGTAGGTTCTCCACCACTGAAGGTTATTCCTCCTTTTTTCCCGTAAAATGGTTTTTGGCTGACAGCCATCTCCAGTATTTCCTCGGGACGTGTTTCTTTGCTTTCCCCCTTCGGGTCGATGGTGTCGGGGTTGGCACAGTAGAGGCAACGGAACGGGCAGCCTTGCAGAAAGACGACGAGCCGGAGTCCCGGCCCGTCGAATGTTCCCATACTTTCGTAAGAATGAACTCTAATCATAGTTTGTTACATGCGTTCGTGGAATGAGCGGCTGATTACTTCCAGCTGGTGTTCACGGCTCAGTTTGATGAAGTTCACGGCGTAACCGGATACACGGATGGTGAGTTGCGGATACTTTTCGGGATGCTCCATGGCGTCCTCCAGCATCTCGCGGTTCAGTACGTTCACGTTCAGGTGGTGGGCACCCTTGGTGAAGTAGCCGTCCATCATTGTTACCAGGTTTTCCACACGTTCTTCGGCCGTTGGTCCCAGCGACTTGGGTACGATGGAGAACGTGTTGCTGATTCCGTCCTGCGAGTCGCGGTAGCGCAATTTGGCTACAGAGCTCAGGGAGGCGATAGCTCCGTTCTTATCACGTCCGTGCATGGGGTTGGCACCCGGAGCGAAAGCTACACCTTTGGCGCGTCCGTCGGGAGTAGCACCTGTCTTCTTGCCATACATGACGTTGGATGTAATGGTCAGCAACGAAAGGGTGGGGCGTGCGTTCTTGTAAACAGGCAATTTCTTCAATTCTTCGCTGAAGTAGTAAACCAAGTCTACGCCGAGGTGGTCCACACGGTCGTCGTTGTTGCCGAAGCAGGGGAATTCGCCTTCGATGTCGAAACCTTCAGTCAGGCCGATTTCGTTGCGACGTGCCGTCACTTTGGCATATTTGATAGCCGACAGAGAATCGAGTGCGATAGACAGTCCGGCTACACCGTAGGCCAGGTTGATGCGCGGATCTGTATCTACGAAAGCCATTTGTGCTTTCTCGTAATAATACTTATCGTGCATGTAGTGAATGATGTTCATCGCTTCGTTGTAGACGCGGGCTATTTCGGTAAGTACCTTTTTATAGTTGGTCATTACCTCTTCGAAGTTCAGTGTGTCGCTGGTCAGTACGGGGATGCCTTTCACCATGACGGTACCCGTGTTTTCGCAACGTCCGCCGTTGATAGCCAGCAGCAAGGCTTTGGCCAGGTTGGCACGTGCTCCAAAGAACTGTATCTGCTTGCCGATAGCCTGATAGGATACACAGCAGGCAATGCCGTAGTCGTCGCAGCCGCGAACCTCGCGCATCAGGTCGTCATTCTCGTATTGGATGGAGCTGGTGTCTACCGAAACTTTGGCACAGAAATCCTTGAAGCCTTCGGGCAGGTCGGGGCTCCACAGTACGGTGAGGTTGGGTTCGGGCGATGGACCGAGATTATAAAGTGTCTGCAAGAAGCGGAACGAAGTCTTCGTTACCTTTGTACGTCCGTCGTTGAAACGTCCTCCGATAGCTTCGGTCACCCAAGTCGGGTCGCCTGCAAAGATATCATTGTAAGACTGCATGCGCAGGTGGCGAACCATACGCAGTTTGATGACAAACTGGTCGATAAGCTCCTGGGCGAAAGTCTCGTCGATATGTCCGTGAGCCAAGTCATATTCAATGAAGATATCCAGGAAAGACGATACGTTACCCAGCGACATGGCAGCTCCGTCCTGTTCTTTTACGGCAGCCAGGTAAGCCATATACACCCACTGTACAGCCTCTTGTGCCGAAGTGGCAGGGCGGCTCAGGTCAAGTCCGTAGTATTCGCCCATTACTTTGATTTCTTTCAGCGCCTTGATCTGTTCGGTCACTTCTTCGCGCAAGCGGATGCGTGCGTCAGTCATGGGGCCGGTCAGGTTGCGTTTGTCCTCTTCCTTGGCTTCAATCAGGCGGTCGATGCCATAGAGGGCCAGTCGGCGATAGTCACCGATGATACGTCCGCGTGCATAGTTGTCAGGCAGTCCGGTGAGGAAGCCCAGCGAGCGGAAAGAACGTATTTCGTCAGTATAGGCGTCGAACACGCCGTCGTTATGTGTCTTGCGATAGTGTGTGAAGATATCCTTCACTTTGTCATCTACTTCCAGGCCGTTTTCGCGGCAAGCTTTGGCCACGACGTTGATACCGCCGAAAGGTTTGATGGCGCGTTTCAGCAGTTCGTCAGTCTGTAAGCCGACAATCAGTTCATTTTCCTTGTCGATGTAGCCTGCTTGATGTGAAGTGATGGTGGATACTGTGGTATTGTCCAAGGAGCGGACACCGTTGTTGTTTCTCTCTTCCTCGAGTGCTTTCAGGCAAATTTCCCAGATGCGTTTGGTACGTTCGGTAGGTCCTTGCAGGAAAGATGCGTCTCCGGTGTAGGGGGTGATGTTTCTGCTGACAAAGTCAGTCACGTTGATTTCTTTGCTCCAGAGCCCGTCAATGAAAGTCTTGTTCAATTCCATAATATTCATTTTGTTTTGATGGGTTATTAAGAAATAATTCTTTTGAGCGTGCAAAAATACATTAAATATTTCATATATATGGCATCTTTATGCGTATTTCTATGCTGAATAACATAAAAATGGCAATATGTAGGTATTTTTTTTCTGAGACTATTGTATTTCAGAAAAATATTTGTACCTTTGCCCCGCCTTTGAAAAATGGAGGTACTCCCCGATGGAGTTTTGGAGAGGTGGCAGAGTGGTCGATTGCGGCGGTCTTGAAAACCGTTGTGCTGCGAGGCACCCGGGGTTCGAATCCCTGTCTCTCCGCGAGTTAATTCCCGTAAAGTCAGCGCTTTACGGGAATTTTTGTTTTGATAAATTTTCGATATCTCCATTCAAAAGATAAGGCAAACTTTGCTTGATTTTCTCATAAGACCAATCCCACCATTTCAATGCTTCCAGTTTTTGAATTGTATCGTCCGTGAAGCGTTTCCTTATTGGTCGAGCAGGAACACCGCCAACTATCGTATAAGGCGGTACATCTTTCGTAACAACGGCACGGGTGGCTATGATTGCCCCGTTGCCGATGTGAACACCAGCCATAATCACCGCTTCATAGCCTATCCATACATCGTTACCTATCACGATGTCGCCTTTGTTATCCCAAGCCGTTATCACATCCGATTTCTCCAAATCCCAATCCTCATAAAAAAGCGGAAAAGTATAGGTGGATAAGGATTTCAAGGTATGGTTGGCACAGTTGAACAGAAATTTCACACCACAGGCAATGGAACAAAACTTGCCAATTATCAGTCGCTCATGGTTGATAGGGTAATGATAAAGCACATTGTTTCGTTCGAAAAGTAACGGATCGGACACGAAATCATTGTAGATGGTATAATCGCCCACTTCGATAGACGGGTCTTTTACAACCGCATTCAGGTACACAGTTTGTGTGTCGCCTGTGCGTGGATATATCTTTTTCATCATGACATTCAATTTTTAATAGTGTTTATATTTAAGATAAATAACAGATTGCACCCCAAGTCCAATCACGAACAGGTATTCTACCGTCCAATAAAAGGCAAGGGGTACATCCCAATAGCTCAATCCCCACAGGTAGAGCAGATAGGCGACAATGGTTGTCGCCTGAAAGATGAAAGCTGTCCGTGTTGCTCCTGTTCCCGTTACAGCATTCATATAGACATAACCGGGTAAGGCAAAAACGTAGTTAAGCAACATGACTATAAATGGCAACCATACGGTTTGCACGATATTCGAATTATCAGTATAGACACTGACAACAGGCTGATAGAATACCAACGCAAGCGTAATCAGCGGTAAGCCGACGGCATAGCCTAATCGGATTACCCTACTGCATAGCGGAAACACTTGCCCTCTTTCATTTGCTCCAATCAGATTGCTTACCAACGAGCCAGTTGTGGCGGCAAATGAACTGACAATGACAAAGAACAGGGCGGATATGCTTCGGAGAATGTTTGCTACTGCCAGTTGCAATTCTCCTAAATGTTCTATTGCTACGAAAAACAGAAACCAAGGGGCTACGCTGATAAACGATTGGAACATGCTCCAAACGGATACACGACAAACATGGAGTAATAAACCTTTGTCGAAGCTCCAAGACAAGCCATAAAGCCTTTTATCCATTTTACGTGAAACACGAATTGCCAACACTGCCAACGAACACGCTTCGGCAAAAGATGATGCGATGGCTGCACCTGCTATTCCCATGTTCCAATGGAATATGAGCAGCCAATTACTTGGAATGTTCACTAATACGGCTGTCAGAGCCGCCATGTTCAAGGCTTTTGTATAGGTAATACCGACCATGAATGAACGTAAAGCAAGGAACGGAAAGGAGAACAATAGTCCCCAAATTCGTCCGTCCAAATAATCAATCACAGCATGATAGACTTCCGCAGAAGTAATCAGCCTACTTAGAATAATCGGGGGAAACAGTCTGGAGAACAAATACAAAAAGACAGCAAGTCCCGACAGGAAAAACAATCCTTGAAAAAATGTCTTCCCTGTTTCGGAATAATGCTGTTCGCCGTTACGCCGTGCTATTACAACTTGTAAGCCCAAACTGAAACCGAAGCCAAGCATATAGATAGCCAGATACCAAATCCCGGCAAGAGCGGATGCACCCAGTTCTATTTCTCCTACATGTCCCAAGAAAATAGCATCGGTAATATTGATAAGTTGTTCGATAAGGATGCTCATCATTACGGGAAAGTTGATGAGCCAAATATTCTTATATGTATAGTTCATTGTTCAACTTGATATGATGCGACAAGTCCTGCTGCACAAGGCGGCATGACACATCGCATAATTATGAATTTGGAATAATGGCAAAACAAGAAAGGACAAACCTATTATAAGCCTGTCCGTTGCTGAATAGCTATGACTAAAATGCTATCCGTTAAGCGTAGCTATATGCACACTTGCCATTTCATATGGGTTGAACAACTCTATTTTTGTTAGTATTGCAAAGATAATGCTTTTTCTTAAAGCTTATATTCTCAGCTTATCAATTTCTTTTTGCATTCTTGCTAAAAAAGAAAAGATACCGTTACAGATGTTTGAATGTGAATCAATATTTTTTTGTATGGTTGTATTTATTCTCTTTGTTTTATAAGCTCTCAGTAATGTAAATGTCTATGTTCAATGATTTGTATGTTTTAAAATAATGCCATATCTTGGAGGCCATGAGTTAGTCAGACAAACCAACAAACTGAAAGTTGCCACTGTCTTTTTTCTATTCCTGTTTTTATCATTAATTCCATACTGTTATATAATGATTCCTTTCCGATAGAGTTTGATCGCTTTCAGATAGATCATCTCACAATAATAATATCAGTTTATCAGATTGAGAAAGTTAAAATAGCGTTGGAAGTAAATTGAATAGCCCTATTTCTTTCATATACAATTAATTATATTCTTTATTCCTTTTCTGGCATACCAATTGCATAAGTAAAGATGAATTTTAAAACATAAAAATATGGAACTATTTACAATTGGTTTTGTAGTCTGCCTGCTCATAGGCATGAGCTGCTTTGGTTTATTCGATAAATGTATAGATTGGTTTGAAAACATTTAAAATGAAAAGGAGGAAATATTGATGTATACAGTATTATTTATTGTAGGCCTAATTATGTTTGGTTATTTAATGTATGTCCTAGTTAAGCCGGAAAAGTTCTAAATAAGTGAGTTGACATGTATTAAGGATATCTGATAAAAAATAATTAAAGTATGAATACAGAATTATTGGGTGTCATAGCGCAAATCGTTCTAATGATGGTATTAAGTTATCCGTTAGGAAAATATATTGCTAAGGTTTATAAGGGCAAGAAAGTTTGGAGTGATTTTATGAAGCCACTAGAAAATTTAATCTTTCGGCTTTCAGGGATCAATCCGGAAGAAGAAATGAATTGGAAACAGTTTTTGAGAGCTTTGCTTGTTGTAAATGCTTTTTGGTTTGTATGGGGAATGGTTCTACTTGTAGTGCAAGGTTACTTGCCTCTGAATCCGGATGGAAACATCGGCCAGACTGTACACCAGGCTTTCAATACTTGCATTTCTTTTATGGTAAACTGTAACGAACAACATTATAGCGGTGAAACCGGTCTTACTTATTTCACACAACTGTTTGTAATCATGTTGTTCCAGTTTATTACAGCTGCTACTGGTATGGCTGCTATGGTTGGTATCATGAAAGCTCTTGGCGAAAAAACAACTCAAACTATTGGAAACTTCTGGAAGTATCTTGTACTGAGTTGTACACGTATCCTTCTTCCGTTATCACTTGTGGTTGGTTTTATACTTATTACACAAGGAATACCTATGGGATTTGATGGAAAGATGGAAATAACTACTCTTGAAGGTAATCCTCAGAGTATATCACAAGGACCTGCTGCAGCTGTCGTTCCCATCAAACAGTTAGGTACTAACGGCGGTGGATATTATGGTGTGAACTCTTCCCATCCGTTGGAAAATCCTACCTATTTGTCTAACATGACTGAATGCTGCTCCATTCTTATGATCCCTATGGCAATGGTATTTGCATTTGGTTTCTATGTAAACCGTAAGAGATTGGGATATAGTATATATGGTGTTATGCTGGCTGCTTTCCTTATAGGGGTATGTATCAATGTATCTCAGGAAATGGGCGGTAATCCACGAATTGACGCAATGGGTATAGCTCAGGATGGTGGAGCGATGGAAGGAAAGGAAGTTCGCCTTGGTGCCGGGGCAACAGGACTTTGGAGTGTGGTCACGACCGTTACATCTAATGGTTCTGTAAACGGCATGCACGATTCCACAATGCCTCTTTCTAGTATGATTGAAATGCTTAATATGCAAATTAATACATGGTTTGGCGGTGTTGGAGTCGGTTGGATGAATTACTTTACATTCATCATTATAGCTGTTTTCATCAGTGGATTGATGGTAGGACGTACGCCGGAATTCATGTGTCACAAAGTCGAAGCCAAAGAAATGAAGATAGCTTCAATAGTAGCACTGCTTCATCCGTTTGTCATACTTGTCGGTACGGCACTTGCTGCCTATCTATATGTTCATGCTCCTGCATTTGTAGAAGGTGAAGGCGACTGGCTGAACAATCCAGGTTTTCATGGACTTGGAGAAATATTATATGAGTTTACTTCATGTGCGGCCAACAATGGTTCTGGTTTCGAAGGACTTGGGGACAATACCTGGTTCTGGAATGTATCATGTGGTATTGTATTGATATTAAGTCGTTTCATACCAATCATCGGACAAGTTGCGATCGCAGGACTTTTGGCACAAAAGAAATATATACCGGAAAGCGCCGGAACTCTTCAAACAGATACTGTAACATTCGGAGTGATGACCTTTGCTGTTATATTTATCGTCGCAGCATTGTCATTCTTCCCTGCACAGGCATTAAGTACACTAGCAGAACATTTTTCATTGTAATAAACAAAAAAGTCAAGATATGAATTCAAAAAATCAAGATACATCACTGTTTCAAAAGGATCAGGTTATAGAAAGCTTGAAACAGTCATTTGTAAAGCTGAATCCGAAAATGATGATTAAGAACCCAATCATGTTTACAGTGGAAGTTTCAACATTGATTATGTTGTTTGTAACGGTTTATTCAACATTCAGCACATCGCAAGGTTCATTTGTTTATAATCTATGGGTATTCATAATCCTTTTTCTTACATTGTTATTCGCCAACTTTGCGGAAGCAATAGCCGAAGCCAGAGGCAAAGCTCAGGCAGACAGTTTGCGCAAGACCCGTGAGGAAACTCCCGCAAAACTTATTGTAAACGATAAAGTAAAGACGGTTAGCAGTTCACAGCTTAAAAAAGGTGACGTATTTGTATGTAAAGCAGGTGATGTCATTCCTGCTGACGGTGAGATCATAGAGGGTCTGGCATCAATTGATGAAAGTGCCATCACGGGCGAATCGGCTCCAGTAATTCGTGAAGCTGGCGGCGACAAGAGCTCTGTGACAGGCGGTACTAAAGTCCTTTCAGATCATATTAAGGTTGTTGTGACTACTCAACCAGGAGAAAGCTTTCTGGATAAGATGATCGCATTGGTAGAAGGGGCAAGTCGTCAGAAAACGCCGAATGAGATTGCTCTTACCATTCTTTTGGCCGTATTTACGTTGGTATTCCTTGTGGTCTGTATCACGCTTAAGCCGATGGCCGACTACTCCAATACTGTCATTACCATTGCTGCTTTCCTTTCACTTTTCGTATGTTTGATTCCTACTACGATTGGTGGTTTGCTTTCTGCCATAGGCATAGCCGGAATGGATCGTGCATTACGTGCCAATGTAATTACTAAATCTGGTAAAGCAGTTGAAACAGCGGGTGATGTAGATACACTTCTTTTAGACAAGACTGGAACCATAACAATCGGTAATCGCAAGGCAACGGATTTTTATCCGGTAGCAGGACTCGACAAACGCAGTTTTATAGAAGCATGCATGTTGTCTTCTGTTTCTGATGATACACCGGAGGGAAAATCTATTATAGAGTTAGGACGTGAACAAGGATTGCGCATGCATACTCTGAACACGGAAGGAGCTCACATGATCAAATTTACGGCTGAGACAAAATGTTCAGGAATAAACTTGAAGAATGGCACTCAAATCCGGAAAGGAGCCTTTGACGCAATTCGTAATATAGTTAGCGAAGCCGGGAATAAGTTTCCCAAAGAAACAGAGGAAATCATCAAGCGAATTACCAGCAACGGCGGAACTCCATTGGTAGTATGCATCAATAAGGAAATAGCCGGAGTGATCGAGTTACAAGATATTATCAAGCCGGGTATAGAGGAACGTTTTGAACGTTTGCGTAAGATGGGTGTAAAAACCGTAATGGTAACGGGCGATAATCCATTAACCGCAAAATATATTGCTGAAAAAGCCGGAGTAGATGATTTTATTGCGGAAGCCAAACCGGAAGATAAGATGAATTATATTAAGAAGGAGCAGGCAGCCGGTAAGCTGGTTGCGATGATGGGTGACGGAACAAACGACGCACCGGCTCTTGCACAGGCAAATGTAGGTGTAGCCATGAATAGTGGTACTCAGGCTGCAAAAGAAGCCGGTAATATGGTTGACCTTGACAATGATCCGACAAAGCTTATCGAGATTGTAGAAATAGGTAAACAGTTGCTTATGACTCGTGGTACACTGACCACATTCTCTATTGCCAACGATGTTGCCAAATATTTTGCTATAATCCCAGCATTGTTTATGGTTTCTGTTCCACAACTTGCGGCTCTTAACATTATGGGTTTGCATAGTCCTGAAAGTGCTATTCTTTCGGCAATCATATTCAATGCCATAATCATACCTGTTCTGATACCGTTGGCTCTTAAAGGCGTTGAATACAAACCAATCGGAGCTAGTGCTTTACTCCGTAGGAACCTGCTTATCTATGGTGTGGGTGGTATTATTGCACCTTTCATGGGTATCAAACTTATAGATTTATTCGTAGGATTATTTTTCTAATAAAAAACAAAAAAGACGGTTATGAAAAATTTAATGAAATCAATCCGAATTACATTGGTATTTTGTGTGTTCTTTTCAGTATGTTATATATTGGTATTATGGCTTTTCGCACAATTGGCAGCTCCTGGTGAAGGAGGAAATGCTGAAACGGTAAAACTCAACGGTAAAGTTGTAGGTGTAGCAAATGTCGGACAAGTCTTCACTAAAGATGTATTCTTCTGGGGCAGACCTTCATGTGCGGGTTCCGGTTATGAAGGTACAAGTTCAGCCGGTAGCAATAAGGGAGTAACTAATGAGGAATATCTTGCGGAGGTAGAAGCAAGAATTGATACATTACTGGTTCATCATCCGTATTTGAAGCGCGAGGATGTTCCTGCCGAAATGGTTACAGCAAGTGCTTCTGGTCTTGATCCTGACATAACACCTGAATGTGCGTATATACAGGTAAAACGTGTTGCTGAGGCCAGAGGAATGAGTGAATCAGATGTTAAAGCTATCGTAGATAAAATGATAGAAAAACCACTGTTTGGAATGTTCGGTCCAGCAAAAATTAATGTATTGAAGCTGAACGTTGCTTTGGAAGAGATAAATCCAACAGTAAACTGATATTCAGCAAATATCTAAAACCGTCTTTTCTCCTGAGATGCATTTCTGTATCTGCAAGAAATTGTAGATGCAGAAATGTAGGAGAGAGATTAGTTATAATAAAACAAATTATGGTGTAATTTTAAAATAGAAATAAGAATATATTTAAACAAATATTTATTCTGATAGATTATGAGTAAGATTGTAAAAACATTAGTAATTGCTATGGGGGCAGTTATACTACTGCTTCCAAATAAGACTTATGCGCAGGATAAATTCACAGTTAACGGTAAGGCTGATTTTGTTTCTGATTATATATGGCGTGGAGCAGATCAGAACTCGGGCTTTTCAGTACAGCCATCTTTAACTTTGGGGTATGCAGGCTTTAGTATTAATATATGGGGTAGTCAGACATTAAGTAGATGGAATGTTGAAACACCTGCTAAAGAGTTAGATATAAATTTGAGTTATTCATTAAATAAATTCTCTGTAACAGTATCGGATTATTGGTGGTCCGGAGTGAATCAGCCATACGGTTATTATAAAGATTCTCATTTTTTTGAAGGGACTTTGGTATATTGCTTTGGAGAGTCTTTCCCTTTGACTCTTTCATGGAGTACGATGTTTGCTGGAGCTGATAAAAACGAAGAAGGTAAGCTTCAAGGTTCTACCTATGTTAATGCTTCATATCCGATCTCATTACCAGCAGATATCACTCTTACTCCTGCGATTGGTTTTACACCGTGGAAAGGATATTATCGTAATAAAGCAGCTTTTACAGACATATCATTAAAAACAAATAGGGATATAAAAGTAACAGACTATTTTTCTATTCCTATATTTGTACAGGCGATTGTGGCTCCAGTTTATGATCGAACATATCTTGTAGCAGGGTTTAGTTTGGGATTTTAAATTAATCTAAACGTTTGGAGTCCTTTCTTATGAATTATAAGAATTAGTGCTATACTTCTCATTATGGGAATATACATATCTCATTATGAGAAGGACGGCATAAATTGATATATAGCATAAACTTATAACATCTTATTAATGAGTATATTATGGGCTTTATAATTCATGTGGCATATGTTTTGCCTATAAGTTTATAAAAGATGTTATATATGGAAGATACATTTCAAACAAATTCGTTTTTATTCAGAAATAAGAAAGACGGACTAATTAATTTTAGAACTATTTCTTATATCTTAGGCATACTGGTTTTGGTTGAAGCCGGGCTATTTGCAATCTGCGCTGGTATATCAGCTATTTATCATGAAAATAGCTATGTTTATTTTATTTGGACAATGCTAATAAATATTGGTGTTGGCGGAATAATGGTGCTTGCCGGTAACCGTAAATGTAACAATATCTCCAGGCGTGATGGATATTGTATAGTGAGTGTTTCTTGGGTATTATTTACGCTTTTGGGTATGTTACCTTTCTATTTAAGTGGATACATACCATCTATTACTGATGCTTTTTTTGAAACCATGTCTGGTTTTACAACAACAGGAGCTACAATATTAAATAATATAGAATCATTACCACATGGATTACTGTTTTGGCGCAGTTTTACACAATGGATTGGAGGTCTTGGTATTGTTCTTTTTACCATAGCATTACTTCCATTATTTAGCGGAAGCAGCCAGCAACTTTTTTTATCTGAGGCGACAGGAGTAACACATGATAAAATCCACCCTAAGATCAAGGTTATGGCACGTTATCTGTGGCTTATTTATATAGGACTTACTTTATTGGAAACTATATTGTTGATGTTGGGTGACATGAATCTATTTGATGCGTTGTGCCAGTCCTTTTCTACAACGGCAACAGGCGGTTTCTCTACCAAACAGGATAGTATATCTTATTGGAATTCATCTTATATAGAATATGTAGTATCCATTTTTATGATTTTGTCCGGAGTTAATTTCTCTCTGTATTATTTTGCTCTGAATGGGAAATATAAGAAATTATTTAAGGATGGAGAGTTGCATTGGTTTCTTACATCAATAGCAGCTCTGACTTTAATAATAGCATTTGCTCTATTTGTAACAGACTATTATGATATTGAAACTGCATTTCGCAAAGCTTTATTTCAGGTAGCTACTACCCATACATCTTGTGGATTTGCTACAGATGACTATAATTTATGGCCTTCATTTACATGGATGCTGCTTATTTTTGCCATGATATCCGGTGGTTGTACGGGTTCAACCAGTGGTGGGGTTAAAAATTTACGTCTATTAATAATGTTTCAGAATATAAAGAATCAGTTCAAACAAATGCTGCATCCAAGAGCTATCTTGCCGGTACATATTAATAATAGTCAAGTCCCAGTCCAGACGACAGCAATGGTATATACATTTTTTGTTACATACCTGATATGCATATTTATAGGTTGGATATTATTGATGTGTTTGGGAGTCGGTTTAACAGAATCTTTCAGTACAGTTATATCTGCAATAGGTAATGTTGGACCTGGATTAGGCGCTTTTGGACCTGTTTTTTCATGGGCATCTTTGCCTGATGCGGCAAAATGGATTCTTTCTGCTCTAATGCTTATTGGGCGATTGGAAATTTTTGGTGTACTGCTTTTGTTTAATAAGCGTTTTTGGATTGATTACTAATACCAACAATAAAATCTTTTTAATTTTGTACACTTGAACTGAATACTAAATTTATATAAGAATAATGGCGAATAAAGAAGAAAATGTACGTCATTTCTTAAATCTGATAAAGCGCTCACAAAGAGGCGTTTTTAAGATCTATATCGGAATGATTGCCGGTGTTGGTAAGACCTACAAAATGTTGCAAGAAGCGCATGAAATGTTGGACAACGGCATTGACGTACAGATTGGTTATGTTGAGACGCATGGACGTGCAGGCACAGAAGCTCAACTAAAAGGATTACCTGTTATTCCTCGTAAAAAGATATTTTACAAAGGGAAAGAACTTGAAGAAATGGATTTGGACGTTATCCTTCAGTTGCATCCAGAGCTGGTAATCGTTGATGAGCTAGCACATACCAACGTTAACGGTTGCCGAAATGAGAAGCGTTGGCAAGACGTAATGGATCTTTTAGAGGCTGGCATTAATGTTATATCGGCTGTTAATATTCAACATATAGAAAGCCTGAATGAGGATATAAAGGGGATTGCCGGAGTAGAAGTAAAAGAACGTATTCCTGACAAGGTTTTAGAAGAAGCGGATGAGGTCGTAAATATTGATTTGACAGCTGAAGAACTTATCAGTCGCTTAAAAGCTGGGAAAATATATAAGAAAGATAAAATACAAACTGCTCTTAATAATTTTTTCAAGACGGAAAATATACTTCAATTACGAGAATTAGCTCTTAAGGAAGTTGCATTTAGGGTTGAAAAGAAAGTTGAGACAGAAGTAATTCCGGAAGAAAAAGCGGTTCATAGGGAATTGTTCCTTGCATGTATTAGCAGTAACGAAAAGACGCCGAGACATATCATACGTCGTACCGCGCGGCTTGCGTCCCGATATGATACCGATTTTATGGTTTTATATGTTCAAACGCCTTCTGAAAGTCCTGATAGTATCAATTTGTCTGTTCAGAGGCATTTGCTCAACCATTTTAAACTAGTAGCTGAACTAGGTGGTGAATTGATACAAATTGCTTCACCGGATATTATACAGGCTATTATTGATGTATGTCGTGAACGTCATATTACAACAGTTTGTATCGGGCAACCGACTTTAAATTGGAACAAGATTTTAAAAATGCATCGTTATAGATATTTTCTTAAGAATCTTTCTGAAATGGATATAAAATTGATTATCTTTCCGCAATAAAAAATGTATTATGAATATTAAGACAAAATTAACCTTGGCAATAGGAGTACTTGTCGCTATGATTGTGCTTCTGGTTTCACTCTCAATTGTAAACTTACAAATTTTGACAGCAACGGAACCGAATAGTCCTGCTGCGGGTCCCGGATTGCAACGTGCACTGCTTTGGATCTCGACTATTGGAGGATTTTGTATCGTAATAGGTATTTTTATGTTGACAGTCCTTCCTTCTTATTTTAATAAGCCAATTAAAAAAATTATTGACGGAATAAAAGATATAGCCAATCATAATTATGATTGTAGACTAAATCTGGAAAGCCATGAATTTGCAGAAGTTTCTGAGAACTTTAACAGAATGGCAAAAAGGTTGTCTGATTATCATTCAAGTACGCTGGCACAAATAAAGGCCGCGAAAAATTATATGGAAACCATTATCAATAGTGTGAAAGAACCTATTATAGGTTTAGATAATGAGTTAACCATTTTATTTATAAATGATGAAGCTTTGAATGTCCTTAATCTAAAGCGTGAAGAGGTTTTACAAAAACCAGCTCAGGAAATTTCCATGAGAAATGATTTGTTGAGAAGGCTCATACGTGAACTGATGGACTCACAAAAAGAAAATAAAGTCAGCAAGACGGAACCTTTAAAAATATATGCCGACAACAAGGAAAGTTATTTCCAAATGAAATATATGCAAATCAATAAGCCCGGGAATCATAATTCTGCCCCTATAAATGAGGGATACGTCATAATGCTTAAAAATATCACAGAATTCAAGGAACTGGATTCTGCCAAAACTACTTTCATCTCGACAATATCACACGAGCTGAAAACACCTATTTCCGCGATTATGATGAGTTTGCAGTTGCTCGAAGACAGTCGGGTCGGAGACTTGAACGATGAGCAAAAAGAATTGGCGCAAAGCATTCAGGATAATAGTGAACGTTTGCTGAATATCACCGGCGAGTTGCTTAACATGACACAAGTAGAGTCTGGAAAGCTACAGCTTAAGCCCAGAATTACAAAACCCATCGAATTGATTGAATATGCCATCAAAGCCAATAGGGTACAAGCTGAAAAGTTCAACATACAAATTGAAGTACAATATCCGGAAAATAAAATAAGCAAATTATTTGTTGACAGTGAAAAAATTGCTTGGGTATTGACTAATTTGCTTTCGAACGCAATCCGTTATTCTCCTGAAAATGGTCGTATAATTATTGGTGCTCGCCAAACAGACGACAATTATATTGAAATGTATGTTCGTGATTTCGGTAAGGGTATAGATCCCCGTTACCATCAGAGTATTTTTGATCATTATTTCCGGGTACCCGGTACAAAAGTTCAAGGAAGCGGATTGGGATTATCCATTTCGAAGGATTTTGTTGAGGCTCATGGTGGTACTTTAACTGTAGAAAGTGAAGTTGGAAAAGGAAGTTGTTTTACATTACGCTTAAAATCATAAATAGATATCCCACCTTATAAAAGCAGCCGTTTATAAGCACATTAGTTAATAGCTTATAAACGGTTGTTTTTTCTAATTACACATTTATTTTATATGTTTCAATCTTGCGATAAAGAGTTGCCAGCCCTATTTTTAACAGACGCGCAGTTTCTGTTTTATTGCCGTTGGTGTACTGCAGTACTTTGATAATATGCATTCGCTCGATTTCTGCCAGTTCAAAACTATCTTTCAGTGGTATAACAGCTGATTTCTGTTTTTGTAGGTCTAAAGGTAAATCTTCAAATGTTATTTGCTCTTCGCATACAATAGAACATCTTTCTATGACATTTCTAAGTTCTCTAACATTACCTTTCCACTCCGCTTTTTTTAATATATCAAGTACTTCTGGAGTGATTCCAGTAATTTTCTTTTTCAGTTGAGTGGCAAATTTATCCAGAAACATATATGACAGACTTTCAATATCTTCTTTTCTGTCTCGTAACGGAGGCAAGTTTATCTGAAAAACGGATAAACGGAAATATAAATCTTCACGAAAATTGCCATTCTCTATTTCTTTCTTTAAATCTCTGTTTGTGGCTGATATAATTCTGACATCCACTTTTGTTGGTTTAGTATCGCCTATTTTTATATATTCTCCTGTTTCCAGAACGCGCAAAAGCCTTGCCTGAAGCTCAAATGCCATTTCTCCTATTTCATCTAAAAAGATGGTTCCGTGGTTCGCAACTTCAAATAGTCCTTTTTTATCCTTTAATGCACCTGTAAAAGCACCTGCTTTATAGCCAAACAATTCACTTTCTAGCAAGTCTTTGCTGAAAGCCGAACAGTTTATATCTACAATAGGTTGTGCAGCTCTTTCACTGGCCTGATGAATGGCATGAGCAAATACTTCTTTCCCAGTTCCTGTTTCTCCAGTAAGCAATACGGCAGCATCTGTTTTCGAAACCTTCTGTGCTAATGTTATGGCCTGTTTGAGCTCTTGAGATTTTCCGACAATGGAGGTAAAAGAATATGTTACGGAGGTAGATTTTTTACCTTTCTTTTTCTCCGTTTCATCAACAGCACGATTTATGGTAGGAATAATTTTACGGTTATCATCTCCTTTGGTTATGTAGTCAAATGCTCCGTTTTTTATAGCCTGTACGCCATCTTCAATATTTCCATGTGCTGTTAATAAGATTATTGCTGCATCATTAGAGTATTTTTTTATATCTAAGATAAAATCCACTCCATTACCGTCTGGCAAAAATACATCACAAAGAATAACGTCATATTGTTGTTGGCGTAATTGTTGCAAAGCGTCGCTACAACAACTTGCTGTTGATACTTTATAACCTTCTAATTCTATAATTCGAGCTAATAATTTACGAATAGGTTCTTCATCATCTATTACTAGAATTTGTACCATATAATGATTAATTTTTTATAGATCTTTTTTATATGGGACAAAGATACGATTTTATTAAATACAATAAACCTTGTCTACAAGTTACATAACCTATTCGTAACGTGTTAGATCGTTTTATCGTTTCCCATTATCATTCCATTCTCCATAGAGAATTCAAAAGATATGCCAATAAATTAATATCCCTCTTTAGCTCCGTAAAGTCCCTCTTTAGCGCGCTAAAGTGCCACTTTACGGAGCTAATGTTGATGTTTAGGGTAGGTAATGTTGGTTATGGAATTTTAGTCTTCCCGGGTGTATTCCTCGATGTCGCGGATGGCCTCCTTGGCTTTGCGACGTTCATTCTTGAGATACCGCAGGCCTATGACGGCTCCGGCCACAAACCCGACACCTCCTCCGATGCAGATGGATTCTCCGCTTTCTTTGGGGTAGCTCTCAATGATGAACCAAACAATCCATAGCAGGGCGAACGGCAGTCCGAAACACAGCCATTTCAGCCCCAGACGGTTCATGCGTATCAGGGCTTTGCTGATGTCCACCAGATTGTCGGTCGATATTTCTTGGATGTTTACGCCTTTGTGGCTGTATATCTGATACAGGCAGGCGGCAATCAGAAAGAGGGAAGTGACGACACAGAACATCCATGAATAGTTCATCCAGATGAAGAACATATTGCAATAGATCAGGGCAAACGGAATTCCTATATACATGAGTCTCTTATTGCGATTGATATAGGCCAGTTTTTCCCGGGTGGATTGCATCATCATTTTTTCGCTGATAATGGTTTCTTTGGCCAGCTTGTCTTTCAATAACCGGATTTGTTGTTTCATTTCTTCCAGTTCGAAGTTATCTTGATACTTTTCCATACTGATGCGTTTTTAGCGGTTCGACATTTTTTTCAACTCTTCCTTGATGCGATACAGGCGCACGGATACGTTTTTAGTCGAGATGCCGACGATGGCACCTATCTCTTCGTAACTCATGTTTTCCAGCCATAGCAGGACGATGGCACGATCGAAAGGCTTGAGCCGGTGGATGCGGTCGTAGAGTTGCCGGATTTGCCGGGAGTCTTCGTCCTTGTCTTCAAACAGGTTGATGTCCATGGTCAGTGGGAGGGTGGCCCGCTTCTGCTTTTTCCGTTCGTAGGAGATACAGGTGTTGAAGCTCACCTTCCAAATCCAGGTGTCAACGCTGCTGCGGTTCTGGAAAGATGCGTAGCCTTTCCACAGATTGATGAGTACTTCCTGAAACAGGTCGCTGACTTCATCGGAATCTTTCGAGAACATGAAGCACACCGTGTAGATGGTGCTTTTGTGCTCCCTGATCATTTGCGCAAATGTAGTATCCAATGTTTCCATATCGAATTAAGTAGTTGTTTTTTGTCCGTTAGACGCAGACGCCGTTGGAAAAACTACACAAAAATAGAACTTTTTGGGGAGGAATATGAGAAAGTGGTAAAGAGTGACTGGCCGATTGTAGCATGAAGGCGCAGATTACGCGGGAATTCACGGATCGTTTTTTTATTCTTTTCCGTGCTCTTCCGCGTAATCTGCGCCTTAATAATGTACTTTATATATTTAAGGATGACAGTTCGTATTATTGCTTCTTCAGCGTGAACTCCAATTTCTGCAATCCTAGTTTGTAGACATTGGCAAGAATCAGTGCGTAATGCAGTTCTTCGCCTGCCTGCATGGAACCTGTGATGTGGTTGAACTCGTCCTCCGGAACTACATCCTTGAACATCGGTCCCGATGAACCGTTTCTGATCAGGCGGATTTCATCAGTAAGGGGTGACAAAACATAAATATAAGTTGCCATATAAGGGATACGTTGGAGATCTATCCAATTCGGATCATCTTTAGGGAGAATGTTTTCTATCCAAAGCCGGGCCATATCATAAGATGGTAACCGATCACCGTTATTATATCTTATATTACCTTCACTGTCAACCAACAGTTCTTTTCCCATAGCAATAGCATACTTGTTGATGGGGCATGATTCTTCGTACTCGATATCTTCTTCCGATTGGATTTCTTTGTCATCCGGTGTTTCAGGCTCAGTGACAAGCCGGTCCTGAAGAATGGATACAAGCGTATAGGTGCGGTCTGGAGCATCCATCGGCGGATTGGCAAGAATGGTTCTTTTGACCCGAAGTTCATATTCATGCTCTTTTTCGTAGGTGAAGCCTTCGATGGCGTCGAATGCAAGCGGTTGCCATTCTTTGAAATTGTCTTCAGTCTTGATGAGCATACATTCTATGGGGTGTTCTTTATCGGTATCGGAGGGGGCATACATGATGCCTGTTTCCGAAGAAACCGACATGGCAATCTCTTTCACGATATCTGTCGGCTTGTCGTCGTCATTGCAAGCTGTCCAAAAGAAACAGATGAACGTAAACAGGGGAATGATAAATCTGTTCATGGTTATACAATTTCTCTATGGGCTCAATAGAGGTTTAAGGTTTGGAATACAGAAACGTGAGCCGATTATGCCGTTTTTCAAGTATGAGACAGGCATAGCGTTTCTTCTTTTTCTCTCTCATGCGTATAGGTTTGGAAGGATATTCTTAACCCGATTACAAAGATAGTAAACCTGTTATAAATTTCTAGCATCGGACGTGATTTTTCCTTTTCGCTTGTTCAAAGCTGTTTGCTTTTGAAATGGAAGTGTTATCTTTGTACTGAGGTGACCATTATAGAGTATGAAAAAAAGTCTGATATTTTGTCTGTTTATTCTTTGTAGTCTCTGTCGGGTACAAGGCCAGACTGAAGTTTGCCTGGTGGGGACGAAACATAATCCTTGTACGTATTTCAATAGTGATAGTGTTTATGCTATCCTGTTGCGGGTTCAGCCCGATGTGGTGTTGATGGAGCTGGATTCTACTTTCTTCGACAAAAATTTTCGCTTCGATCTGGAGAAGTATCCCGACCTTCTGTCGACTAATGAAAACATAGGAGCGCATCGCTACCAGCAGGAGCGGGGCGTAGATTTACGTCCTTTCGAAATTACGGGTCGAAATGAATGGTATCGGGAGCATCGGTACTTTGAACGGCAGGACAGCATGTGGCGCGACGCATTGTCCTTGTATCGGGCGGATAAACAGAGTCGGAAGAATCGGGAAGATATGGAGCTGATCCTCCAAGTGATGAACTATAATGATATGATTTAAGTTTCGCAAGTTCAACTTGCTGATTTCAGATT
>UMHC01025521.1_pt1 | contig 78487 bp, 46 predicted proteins | sample 1965381 | NCBI WGS metagenome assembly UMHC01 (sample SAMEA4836083, study PRJEB28245) | human gut metagenome | biome: gut microbiome; material: fecal sample | place: Denmark | collected 2008 | reverse complement strand
TAATCCGCGCCTAAATCATTATCAGCATTTAGCTCATTACTTTCCCGTTATAAATGAATTCTGCTAACAAGTTACTTTTATTTTGCTTTAATAGCGGTCACTGCCGTTTTCAATCCTTCGGATGTAGCCGTCAGTTTGATGCCTCCGGATTTTCCGTCACTTTGAACAACCACCAGGCACTTCCCATAGAAAGCCTTGCGATGATCAGCTTTGAATTTCTCCATTGAAACAGGACTACCATTGTCTACACCGGCAATAAATCCCGCACCTTGCACATCGAACATGATCTGATTATCAGCATTCGGACAAAGATTACCATCTTTATCCAGCACCTCCACTGTTACAAAACTAAGATCTCTGCCATCTGATTTGATTTCATTCCGATCAGCCGTCAAGCGTATCTGTGCTGGTTCTCCGGCTGTATGGATCTCCTTCTCCAATACCGTTTTTCCATCCTTGCGGGAAACGACTTTTACCACACCCGGTTCATACTTCACACGCCATACGACATGAAAATCATCCTTACCTTTTGTACGCACACCCTGCGACTCGCCATTTACAAAAAGCTCGACCTCATCCGCATTATTATAATAAGCCCACATATCTATATCCTGCCCCGGCGCCCAGTTCCAATGCGGAAAAAGGTGCAATACCTTTTTCTCCGGATGCCATTCCGACTGATAGAGATAATACACATCTTTCGGAAAACCGGCCAGATCGACAATGCCGAAATAAGAGCTACGGGCAGGCCAACCGTAAGGAGTCGGTTCACCTAAATAGTCAAACCCGGTCCAGACATACTGTCCGCTGATAAAATCATTATTTTTCACGTGGCGCATCGTGCCCTCATGACTGTTCCCCCAAGGTACATGACAGTTATCATACGAAGAACAGGAGAAACTATCATCAAAATAAGGTTTATCCCAACGTTCAGGACAAATAACAGTTTCGTCACTCGGCATCCGGTAGTAGCCACGCGTCATCAGTGCTGATACACTTTCCGCCACAATGAACGGTTTACCGGGAAATTTCTCAGGTACACCGGCAAACCAATCATCATGATAATTAAAGCCGATGAGATCTAATGCTCCCGAACGGAACAAGTGATTATTCGGGTTCGGTTCATTACAGCCAGCCGTAACGGGACGGGTAGAATCGAGAGCTTTTACCATATCTGCCAGTTTCTTCGTCAGTAAAGAGTTCACACTCATCTCACCTTCTTTCGCCAGCATACTCTGATCATGACCAAAATTCAGAATCAGGTTCGCTTGTTCCAAGGTCAGCGTATCCGCTTTTGCATCCGACCATTGCTCCAGCACTTCGTTGCCAATGCTCCAAATGAAAACAGAAGGATGGTTACGGTCGCGAAGTATCAAATCCGTCAGATCGCGTTCATGCCACTCGTTGAAGTAACGGGAATAATCATGAGCCGTTTTTCTTTTGCGCCACATATCGAACGTCTCATCCATTACGATAAATCCCATACGGTCACAAAGATCGAGCAGTTCTGGTGAGGGAGGGTTATGAGAACAGCGAATGCCGTTACAGCCCATTTCTTGCAGTATCTCCAACTGGCGCTCGATAGCGCGGATATTAACTGCCGCCCCAAGACACCCCAGATCATGATGCATACATACACCATTGATCTTCAGCCGTTCTCCATTCAGAATAAACCCTTTCTGTACATCAAAACGGAAGGTACGGATACCGGTATTCGTACAGTAGTTATCCAATACTTTACCGGTTGTCTTATCAATAAGGATACTGTTCACCTTATATATATAAGGAGTGTTCACGCTCCAAAGATTAGGGTTCTTCACTACAATTTCCTGTTCTACCTCGTTCGGACAGGCAGGTATCACTTGCAGTTCCGATGCAACCTCACCCACAACATTCCCTTCTGCATCCATTAGCCGTGACTGCAACACAACATCTGCCAAGGAAACAATTTCCGAATCAAAAACAACATACGTACCATCCGCCTGCTTCACGGAATCTTGCAGTTGAGCGGCCGCATCATACTGTATTTTAGTACGTATATTTAGTCGTGCACTGTTCTTCGACACATCTTGCGCCGTGATAAAAGTACCCCATTGCGCTATATGCACGGGGTTAAGTTTCGTAAGCCATACATTACGGTAGATGCCACATCCCGAATACCAGCGGGAATTAGGTTGTTCCGCGTTGTCCACACGTACGGCAACTACATTCTTTCCGCCCCACTTGATATGGGGAGTCAGATCGTAACTGAACGAGACATATCCATAAGGACGTAAACCAAGGGAATGACCATTGATAAAGACTTCCGAATTCATATATACACCGTCAAAATCAATATACAGGCGCTTGCCTTCATCCGCTTTGTCAACAGTAAACGTTTTGCGATACCAACCGATACCACCGGGTAATGCCCCTCCTCCTGTTCCGGAAGGATTATCCCTGCTGAACTCTCCCTCGATAGCCCAGTCATGTGGAAGATGGAGGATCCGCCATGCCGTGTCGTCATAATCGGGACGGGATGCCGCAGAGTCATCTCCCAGATGGAAAGTCCAGTCAGCGGTGAAGTCCTGTCGACGGTTATCAGTAACCCGTTCAGCGGAGGTGCAACCTCCCAATACCAAGAAGAGGAGCAAACAGGATATTGGTATTATTAATAGTTGTTTCATGATATTGATACACTCTGCTGCTTCCCATCATACTTCACCGTCACCCCCTTAGCCTTCGCGTCAAAAGGTTGCGGCTTATCCTTACTTACCTTTACAACGTTGAATGTACGTTCTTTCAGCATACCGGGAAATTCTCCTGCACGGTCACCAATAGTCAGAGTGCCTTCCGCATCATTGTAAGTAAACGGGATGGTGGCATACTGTCCTTTTTCGTAGTTATAATTCACACCTTCATCCTCGTACAAAGTGAACTCACCATCTTTACCCGCATATACATATAGTGTGATTTCTTCCGCAGACTTCTCATCACTATACTGCATTTCCGGTCCGTAAGGCACAATAGCCCCTTCACGTACATAGAGCGGCATGCGTTCATAGGGAGCGTCCACTTTCAACTGTTGCCCAGCGGCCATGTACTTACCGGTATAGAAATCATACCAACCGCAAGTTGCCGGGAAATAGACCTCCCGAGTGCGTGCACCATACTCATACACCGGAGCCGCCATCAACGCCGGACCGAACATAAACTGATCACTGATATTATTCACCTTTGTATCTGCCGTAAAGTCCATTACCAGCGGACGCATAATCGTATAATCATCAAAATAAGTCATCCCGGCCAATGAATAAATATAAGGCATCATCGTATAGCGCAACTTCGTATAATACACTATAGAACTATAAGCCGGATGTCCTTCGGGAGCTATATTCCACACCTCACGGAACGGATACTGTCCATGTGCACGGAACAACGGGCAGAATGCGCCAAACTGATACCAACGTGTATTCAATTCACGCCATTCCTTATAGTCCGCATTCTCTTTTCCGGTCTTATTGAATTCCTTTTGTCCGTCTTCATAGCGTTTTTCTACGCAGAATCCGCCAATGTCCATCGTCCAGTAAGGAATACCGCTGACTGCAAAATTCAGTCCGGCAGAAATCTGCGCCTTCATATCTTCCCAACGGGTAGCGATATCGCCACTCCATGTTGCGGTAGAATAACGTTGCAATCCGGCAAATCCCGAACGAGTCAGCAAGAATACACGTTTGTCATTGTCTACGGCACGTTGTCCGTCATAAATAGCCTCAGCATTCATCAACGCATACGCATTGAAATATTGGTCGGACGGACCGAGAGCAGTCGGACCACACAAAGCTTTCCGGTAAGCCAAATCCGTACAGTCGCGTACATTCGGTTCACTGGCATCCATCCACCAGGCATCAATTCCGAGGGGATAAAGATGATCTTCCATCTGTTTCCAGAACAGCTTCCGTGCACCCTCAGCATAAGCATCATAGAAAGAACCGATGTAGCCGGGACCAATCCAGTCACGAATGCTGTCTTTAACGGCCTGCTGATACATCCAGCCTTTTTCATCAAACTCTTTATAATGTTCCGTAGTCATATAGAATTTCGGCCAAACGGAAATCATCATCTTGGCATTCAGGGCATGAATAGAATCTACCATTCCTTTCGGATCAGGGAAACGAGCTTTGTCGAACTCATGACTACCCCAGGCATTTTCCGGCCAGTAGCTCCAGTCGAGCACAATATTATCAATGGGAATCTGACGTTTACGGAATTCCTTCAAAGCATCCAGTATTTCTTCCTGCGTCTTATAACGTTCGCGGCTCTGCCAGTATCCCATCGCCCACTTCGGCATGATTTGTGATTTTCCGGTCAGAGCACGGTATCCACTGATTACCTCGTCCATATCCTCGCCATAAACAAAATAATAATCGATTTCATTCTGCATTTCTCCCCACCACGACTGTTTGTTCTGTTCTTCAGCAGATACAGGAGACAATGCACGCAAACCGCAATAGGATACATATCCATCAGGAATCCATTCAATTTTCAATGGAACACGTTTACCGGCTTTCAAATCTACGGCAAACTTATAACTGTTCGGATTCCAAGCCGTACGCCAACGTTCGGGAACCACCAGTTCACCATCAATGTATACCTTCATATATCCTGCATAATAGAGGATAAAACGGAACCTACCACTCTCCATCGGCTCAATTTCTCCTTCATACGTCACCTGCGAACCCATGAAAGGAAATCCTTCTGGTAAGTTCACGACTTTCGACAAATCTTCCGATTTCAGATGTTCAAAATAAACAGAATCTTCCCGGCGTACCAGTGTCTCCGCTGTTGATTTCTGAGAGGGTACGTATGTTCCTGTCAAAGCACCTTCCTTACCCTCCTTATCATAGAGTTTGAAAACTGTGCTTAACTGTGCATAATCACGTGGATCGCCGAAACGGCAAAGCGAATAACTATCCCACAGAATACCGTAATTCTTATTGGAAACGATAAAAGGTACGGAAACCTTTGTATTATACTGGAAAAGTTCCTCGTTCTTACCTTTATAGTTGAATTCATCAGCCTGGTGTTGTCCCAGTCCGTAGAATGCCTCATCATCGGGTGACTGGAATACCTGACGTACCGTATACGCCTTTGTTCCCTGCACTTCGATAGGCTTGAAACTCCTGCCTTTCTCATCTTCCGCCAAAATCAGGTTACCGGAAGCATCGGTAAAGCGTACTTCACCCGTGGCTTTGGATACAATGGCGCACACCTCTGAGGTTTTTACCGAAACGGCATCTTCACTTTCTTCCACGCTGAAGTCCGTCTTATCTTTTTGGGGAACTATAATCAGGCTTTCCGCCTTTGAAAAGTTTTTTTCGGGAGTGGCTGACACATGAATCAACTTCTCTCCCATTACTTCAACCTTCACCTTTCGCACATCCGTCGGTTGCTGTTGTTCGACATTTACAATAATGCCGTTACTCGTCTTCTCATACCCGCCTCCGGAGCATGCCATCAGCATCCATCCTGCGAGCAAACAAACTGAAGTGTTTTTCAATTTCATATCTTTGTTTTTAAAGTTATTTTCTCCGAGTGTAAAAGTAGGAAATCATACAGTAAACAAGCCCTCCCGATGTTGAAAGGAAAGGGCTTATTTGATTTATAGAAATATCAGATGTTTCAACAATGGGTACTTTTTGTTATTTGCCCTCCTTTTCCTGATATACAGAAGGTAAAACACCGAATTCATCCTTGAAATACTTACTGAAATATTTGGGGTTATTGAAGCCCACCTGATAGGCAACCTCCGACACATTCTGCTGGCTCTCGCGCAGAAGTTGTGCCGCACGTTTCAGTCGGATAATACGAATAAATTCTATCGGAGTTTTACCGGTAATCTGCAACAGCTTTTTATAGAGATGCACCCGGCTCATGCCCAGTTCATGACTCAATTCTTCCACAGATAAATCGGGACGGGCAATATGCGTCTCCACATACTTTATCGCATTCTCAATCAGCTTTTCGTCCATCGAAGTGATAACGATTTCACTCGGTTCGGGATCAATACGGGTGCGAAGTTTATTTTTGCTGCTCAAATCTATCAGTTTACGCATGCGCAAAATCAGTACCTCCATATTGAAAGGTTTCGTCACATAGTCATCCGCACCAATCGTCAGACCTTCCACTTTATTCTCTACGGATTGCTTGGCCGTAAGCAATACAAAAGGAATATTATTTGTACGCTTGTCAGCCTTCACCCAACGGCACAGTTCGTTCCCGTCCATTTCAGGCATCATCACATCACAAACGATGATATCCGGCATCAGTTCCGGTATCATCTGCCAGGCTATCTTTCCGTTTCCGGCAGATTCTATACGGAAATACAGACTCAACGTATAACGCATGAAAGAAACAAAATCTTCATTATCATCCACAATCAGTGCAAGTGGCTTCTTTTTCTCATTTTCATCCGGAGCTTCAGTTTCCGACTGTTCTTCAGTTCCTGACTTCTCTTCTGATCTCGGCTTCTCTTCTGATCCCAAGGCCAAAACGGCCGCATCCTCTTCCGCAGCTTCTTCCGAAAGCGGAGTAACCACATTGACAACGGAATGTTTCACCGGAATATCTACCACAAATACGCTACCCGTCCCTACATTATCAAATACACGCACCACGCCGCCGTGCAACGTGACATAGTCGCGCACCAGACTCAATCCAATGCCACTACCCGTAGTAGAACTCACTTCCCCCTTGCATTCTGTCTGATAGAAACGCTCAAATATCCGTTCTTTATCCACATCACTGATACCCACTCCCGTATCGGACACTTTGATCTCTAATGTTTCGGTAGCTCCTTTCAATAGCTCCAGAGAAACATCCACACGTCCACCGTCAGGAGTGAACTTGAATGCATTGGAGAGAAGATTCATCACTACCTTACCTATTTTATCCTCATCAAACGACATGTTCAACGACTCTATTGCCGAAAAGAATGTGAGATGCACATTCTTCTTTTCAGAAAGCATCAAGAACGAATTGCAGATGTTATGCACATACGACACAATTTCTCCTTCGGAAAGAGTGAGATGTAGGCCTGCCACTTCGTTCTTGCGGAAGTCCAGCAACTGATTCACCAGATTCAGCAAACGTAAGGCATTGCGGTGCATCAACTTCAGCTGGTCCAGTTTCCTACCATCCTTCGTCTCTTTTATCATGCTCTCCAGTGGTGAAATGATCAGCGTCAACGGGGTACGCAATTCATGGCTCACATTGGTGAAGAAGCGGAATTTCATCTGGTTAACTTCCTCGTTCCTCTCCGCTTCATGCTCCATTTGCTGTATCTTGAATTTATTACGCTCACGGCGCAGCACTGCATTGCGAGCCAGTATCAGTACTCCTATCAGCAACAAAGCATAAAGGACATACGCCCACGAAGTCATCCAGAAAGGCGGGCGGATGATTATCTTCAAACTCGCTTCCTCCGTCCCCGCGTATCCGTCGCTATTGACGGCTTTTACTTTCAGCATATAAGTGCCGGGCGCCAGATTCGTGTAAGTGACGCGATGCATATCCGCCGTACCCGACATCCAGTCTTCATTAAACCCTTCCAGCTTGTACAAATATTTAGCCTTATCGGGCAGAATATAATTATCCGATGCAAACAGCACGGTAAAGACATTCTGTTTATAGTCGAGTTCTATCTCCCTGACTTTATTCAATGACTCACGTAGCAAAACACGCCCTCCATACTCCTTCCCGATTTCAACCTCTTCATTGAACAGCTGGAAACCGGTGAACATCACCTTCGGCAGTGTAAGGTTATATTTGATGTCATTGGGGCGGAAAGTATTGAGCCCATACATACCTCCCATCGCAATCTCACCCGAAGTGAGCCGTTTGATGGAACGCTGATTAAACTCAGACCCTTGCAAACCATCTTTATCATCGTATATATAATAATGAAAAGCATAATCTCCGGTTTTCGTATCGATGGAAGGTACAATATTCAACACCCCGTTTCCTGTGGTCATCCACATGTTTTTATTCTCATCTTCCGCAATGCCGGCTATGTATTCTTTCGCTTCGTCCTGTCCGGAAGAAACGATCTGTAAATGGTCGTTCTTCGGATTATAAAGATTCAGTCCATTACGGGTTCCTATCCATATCAGCCCCCGGCTGTCTTCGTATACCTGATTTATGCTTTGATTGGAGAAACGCTGGTTTCCCGACAGGTTACCCACCATATTGGTTATCTTCCGAGTATTCAAATCCATAATAGCAACACCCGTAGAAGCGGTGCCGATGACAAGGCGGTTGTCGTGAGTGATGCAAATAGAAGAAATATGATTGGATATGAGATCGGAATTAGCCATGGTATAGGTGATGAACTTGCCGGTTTTCGGATTCAAGCATTGTAAGCCTCCGCCTAACGTGCCAATCCATATATTTCCGTCCTTGTCCTCCGCCAGTGACCAGACATTATTATTGGCCAGGGTATTTTCATCTCCGGGATGGTTACGGTAATTCACGAAACGTTTGCCGTCAAAACAGTCCAGCCCTTCCCAAAAGGTACCTATCCACAGTTTACCGTCGGTGGCCTGCAACAAAGTGACAATTACATTAGAGGCTATGGAATTCCCCACCCGTGCATGGGTATATATTTTCTTTTCGTCTGTCAATGAATTCCAGTGCATTAATCCGGCGTCATTACTGCCCAGCCATAAACAACCGTCACCACACTCTTCCATGCAATTGATGTCTCCCAGGCGGTTGATGGAAAACTTAAAAATGCTCTCATTATAGTAGGCCACACCTTTTTTATAAGTTCCTATCCACATTATTCCGCCGTCATCCTCATAAAACACGTTAATGGTATTATTGGGCAATCCGCGTTCATCATCCACATTATAAGTAAGCGAAACAGTTTTGCCTGTCGCCTTATTCCAGATGTCAATACCATCCTGATCTTTCCCAAACCAGATGCGTCCCTGCCCGTCCTGGGCTATGGCAACCACATGCGCCTGCCCCCTGTCGTTAAAATTCCACTGCGACTGCCATTTCTTTGCGGGCAAATTATACGCCCATACGCCGGGAGCTCCGTATATCCACAAATCCTCGTCCTTGTCCACATACAAGAAAAAAATATCGGTGCGGTTTCCCATCTCTTCCATAATTTCCGTCAATTCCCATTTCACCTTTACCTCTTCACGGTCAATACAGAAAACATGTCCGTTATCATACACCAATACGACGCCATCTTTGCACTCAATCATATCAATTATGATGCCTTCCGGTATCCCTTTCTCACCGAAAGGCAGAACATCCGCTTTCTTCTCTTCCGGACTATAACGATAACACCCTTTTCCGTCCACGGCAAACCACATATTCTTTTGGCTGTCTACAAATACATGCCGGGGAGTTCCATCTATTCCGATGTTCCACATCCAGGAACGCACATCACGCACGAAGTTTTCCGTATTCCAGTTATAAATGATATACCCATTCTCTCCGGTACGTATCCACAAACGGCCTTCACCGTCTTCCACGATCTTCTCGATGTAACTGTCGGGCAAAGACGTCGGATCATTGTCCGAACTATAAAAGACTTTGAAACGATATCCGTCGTAGCGTGCCAGACCGGATGCGGTTCCGAACCACATAAATCCTCTCGAATCCTTGTAGATAACATTGATTTGGTTGCTGGGCATTCCGTCCCTAACTTCCAGATGCTTAAACATGAAATTGTGTGCAATGGCAGATAAGCACATTACAACGGCCAGTACGATAAGTAAAATAAATCTTCTCATGGCATTAGGTATAAGGTAGTAGCTAACACATTGCAAATGAAACAAAAAGTAACTGTATAAACAAGGTTTTCCATCTGTTTTTTTATCATTTGGCACCCCATCATTTGTTTCTACAACAGAAAATAGGGAAGCCGCTTCCCTCACAGAAGCCGCTTCCCAGAACCAATCAAAAAAAAACCTGTATTAAAAACCTATCCCTTGCCTAAGGGAACCTATATTTATGAAAAACCTATCTTCCCCATTACTTTGCAATTCCCTCCATCAAGGCATCCAATGCCTGCTGGTCGTAAACCTTACAGGTATTACGGTTAAAGAGAGCCATCGTATTATCTCCATTATATCCATTGTCCCAATAGAAAGGAATAAGACCATACTTCCCGGCATTGGAAACCACCGTTTTCAGGTAATAAGCGCGCGAAGCTAAGTGCTTGGTCAACTCGTCTCCGGTTAAGGAAGAGCGTCTGTTGGCACCGAACTCGCCAAGAATTACCGGAATGCCCTGGCTGACATATTTCGTTTGCATCTTTTTGAACAGAGCTTCCATTTCCGCTTCCTCGCTTGCATAACCGCTGGCTTGGTAGTTTCTGTCAGATCCGTCCATGTGATATCCGGTTCCCCAGAAGTAGGCCATCTTTCCCCAACTCTCATCTGCCGTCATTCCGCAGAAGTTCCATGGAGTATAGTAGTGTATCTCAACCATCAAGCGGTTGGGAACATCATCCACAGGCAGCTGGCCATAATCAAAAGTATTCGTAATATCCGTATTGGGCCCCTGCACAATCAAGTTGCGGACAGCATTGTTCCCACCCGTAGCACGCACGGCATTGATAAAGGTTTGTTCGTATGACTTCAACACGCCCATTTCAGTGGCATTGGCAGCATTGGGTTCATTGCATCCGGCAAACAACAGATGTTCATCGTAATCCCTGAGTCTTTCGGCAATCTGCGTCCACAAAGCCTCTTGTACGGCGTTGACTTTATCCTGTACGGCGGTCTTGCAGTTCTTTTCCAGCCAGCCCCCGTCATAGTGGATATTCAGAATGACATACATATTCTCGGCATAACAATAATCCACAACCTCCTGCACACGATCCAGCCAGGAAGCTTTTATCTTATAGTCCGTCTCATTCTCCATATATCCATACCAAGCACATGGAACGCGCACGGCATTGAAACCGGCAGCTTTTACGGCACTGATCATTTTCTGAGTCACGACCGGGTTCCCCCATTTGGTTTCTCCCGGGTCCATGTCACTCAGCGAATTAGTTCCCCACACAAAACCGTTTTCGTAAGTTACATTACACGCCTCCAAAGAATTACCCAGATTCCAGCCGAGTTTGATCTTCGCAGCCAAAGTCATGGCATCACTCTCCATACCGACATCGGGCAACTCACCGGCAAGCTGTTTCACCGTAACGGTTTCCGTAAAATCTCCCAAAGAAAAGGTGATGGTTCCTTCGCGAGCCTCACCATAGTGAGCGGCAATGCTAAAGGTTTTGGTCACCGCAGACATTGCACGGGTAGTGGTCTCCCGTATCCAGCTATCATGAATGGTAACCGTAACATCGCCACTCGCTCTCATATTCACCGTAAAGATTCCACCTTCGGCAGCGACCGCCTCGGGAGAACAAGATTCCACAATCAACCCATTGGTAGCCAGCTGCACAACGTTGAATGTTTCCGTCAAGCCACCACCTTTCACGGTAATAGTAGCAATACGTTCCACCGCATCAGGATTTTCGTCTACCGTCACCGCGTACTTAAGTACTGTAGCCGAAGCGGAAGCAGCGGGCGTTACGGTACACCAATCCTCATTGCTGGTGACTTCCAGCGAAACATTCGACTTGATAGAGAGCGTGTTTGTTCCCCCGGTTTTGGAGAAACTCATTCCATTCGTCAGAATGTTCTCGGAAATTACGATTTCCGGGGTAGCCGGTGCATCGTCACTGTCGGAGCAAGCTGTCACGACAGGGAAAAGGGAAAGCACTGACAGTAGCAGGCACATACCCAGTTGTTTTACAGTATTTTTCATATTATTCTTTTTTATCATCGTTCTTACTTTATTGCGGAGCATTGTCATAGACTGACTGTAATGTATAGGAAGCATCTTCTGTGAAAATAGCCTTTTTCATGACTCCTACTATTTCCTGCGCATTATTCAGATAATCACCCGTAGCATGATTGAACAGGCCGGATTCTTCTTTCCCGGCTCCGGTGCCACCGTTGTCCCAGTAGACCGGCGCCATGCCATACTCTTTCGCCGCTTTGCATACATATTCCAGATAATATTTGCGGAAAGACTCTTCACGGGTATCCGCACGATGTACACACCCCATCTCTCCGATATATACCGGAATACCTTTATCCACGTAGGCCGCCTTCAGTTTGCTAAATATATTCTTCACATTGTCTTCATCTCCTCCACTTACTTTCTTACCCACAGCCCCGCTATGCCCCCATTCCGAATAAGTTGCATTCAATGTATACTCATAAGGATCATAGAAATGCACGGCTACCATCAGACGATTCCGAACCTTATCTGTAGGCAAGATGAAAGAACTTATCGTTAGTTCGGGATTGGTACAATATCCCGGCACACCGAGGAAACGGTCGGCATTTTCACCACCGACGGCACGCACCGCATCTACAAACACTTGATTCCACTCGTTCAGTACCGCATATTGTTTTCCGCCGTCTGTGCGGTTTTCGCCCCAGCCCCAACCGCCATCATGTATTTCATTCATCGATTCAAATGCCAGAAAATTTCCTTTATCCTTAAATCGCTCGGCAATTTGCATCCATACAGCTTTCAACTCAACCTTGATGGCAGTATTCTTACTTTCATTTTTAGCAGCCTCCTTTATGTTCAGCCAATAACTGCTGTCCGCTCCATCGTGATGGATGTTGACTATTGCATTCAAGCCTGCATTCTCCGCATATCCCACCACCTCGGCAACACGGTCCAACCACACTTTCTCGATTTCATAGCCGGGAGCTACTCCAATATGTCCCATCCATGTGACCGGGATACGCACGGTAGTGATTCCTGCGGCAGCCAGTTTGTCAAACAAGGCTTGTGTTGTCTTCGGATTGCCCCAGATTGTTTCATTAGCCACACCATTGCTGTATGCATCCAACTGATTACCCAGATTCCATCCCAGACCTAAGCTCTTAGATACAGCCCAAGGGGTCTCTCCAGCTATTTCGTTCGATCCGGGCTCATCGGTCTCACCAGCCAATTGTGTGACGGTCACGGTTTTCATCAAATCACCTAATGCAAAAGTGATGGTTCCCATACGTTCTTTTCCGGTATTGGGCTCCACATTTACCATATATTTAAATACTGTGTCTGAAGTAGAAGAAACCGGTGTCACCGTACACCAAGTCTGACTACTGGTAACTTCCAGCGACACATTCGCCTTGATAGAAAGTGTATTTGTTCCTCCTGCTTTGGAGAAGTTCAGTCCGTTTGTCAGTATATTCTCGGGAATTACGATTTCCGGGGTAACGGCTTCATCATTATTGCTGGAACAAGCTGCCGCGAAAGCAGAAAGAGCAATCGTGAAAAGAAATACAAGACAGGTTTTAATTTTATTCATGACCGTTATGTTTTTCGTTCTTAAATGTCAGGTTGTGGATAGAAATCCGTGTTGGCAAAGATAAGGCAAAACAGCCACACAGGATGTTCAAGATGTTATATGGAAGGGTATAATTTGTTATTAGCCCAAGACAAAAGGTTTCCAATAGGCGACATGTCGTTTATCGCCTTTACTGCCAAATTGAAAAGTGAAGTAAAAATCCGCTTTCCCACATATGGGGAAAGCAGATTATTCATTTAAGACTAAAGATTAACTGCTTCCTGTTTCTGATCCTGCATTTTTGCTATCAAGTATTTCACATTCGCTATATGCGAACAGAGTATATCGACATCGATTATTTTTAGTAAAAACATAGTTGTCATTATTGATAGTTAAGACTTGAAAAAATAATTCTTGCGATTTTATTTTCATTACAAAATCTATTACATAAACTATCTAATGGCTGATAATAGGATTCATGTAGAGTTTTTTTCTTATCGCAAAAACTACGAAGCCCATTTTCAAAATCATATTCCAAGAACAGAAATACAGGTATTGTATCCGTCCCATTTACATAATAGCGAAAGGGAATGCCATTCATTCTTATCTGTAGTTCTGCATATTTGACTAAATCATTCTGGAATTCGATATTCTGTCCAGATAGAATAATAGCATGACCTTCTTCATTAAAAAAACGTGGTTTGGAGAATTTATTATAAAATGCATAATATTCCTGAACCGAATCGCCTATAAATAAATCTATCTCACAAGGTGAAAAAAGCTGTTTTTTGTAGTAAAATAGCGTATCGTTGTTCTGCAGTATTCCAAAACCGTCATTATTTATTATTTGAATATTGCTATTATCTAACCTTGGCAATATTTTTGATTGAATTATTTTCTTTTCAGAAGAAGAAAAGTAGTTGGTATCTACAGTTAAACAATATTCTGTAAATTGGATTATTTCAGATGCAGAGTTAGGATATTGATAATAATAATAATAATAATTTTCCACGATATCCCTAAGATAATAATAATCATCTCTAACCGTATTTTGCATATTAGTACATAATAATCCACATATTAGAACAATAATAGTTGGTATTTTTTTCATTTTCTTTTTAGTATTAATGAATATTTTTGATAAAAAGTATCAGCTGCTTTTTGTGTTGGAAATACAATTTGCGCGGAGCGTTGAACAATATTTCCTGGTGTATTTTGTCTTTCAAAATATATTGGTATCCCATCTTCTAAGTTTCCAGCACCTCTATTTCCTTGTCCCCTTATCTTCCCCTTGGTAACATATCCAAATCCCCCAAATTTAGCTTTATTATTAACTCCTTCAGATACTTTAAAATACGTAACAGAACCTCCCTCCGTCTGAAATGTGAAATAAGCATCTTCATTTAAATTTAAAGAATTTTTTTGAGGATATTCTCCTATGTCAAAATCTGTCACTTTCTCTCCTCCTGATATAAGATTTCCATAATAATCATATTTTAAAGATGCTTGACTATAATTTATTAAGGCTTCATCTATTTTTTCCATAGTTTTTCCTTCCTTCGAATCCATAGAATATTTATTACCAAATAGGCTATAATAAGTATCCCCATCAGAATGAGTATTGCCAATATAAATGGCGTTTTCTCTTATTTTATCCAAGTCTTCTTGGGAACGAATATTTATATTCCATTCATAAATAGTTTTTCCATCTTGATTATAAGAATACCAACTCTTTCCATCAAGATCGACATTATTAGAAGGACTATTCGCACAATATACATACGGACTCGTCGAGTAATATTTCTCCGCCAACGGATCCACCGTCATGAAACGCCAGTCGTCTTTCCACCTGGCCGAGTAGTCATACCAGTTCAATCCATGCATCTGATCCAGTTCCTTACTGTTGTATTTGTACGGTTGTTTTCCCTGCTCGGCAACCGTATTATCGCCAAAAGTCGTTCCAAACGGGTAATAATTGTTTCTTTGAACAATCACTCCACTAGCGTTGACTACTATCCGATTATTCCCCTGATGGTCAGTCAGGTAATAGTGATATACGCCATTTTCAATATAGCCTCCATTAATCAGGATACGCTTCAATACGTTATTCTCATAGATAAAGTTACCCACATAATCCGTTGTCTTGCTCATGCTCAAAGCGGCTGTATTAATGACGGAACCTATGACCGGAATGGTAGAGTAGCTCGGATTCCACTTTTGAACCACTTTCAGTTTCGTTCCTGATGCCGAATATGTATATTCGTTCCTTGCCTCCGCCACCGGGCTCTTTATATCCATCCGTCTGGGCAAATTTAATGAATTATACCGGATATCGGATATTCCTTTATTTAAATCTTTCGTCATCGCCCCGTTGGCGTTGTAGGTATATTCCACGGCCGCATTGCTGTAGTTCTTAAAGTCCATGGACTGGGCGAAGCTGATTGTACCTACAGCGTCATCTACTTGAGTTAACTGATTCCCTACATAGGTCATGGTCAAATCATCAACCGGTCCGTATGAAGAAGTCCCTGTACCGACATCTTTTTTCCCGTACCTTTGTAAGGAGGTCATGTTTCCGTGCTTATCGTACATATAGGCTGTCCTGAAATGGATACTGCTTACGCCATTAACCAAGTAATCGGCAGCAGTAAGCCTTGACAGACCATCGTATGTAAAGGCATAGCCGTTATAATTCGTCTCAGAGTTCTGTTTCCAGCTCATGGCTGAGATATTACCGTTATACTGCTTTGCACTTCCACCATAGGATTCATTGTAATAGAGAGTCTGACTGAATAAAGCACTGCTGACGGACTTTATCCATGAATGCACATTGTAAGTGTAGGTAGTAGTCGTATTGGCTACGCCTCCTTTCTTGTTGGTTTTCAACCTACCCAATTCGTCATAAGTGTTCTCGGCTAATGTTACTATCATTCCACCATTGAGTTGGTGAGTGATTTTCAGCAGTCGCCCGGCGTGATCGTAGGTGTAAGCGTAGACTTCAGTCTGCCTGCCGCCTCCGCTACCGTTTTTTGTATGGACATGCGTTTTCTTTACAGGCTGGTCTATGAAATTATAAGCGATGTATTCTTTCTCGATACCTTCCAGATGATTGGTCGATACGGACTGGATCAATCGTTTTCTAATGTCATAATACAAGCAGGTGTACAGATAGGAGGAACCTATCGTCCCATCGGGATGTAACTGTGCAACCTTAGTTCCTGTAACCAAGCCTTTGTGCTCGTATATGCCGGCGTCAGTTCCGTAGCGTCTCAGATAAGCCGCTTCTACTCCGGACGTTTCGTATGCCAAAGCCGTATTTGAAAATCCTGTCAGGCTGCGATATTTATAAGTATCATAATAAGTGGCTGCTAAGATTGTATATCCCATCGCTAAAGATACTCCCGACAGATTATATCCCTCGTACATTCCCGAACCGTTTTGCGGGTATTCCGCTTTTGCAACACTGTTACCTAACGGATTAGCCATATAGTCGAAATTATTAGTGCATATCCCGGACAGTACTACACGCCCGAGAGCGTCGGGTATAGTGAATGTCCATTCACCTTTTGCCCGTTGTTCGCCGTTCTGTGAGAAAATCAGACGGTCAGCTTTGTCGTAGATGTAATAATCCCAGTCACATCCGGGTATCCTCTTAGCAATGAGACGATTATACCAGTCGTACTTATATTGGTAAATCAATCCGTCTGACGCGCCTTCATCCTGCACTCTCGGGGGAAGTACGAAACTTAAATTTCCATAATCATTATATACATAGTAAGTATCATAATGCCGCCCTTCATTGATCTGTCGGATAAGGATAATCTGATCTAACTTATTCCTGAACTCGTAGGAGGTATTTCCGTTCTCATCTTTCACTTCTGTGACATGGAGAGTTCCTGTATCGTAGTTGCCGTATTGACCGAAACAGGGGGACTCTCTGCTGGCGTCGGTATACCGTTTGCAGTTAAGAAGGGCGTCGCCCGATATATTGGTCTTATAGGATGTTCCAACCGCTTTATCAGCGTTATGCCAGTCCTGCCCTGGAGCGAACCGTTTTAACACCCTGTTTAAAGGTGAGGCTTCATAGGTGATAGTCGAATAAGGATTCGCATCGTTACTGTTACTACCGATAGCCTGCGCTTTGAAGGTTGAAGGCTGAACGTAGGCTCCATTGTTACCCGAAATCACGGTCGGTAACCAAACATTGGACTCCCGGTCAAAGGAATCATATTCACGATAGACAACCAGATCGGCCATATTAGGAGTTACTCCACATTCCACAGTTTGGACTGGGCGTCCTAATCCATCAAAGTACTGTAGCTTATCTAAGTAGTGACTGCCGTCCTCCTGGGTATAAGTACGTGCCAGGATATAGTTCTGACCAGAAGAGGGAGATTGATAATGGTAATTGTATGTTCGGATGTTCTTCTCAGCAGTATTTTCTTTTATATAAGTGCGTTTCAACCTGTTAAATGAGTCATATTCATAATAGGTCGTAACGCCCGACGGATCAGTGGCAGTAAGCATACCTGTCAATGGTTTGTAAGTACAAATCGTCACGAAAGCATTTGGTAGACTTGTCTTTAGGGACTTGATACTGTTGATTATGCTCTCACTCGGATTCTTGTTACTTGCCAGCGCAGTCATATTCATGTTCAAGGCAGCGCTTACCTGGTTGTAGGTAGCACCCACGATTTCAGCTACAGGATACCGATAGTTGTAACTCCATATATAAGACACAGGTGTTCCGTCTAAGCGCGTGCACTGCAATAAGTTGCCTTTTCCGTCATAGCGGTCGTAAGTAAGTTCGATACGTGAATAAAGGCCCGCGAAATAATCAGGAAGAACAGCACCATTAGGATAATGGTAGCATTCATTGTAAAGAGTCAAACCGTTATTCGATTCTATCTGCTCCTTTTCGATAACAGTGGATAGCATATTGCGCCGGACCAACTCCGTATCGGACGATGGGTAAGTGTATTCCTCTATCAAATCATCCGTTCCGCAACAATCTCTTTTGGTTATTTTTACCGTTAGCTGGTTACGGGTATTGTATTCGTATAGCTCTACAATCGTAGCCGGATGTGTACCTGTAAGGTCGTAGTTTGTGATTGTTTTTTTGGAAAGAATGCGCCCTCCTCTTTCTATGGTATATTCCCTGCAATCATAAGCAGACGTGATATAATCATACGGAGAGGTTCCTACATTGTAATACGAGTCGAAATATACTTTACGTTTTAAACTTATTCCATAGTAGATATCCGGATCGTTACTTTTATGCTCAAGACCATATTCATATTGTTCTTCCCTGATTTTTATATTTTCATTGTTATAATAACTGCGGTTTGTTAGCAGGGGGATATATCCCGGACGGTATGTCCGAATGCCCTTAGGATAAGAATATCCGTTGTCTACCGTGGCATGCACATCTGAAATTTCCGAAGTCCCGGACAGATAATCAATTATATATTGCTGGTAAATATCATACCGAGATACAGTTTTCCCGTTCGTCATACCGTCGGCCTCCCTTACCTGATAGGTAGTAATTTGGGGGTAACTGACTTGCAACATCGAATTGTCTATTTCGCAGAAAGGCTTATTGGAATAGGATCTTATTGTTTTCCGATAATAAGTAGAAGTATAGGAAATGTAATGTGTTTCATCGGCGAACATATCCTTAGAGAAATGAATATTAGCGACTCCGATCCCGTTTTCATTTTCCCCATATTTAAAGATAGTGGTAACCTCTTCGCTATCAGCCGCCACAGATTTTATCTTTTTTATCCGTTGCCCGCCTCCGGTTACTACAGCGGAAGGATTTCGAAATTTATGAGGCTCGAATTCATATTCAGAATACCCTCCGGTAGGATATGTGATTTTTTTTAGAGAGAAATAATGAACGGTACTCTGATCATTGTTAGAGCGATCTAATGACGCCCCCGTGTTTATCAAGTTTCTGACTAAACTGACGACCGGATATACATGTCCTCTGGCAGTGGTGAGGCTACTTACATACTTATCACTCTCAAATTCTCGGTGTAAAAACGGTTCACGGACTCCCCCGTAACTGTTTTTATAAAATCCCCATTGGTCAGCATATAAACAATTGGATTCGGAACTTGTCATTGAAGCCGGACCATAGTACTCAAGATTATACTTTTGTTCAGATTGGTCTTTCGAATGAACCGTTACCGATTCTAATAAATGATGGGCATATCCACCTAAGCGGCCATTGTCAAGAAATATAGATATACTTTTATAATTCAAAACAAACCTCCTTTCCACTTCATTATTTTGCTTATTTGTCACGACAATTTCTTTGATTAACCGGGATGGAGGAAGTATTTCAGTACCGGGAAGCCTCTTGTCGCGCTTAAACTCAACTATTATGTCCTCCGTTTCTATTTTCTGAATATGAAACTGGTCATCATATCTGAAAGGTGATTCGGATGGGATTGTCGTGGAATTTAAGTTTTCCATTATCTGCGAATATTCTTCGCTACTGCTCCCCCATGGATCTGGCATACTAACAGGTCCTAACCAAGGCTCATGTATGGAAAGCGTTTTGCCGCGATGCGACTGCTCTTGAGTGAATTTTTCATACCTAAAATTTATTACATCATTGAACGGAGAGACAATCTGACGCAGCGGCCAGCTTGTCGGAGATGTCGCAGAACTTCCGTGTGCCAGTTCGTATAAATTAGTGTTATCCTGTTTGCCACCAAAGTAATAATTGAAGCCATTGCCGTCTATGATATGCGCCTCGTTCCATGCCACCTTGGCTAATTTATCCAGATTATTCTTTATCTTTACCGTCTGGGCGGCTCCTCCTAAATTATCCCGTTCCAAAATCAGAAACTCCCCGTTGGAAGAGGGCAACATATATGTGAATTGGTCGTATTCACCGTCTATATTGATTTTCCATGGATCTATCCGTTGCGACACCCCATATTCTTCCTTCCAAATAATCATACTGGACAAATAGGCGTCCAATTTATAACCATTATCCATGTCTTGAAAATTCGACAATTCGTCTCTGTCATATCTTTCATAATAAAAATCATCTCTTCCATTAATAGTCCGGCTTACTCTATACCCCCCAGCATTAAGACTCCATCCAGCACCGACTTCTCCGTCATATTGCTTATAACGAATTCCTGAAGCATGGTATGACAAAGTAACAGGAATTGTCAACCCTTTGACTTTGAGTTCATAAAGAGGAATATCAATCTCGGGTAGCCCATTATATTCTGTTATCTGGTGATTCAGATATTTTTGGAAAGATTGGGCTTGGGGTGACGCCGGAATAATCTGAAGCTGTTGAACAGAAGACTGTCCCCATAAAATTGCCGTACATAGCAAAAATAGTATGATTGTCGTTGTCCTTTTCATGGTGTTGTATCTTTTTATTTTTTAATAATGATTCTATTCATAAATACTCCGTTCGCAGTTACCCTCAGCGCATAGCTTTGGGGAGACAGACTCGAGCAATCTAGGGTTTCAAGGTATATACCTCTCACCTTGCTTTTTGGTGCAATCTTTCGTATCGGCGTGCCATTCGTTGAATACAGGTCGAATGAGACTTCGACGTCTTCTTTCAATTCATATTCCAAATACAGGGTTGATTCCACGGGATTGGGATAGATTTTGCAGGATATTATATCTTCCGGAATTACCGCCTTTACGGGACGGTTTTTCACGCCTTCTATGTTATTTTCTATTTTTTCCCATAGTTCATCCAGCAAGGTCTGATTCACAGGATCAGCATCCAAGTATAACTGTTCTTGCGGGGGATAATAGAAAGCCGTAGAGAAAACGGCAATGGTGTCTGCCGTGGCAGTGCTCCTTATCACTTCAACTATGGGATAACGATAACCTTTGCTGTACCAACGGAAGGTTTCCAATTGCTTATCTGTATGAGGGGTTGTATCTGCTACATCTTTCGCCGATATAGTCTGAATCATCTTTACACGTAATACGGGACTGATAGTATCTCCTGATGGCAAAATCATCTTGCCGTAGGCATCGGCAGTGGTAATCACAGTTCCTTGCGTGTGGATATCCACAGTGCCGGAGTAGAGTCCCTCTGACTTGTAATTGGAAAAAACAGTCAAGCCATAGTTCAAAGGAAAGTGCATAAGCATCATCGGATGGGTGTATTCCAATAGTACCGAAGGGTTTTCATGTCCTAATTGCAGTAGACTATCATTCACTAAACGATAATAATACATAGTATTATGTTCGGTACCTACTATTAGTTCGTTAACTCCCGTAGTATTCCGGGAATAGCGTTTGTTTCCGAGCAGATATATGCTGTCACCTTCCAATGGGGGTAGAGTATATCGGAGGGTATAATCATCGTTGACAGATTTCAACCGGCTGAAGTCCCACAGTCTGTCAGCCCCAGACGCTCCAGGCTCTATATATTCAACTTGTTGTTTGATTAACACATCCCCTGGGCGTGGACAGTTATGAAGAGTATTCAGTTGTCCAAAACAAGGTAATATATAAATCATTGCCATAAAAACAGCAGACACAAATGATCTCATAGTAATAATTTTAAAGTTAGAGTTTGCCTAAATTTCGTTGAAAGTTCCTCTTTACTTGTAGTATTCATACTCAGAAATTAAAGGAGTAATCTTTTTGCAAGTAGGGCGAATTCTAAGTCTTGAGTATGAACAATGCAGTTTAACAAAAACTTATGGCAATATATGCATTTTTTTTTATAAATGCAAGAACAAAAGCAAGAATATAAAACCGCTATGATTATATTACTAAGTAGATGTTCATAATTAATTCACATATAGAGTATCTGTCATCCTGAGCGAAGCTGAAGGGTCTTATCCTTCAGAAAACACAAAAAGAGGAGATGCTTCGACAAGCTCAGCATGACAGATAGACAGACAAGTTCAGATACTTTTCTGAACCGCTGCAAACTAATTATGAACACATACTTAAGTACTTAGATATCACATAGACAGTCCATTGAAAAATGTGATATAACACTTATTTTATCCATCGAAAAATGTGTAAAATACAGGTATCAACCCACCGGAAAATGTGATTTCCCTTGCATAAGACTCTTATTATAAGTACATTTGTACAGAAATACAGAAAAGAATGAAACGATTATTGATAGAAGAACTTATCCTATGGAAGAACAAGCAAGGACGCAAGCCCTTGATACTTCAGGGAGCCCGGCAGGTTGGCAAAACCTGGCTACTAAAAACATTCGGTGCAGAGTGCTTCGAAGAGATCTGTTATATCAACTTTGAACAGAACAATTCCGTTAATCATATATTTGAGGGAAGTATCAACCCAGAACGCATCATAGAACAGCTTTCTGTATTCCATGGTAAACGCATTCAACCGGAAAAGACACTTATAATTTTTGATGAAGTACAAGAAGTTCCGCGAGCATTGACCTCTTTAAAATACTTCACCGAAGAAGCTCCTGAATACGCCATTTGCTGTGCAGGTTCTCTACTGGGAGTAGCATTACATCAAGGAACCTCTTTTCCGGTAGGTAAAGTAGAATTTCTGACTCTGCAACCTCTCTCATTCCGGTAGTTTCTGCTTGCCAATGGAGAAGAACTGCTACTTAATTATGTGATGAACGGTAATTTAGATACTAATGCTTTCACTGAAAAACTACAAGAACATTTAAAACGCTATTTCATCATCGGTGGGATGCCTGCTGCCGTGCAAAGCTGGCTTGATACACAAGACTTCTTCGAAGTGGAAAAGATACAGGAACAACTATTGAGTGCTTATGAAGGTGATTTTTCAAAACATGCTCCTTCTAATCTGATTGCCAAAATCAGATATGTATGGCAAAGCATCCCCTCACAACTAGCAAAAGAAAATAAGAAATTCGTTTATGGTATGGTACGTGAAGGAGCACGTGCCCGCGAATATGAAGACACGTTGATGTGGCTTCATGATACCGGACTTATTCGCCGGATTTACCGTGTACGCAAACCGGATGTACCACTGAAAGCCTATGAGGATTTGCAATCTTTTAAGGTATTTCTACTTGACGTCGGACTCTTGCGCGTCATGAGTGGACTATCTCCCAAGGTATTCATCGAAGGAAGCCGCATCTTTGAAGAATTTAAAGGAGCACTGACAGAGCAATATGTTCTACAGGAGCTCTCTCTCTTTCCTCAACTCAACGCTAACTATTATTGGACCTCCGATGCAAATGCCGAAGTTGACTTTCTTTTTTCCGATGGCCTTTATGCATATCCATTGGAAGCAAAAGCCGGAAATAACGTACATGCAAAAAGCCTGAAAGTGTACGATAAAGAATACAATCCACAACTTCTTTTCCGTACCAGCTTACTGCCGTATGAAAAAAATGGGAAGTTAGTAAACATCCCTCTGTATTTGCTATTTGCTCTGCCCAAAGTACTTACTTTTTGAAACAGGCAACTATTTCAGTTCATTCGTTTCACATCGAACTTTACTTACAACCCAAGCTTTCATTACCGATTTTTCACCGTTGACTATCAAAGCATTACAAAAAGTCAATTTTCTGTTTACAAGAAGTTAAGAGTTTGTCAACAAGAAGTTAACTCCTTGTCGACAAACTCTTAACTCCTTGCAGGCATGAAACTGAGTGTTTTTCTATTACTTTACATATAGCACTCTGTATAACACAAAACACAAATGCACCTGGTCGGCTAACTCCTTTTCTTCTTGTTTAGTCTGAACTTTAATCGCACTTTCAATGCACATTGGTGATCGCACTTTCCTTTAGCTCCCGCCTTCCACATCCAACGGGCGGAATATTCCACACCGAACCCTAATTGGGGAATGAGATAGTAATAGAACTGAATATCAGCTCCTGCGGCAAAACGGGTGAAAGAAAAGTCCTCTTCACCGTAATAGCCTTCTTTTTCACAGCTACTCATTTCATCTTCCGAAAAATTCTCTTCTCCATAGAAATACTTCCAGTTGTTCCATCCAAGCGTGGGGCCAATGCTCAGGGCAAGATGTTTCCAATAGGAAGTATGCAATAAGTTGATATTACAATATCGGGCGTCACGTCCCCATTCCGAAGGTTCCATAGACAAGACATAACCGGTAAGACCGACTTCTGCAGTCAAAGACAAAGTCCGGTTCCGGCAATAGGCATATTCAAATCCGGCACCAGTCCCCAGTATTGCCGTAGAGGAGCGATTCCGTTTTCCGAGTGTAGGGATATAGTTCCACTGACTGCAAACGATATTATCAATAAGAATCAGATTCCAACGACCTCGCGGCACGTCAAAGTCCCAAAACATTTCCGGCTGGTTCTGAGCCACACTATATTCCAAAGAAAGCAGAGAACAAAAAAGAATGCCCGCAAGAAAGCGGAACCCACGTTTCAGCGTGTTGTGTGAGGTTGGATGAGTCATAGTAATTCGCTTTAAGATAAAATGGTGCTATAACTTAAATGCGCGGAAAAATGAAATACTGCTTTATAAAAACGAAATCTACTTGAAATATTCTATCCCCAGATAGAGTGCACTTCTATCAAAACGGCACCCTCTCCTTATCAAATGCGTGAAAATGGGTTCATGCCTTATTGCACGTCCGCAAGACCTCCCCGGTTAAGAACATATTCTTTTCATCTTATATCTGCTTGATTTACTCCGAATGTTCCAAATAGTTAAGTCTTTATTTTGTCAATAAAAAAAGGCCTTCAACTCGTGAAAGCCTTTTTAAATGAGAGGAAAATCAGAGGATGATAAATGTTCAATTAACAAACTCATTTTTTTACGAAGTTCTCCCTCCTGTCATTAAGACTTACGGCCTCGCGATAGACCGAGAAGTTTCTTTCATAATATCGCCAAGCTCGGATAAGGCAATAGATAGCGTATTTAATTCGTCGGGAGTGAAATCGGCAGATTTACCATTCACAATGTTACCATTGACACGCTGATAGAGCCATTGGCGAGTTTTCCCGAAATAGTTTTTCGCAATATATGACATAGAAGCAAAATCCAGAACCCGATCGAGCTTTTGTCTAATCTCCACTATTTTAATCAGATTCTGAGATTCAGTTACAGATAGCTTGGCTCCAGCCTGAAAAGCTGCTGCAAATGCTTTTTTGTCTTCTGCCGAAAGAGACTGCAAAAACGCATTGAAACGTTTCTTATGAGCTGCCTGTTCTTCCGGTGTCTTAGCCACACTGAAATCGGCTTTCCATTTTTCTAATTCTTTCTGTGCATCCATAAGGCTATATTTTTATTGATGAAATGAAAGAGTAGCCCCTCGCAGGGCAAAGGGCTACCTTTCATTCAGCTTTTTCCGCAGCTTCAATCCGAGCCTTTAGCTCTTCTTCAGTCATACAAAGATCGCGATTCTTAATGACATCACAAAGACAATAACCTTTTGGTAATTAAACGAACTTTTCAGGATATATTTTTAATGCAAATCTAACCTTAAATCCGCAGTGCAGAAAGTAGATGTCAACAACACTTCTTCTCTTTCTGTTCCCTATTACCATTGAGGAACAGCAAAAAGCTTATGGAACGTAAATTTCACTTCCATAGAAGTGCTGAAACCAAGCTCCTTGATTACATCTCCATCAGGTGTACCGAAAGCACAACCCGCATTCTTTGTTGCCCCATAACAGTTCCAAAGTTCCAGACGATACTTGGAGCTATCATTGGCATCAAGCACTTTTGTCGCATCAAACGTCACCTCTGAACCATCAAGATAGAGATTATCCAACACAGCATGCGTACCAGGGAAGAAACCATAAAGATCCGCCACTTCAATGAAGGTCATAATGGAACCAGCTGCACAACCAGTACCTTCATACTTGATGTCGAACTGCGGAGCAACAAGACTATATTGGAAATTTTCATATTTCACTTCTAATGTACCTCCGGCATTATACCCCCATGTACCCGCACCATCCCAATTAGGAATAGTGACTAAATTTGGGGTATATACACCTTTCCCATTGCCATCAGTAAAGACTGTGCAAGTTATTTCCAGTCTATTACTGAAGTGGAGTGCCGGTTCGGAAGCCAGACTCTGCGAATTACTGAAAGCGCTGTTCAACACTTTGCCGTCTGCCGCACCTTTACCATAAATGTTGAATAACTCGACACGATAATTACCTTTACCCTCAATATCTCCATAGAAAAAATTATTAGCATTGAACTGAATGGCATTGCCATCGCACTTCATCTCATCAATACGTACGAAAGCGTTAGGATATCTGGTCAGCAAGTCCGGGAAATCAAGGGTAAATACCATAGCATCGCCGCATGAGCCTTCATATGTAAAAGTATGCTGACCAGCCAACTCAGTCGGAGCCAAACGCCCGACTTCGGTTCCCCAAGTACCACTCTCATCAGCACCTGCACAAAGCAATGTAACAGGAATCTTGGTATCGGCTTCCGCCTTGCGCTGACTGTAATAATTGACCGAGTAAGCATAACCGTCTTTATTGGGAAGAGCAATCTGCAAACCGTCACTCGTCAGAGACAGAATATTCAGCTTACCACTCTTTATCGCCACCCAAGTATTGGCACAAAGTACATTGATATCAATGTCAATCACTTTGTTCGCCTCATCAATGGTATATTTACCGGTTTCATCAGTAGCTACACCGTCATCAGTCAAACGATGGATATTGACAGTTCCGTCTTCGAAAAACTCCATGTAACCATAATCAATTCCATAAGTATAACCAATCCAGCCATTCTCAGTACCCATTTCCCAATGAATTTCTTTTCCGATATTGGGCTGTCCGTTAGATACTATAGCCCAGTCGTACGTTTCGCCCCACTGCGTGAACGGACCTTCGAATACATGTTGTTCACCATCCTGACCATTGTCAATATACCATTTACCATAAAGCAACGAGCGGTCGAACGGAACATTCTTGGCGGTAGAAACGGCACGAATAGCCAAAGCTTGATAGACAGGAGTGGTGGCACGAGTAGCAAGAGCACTATTGAAGTGATAGCTCATGGCAAACTGAGTATCAGAAACATTGATGGAACCGGAAAGATAGCAGCCTTCCACACCAACACCGGTAGTAGTGCCCTGTGTGCGCGAACCTGCGGCAGGCATAAAGATAGAGTTTCCGTTAGGACCGGTGAACTTATAGCCGGCAACACCTTCCACTTCCACCCACTCTCTGGTACAGAGTGCAAAGAGTTCTTCAAACTCGGCAATGGTAGGCATGGTCACTTTACCTTCAAATGCTTTATAGGCAAGGTCATTAGCTGTTTTGTAGATATCGGCAGAAGCATAACTTGCAGGATCAATACTGGTATTAAAACCTGTCTTATCGCCAAAGCCGAACAGACCACCAATTTCCGTTTCTGAGGTAGCACCTAAATTGTACTTTGCCCATTTAGTAGAAAGCCCAAGGTCAACAAGGTCATTATCAAGATCAAACGTATGCCCAGTCGTAGTGAATGACTTTTCTTCACCATAGACCATACCTGCACCGAGATCAAGATAAGCCACATAATAATAAGTAGTATTGGCCAACAAGCCTTCTACATCTACCGTATAGCTTTCCTTAGGAACAGTAGCAATACGTACACCGGCACGCACATTTTCCGTACCTTCTATACCCGACACAATGATACCACCTTCCGCATCCGCAGGAAAGCCAATAAGCGAACCAGACAAAGTAACCTTGTTCGCACCTATCTGGGTAGCATCGCCGGTAGTAGCACGAGCATTAGTCAGTACAAGGCTCTTTACTTCACCTTTATAAGTTACTTTGCCTTGTAAAGTGACATAGGCCTGATAATAGATGGTTTGATCTAAGCTACCGGACACGGTGGCAGCGAATTCTTCACCGCCTGTAGCAACAACTCTCTCAGTAAGCGCATCGGAGGCTGTACCATAATTAAAACCTATGACATAAGCACTTGAAGCCTGACTTTCAAGCCCAGATACGGTTCCATGCAATATTGCTGATGTGGCAGTTACATCTGCCGAACCGGTCACCACGGAGGAGTCGGTCAGAAGGGCTGTAGTGTTAATCGCATAGTCATCATCACTACATGAAGCCAGTCCTAACGTAAGCCCCATGACAAGTGACAGAATACCTAAATATATCTTTGTCTTCATATACTAAATTTTTTAATGTGTGGTTATTCAATAGTCATTGAGATCACTTCAATCTGCACATCCGGTTGTCCGTCTTCTGTTACGGCCACTGTGGCAAGCCCTTTGTTCTGAATACCGATACAGATGCAACTACTTCCGTCATAAGTCACGGTAGCGCCAGTAGTGTTGGTTACGGTAACTACTTGAGTAGCCCCCACGGTAGTATCAAAAGACGCAGCATGCTCCAACTGGTAACAAGCATCTTCCCAGGAATTTCCGATATTGTTGTCCATAATGACCGTTTTAGGTTTCGCGCCATCATTCCAAGTGATGCCACTCAACACCTTATACTGGATCTTCAAGGTCTGATTCTTTTTCAGTTTCACTTTCGTGATGTCAATGGGCCATTCCACATCACCTCCCCACGGATTGTAGAGTTGCAAGCGCAGACGGTCTGCATTTCCATCACCGAAGATAATCTGTACTTTACTGTTATCAACCTTAATTTCGGTGGGTCCTTCCGTCCCGCCGCTAATCTTCTTATAGAGCAGATTAGCTACAAGATAAGAATTCACCACACCATTCTCATCTTTTGATTCGGGAACACCAATAACCAGTGTCTCACCAGCCTCCATGGCAAGTACCGTAAACTCTTTGCTTGTAACAGCAACCGTACGCTGATCGCTGGAAGCGGTAAGAAGGGTGATTTCGCTATCGAAGGTTATTACGCCCTTTGCAACGCTTACCTTACCACTGGTTTCACCGAATTCGTAATTATAAGAGCCATCGGAAGCTTTACTTAGGATAAGTTCAAAGTCTTCCATCTCATCACCGGCAGCAGGAGCCCATGAGTCGTTGTACACGCCTCCCGTTACACTTTCCCATTTCTGTACGTTAGGAGAACCGTTCCACCACAACCAATCGTAAGGTGCTTCGGTATCAAGGTTAAATGTCATCTGGTTACCGACATAAGTCACACCGTTGATTTCGGTCGTGAAGAGGTCATCAAGAAGATTATCGAATGTGGGAAGCACGGGGGCTACTTTCTCAATCTCTCCACTATCTTCTTTGGGAATGCATTCACCCTTGGTTTCAATCACTTCTTCAGAAACAAAGTTCCATACAATATACCAGTTACCTTCGGAATTGGTACGTTTAGTTACTAATTGCAATATATACGGAGTAAGTTCTATTATCTGTATATCTTGCGTGTAGTTAGCACACATATCATCGGCATTCACGTTGTGCATGGAGTAGCAATCGGTGAACGAGATGGTAGGCTTAGTCTTTTCAGTAAGGTTCATATTGAACTTGCCTTTCATGTTTGCACCTGTGCTTGAGCCTTTTTCTCCGGATTCACCACGGTACATAGTAGCCACACAGCCGTTGACGGCATCCATGCTGAAAGTCATATATGAGTCCATGTAAGGATCTGTTGCAGGGATAAGCCAGCTTTGAAAACCCGGATCCCAGTTGGGTTTCCAATTTCCGGTGCCGAAGACGATGTCTTTGTAAACTCCGTTATCCACATCATCCTGAGTATAGCCAGCACCGTCACCATCAGGATCGTAAGGAGACAAATACATCACAGGTCCCGAACACTGACCGATACCATAGTTCGCATCGCAAGGATACCATTTCTTACTAACCCCTTCAGCCAATGTCTCAGCATCAGGCAGAGCATCACCCGACTTAAAGTTCTTATCGGACAGCAGGAACCATTTCTCATCTTCCAGCAACGAGAAATCGTTTTGTGCTAAACTGAAAGTATAGGGTTCGCCATACACGACACCGCCGGGCGTCTCTACGCCGAAAGTCACCTCATACGAGCCTGCAAAAGGCAATTCAATGGCAAGTTCACTTTCTTGCGAACGTCCCTGAGGAGTAACCCACAGCGGAGTACAACCGGTGATATTTGATTTGAGGCGTACTTGATTTCCTGCGATAGTCACAGTGTAGGCAATACCTTCCGCCAAGTCATCGGATACATAGGTCTTCTTACCCATATCATACTCATCGGGTGAACAGGCCGACAACATCAGCACCAAGCCTGCAATGAGCGAATATATATAATGATTCAATTTCATATCTTATTATTTTTAATGTTTTTCCTTGATAAACCTAAGCCTTCATGGATTTACCAACCGGCATTTTGAGTAAGCACATTACCCGAAAGGGTGATTTGTGTATTAGGAATCTGCATCAAACCTTTCTTCGAAGTGAAGTTACTTTCGGAGAACGAAGTGGTTGCCTCATTTCCGCCATTTGTCACCTTGGCACCATTTTGTGCGGCAGTAATGATACGTGCAGCGTATGCACCATCCTTCTCATAACGCATCAGGTCCCAATAGTGAACACCCTCGAAAGCCAGTTCAATAGCACGTTCTTTACGGATGTTTTCAATACTGTAAGCCAGTGTTTCACCGGGATATACACGCTGGTGAACCTGATTCAATCCGTCGGCATTGCCATTGAGTTCGGAATGCATCAGCAATACATCAGCATAGCGCATGATAGTGTAATCCTGATAGTAAGTAACATTCTGATGCTGTTCCCCCAACTTAAATCCTACTTCCTGACGTGTACCATCGGCAAAACACATCGGCGCATACTTGCGGGTATAATAACCGGTATATTCATACGAATCGGTAATGTCAGCATCAAAACCGGCCTCACTACAACTCCATACACAAACGCTGAAACGGGGATCATTCTTATATTGTTCCACGAAAGTGGGAGTCACCGGACAAGCACCCCAGCCGCTGGCAATGCATACGCTCGTAGCATTCCTGTTACGTGGTCCCAAATAGACCGAGAACGTATTACCATCACCATTACCGTTATAGTCATGAGTAGTATTCATCTTCAGGTTGAGCACTATTTCCCTTGAGAGTTTGCCTTGTCCGGCTTTCCAAGCGGAGCCGTCATACCACTTGCCGGCGTATGTCGTATTCCAGGCATAAGTGTCGCCATTCGAAGCATCAGTAGTACAAGCAGGCATCCAGAAGTCGGCATAGTTTTTCTCCAGTTCATATTTTCCATTCTGCACCACATCGTTGATAGCAGCCACTGCCTCAGCCTTGGTGCAGGAAGGGTGTTCGGCACCGTAGTAACCGGTATGGTAAAGATAGGCACGAGCCATCAATGCCTCTGCCGCATATTTGGTGATGCGACCATCGTTAGTATCGTTATTATCCAAGGGATAAGCATCGGCAGGAATATGTTCGATGGCATATTTAAAGTCTTCGAAAATGAGCTGATAAACATCACTTGCCGGAGAACGGGGAATATTCTCTTCGGAAGGAGCGGTAAGCAAAGGAACATCTCCAAACATACGTACAAGATCGAAGTAAAGGATACCACGAATGGCATGTGCTTCTCCCATCACTCGTCCTTGTGCCTTGATGTCCCCTGCCCAGTCGATATTATCTTCCTGAACAATGAGCTGATTACAACGGAATATAGCTTTATAATAGTTCTGCCAATCCACATTAAAGATATCATTGTATGAAGGAGCGATCCCCAGATTGAACTGGTCAATCACATTGTTGTTTTTAGCATCAGAAAGGCCAAGACCTGCAAAAGCCTGTTCGGAAGCAAACTCCGCCAGCAAATACATACCTACTCCTTCATCTGAAATAGTACGTTGCCATCCATCATAACAACCCACTAAAGCCATTTCTGCGGATTCCAAATTACTGTAAGCCGTTTCAGTGTTCAAATCCTTTTTTGATGAAGTGTCAAAGAAGTCTTCACACGACGTGAAAGCTAAAGCTGACACAACGAGCGCGCTCGTTAATAATATATGTTTTGTATTCATATTACTTTTCTTTTTCATGATTTAAAACGCAAGATTAATACCCACAATGAAGGTGCGGGGGTGTGGATAGTAACCCATATCTACTCCCGACACCCATGTCTGGTTGGTCGTACCGTCTGAATTCTGTTTGTTACCGTCTGTACCGTTGTATGAACCGATTTCAGGATCCATACCATCATACTTAGTCAGTGTGAAGAGATTCTGAGCCTGCACATAGAGGCGCAATTTAGACAGCCCCTTCCAAGAGATGAGACGTTTGAAGTCATAACCCAGAGTAATATTCTGCAAACGGATGTAGTCACCATCCTGCAAATAGAGATCAGAGAATTGCCAGTTACCTACATCACCATAGGTTACACGGGGAATCCGATTACTGGTACCTTCACCCGTCCAGCGATTCAGTATCTGACGACTGTAATTGGACTGTGAGGAGTTTGGGTCACGATAAGATTGAGCTATCTGGAAACCGGCGGCACCGGTAGCGTTCAGACTAAGATCGAAACCTTTATAACCCAAGTTAATATTGAAACCGAATGTGTATTTAGGAAGTCCGTTACCCAAGTCTACTTTATCCTTGGCGTCGATGACACCATCATGATTCACATCTACATACTTCACATCACCGGGTTGTACACTGCTTTGGTACACACCGTTTCCGGCAGCGATCCAATCATTAATCTCCTGTTTGTTCTGAAAAATACCGGCTGTTTTGAAGCCCCAGAAGTAACCTATAGCATGACCATTCTCAGCACGGTAGAACTCTTCCGCATTACTATAGATTTGATTGGTAGCACCATGAATAATACCATCTTCGGTAGGGATACTTCCTACTTCGTTGTGGTTGTATGCTAAGTTGGCACCTACGCTATAAGTGAAATCCTTCCCTATTTGGTCATTCCAGGAGAGCCCCAGTTCAACACCTTGGTTTTTCACATCACCACCGTTGATAATAGGGCCACTGGTACCTGCCGTTGCCAATACGGGAGCTTGTACCAACCAGTCCTTGGTATTCTTGATATAACCGTCGGCAGTAAGTGCGAGACGCCCATTCAGGAAACGGGCATCGATACCCACATTATATTGTTCAGAGGTCTCCCATTTCACTTTTTCATTGGCCAAACGGCTGGTATAAGAACCCGTAACCCAGGCATCTTGACCTCCACCGGAACCAAAGTTATAATTGGTATTCGTGGTGGACACAGGAGCAAGATATTGATAGCAGTTGATATTGGCATTACCTACCTGCCCCCAGCTGACACGTATCTTTAAGAAATCGAACCAGGATTTCACCGATTCCATGAAATTCTCTTCGGAGATAGTCCATCCGGCAGATACTGAAGGAAAATATCCCCAGCGGTTACCTTTGGCAAACTTCGATGAGCCATCGGCACGCATGGTGGCATTCACCATATAACGTTCTTTCCATGTCCAACCCAAACGAGCGAAATATGACATACCACGGGTAGAGTCGTAAGGAGAACCTTTCACTGTCTTATTTTCCGTACCGTTGGTATTTACCAGATAAGCATGATCCCAATCATCGAATCCGGGGATAAGGCCAGTATTGGAGCCTTCGGTATTACTACCATCATAGGTAGACAATTCGCTACCTATCAAGGCATTGATATGATGTTCAGTAGCAATATTGAAATCGTAAGAGAGAGTATTGGTCCACACCATCGACAGACCGTGACCATGACTTTGATTCACTTTGCTCACGGTGTTGGCCGTTTGCGGGGTAAACTGATACTTCGGTGTATAGGCACGGTATTCGGAAGCGCCGTAGCTGATACCGTAGACCGTTTTAAATCTCAAGTTTTTGATGGGTTCAATCTGCACATATACGTTAGCATCGAGCGAACCATTCTTGCTGTTGTTATAGCGATTCACCATCATGTTTCCATAAGGATTACCATCGTTTACATTCCAGTCGGAGTTTACCGTAGAATTATAGTTGCCATCAGCATCATAAACGGGAATAATAGGAGATGCGGAGAAAGCACTGCGCAGGTTGTTATTCCAGATGTTTCCCGTACCCATGCCTCGTGTGTCTTTCCAGACAAAACCCACATGTTCGCCCACAGTCACCAGTCCGTTCCACATCTTATGTTCAGAGTTGACACGGAAGTTATATCTTTTATAATAAGAAACATCTGAGCCACCAATCAGGCCATCCTGACCAGTGTAGCCACCTGAAATAGCATAAGTAGAAGTTTTGGAACCACCTGTGAACGAGAGGTTGTGGCTGGTAGTTAATCCGCCATCTTCAATAGCCTGGTCAATCCAGTCAGTATCATATATATTCCCCCTGGCATCATGTATGGAGCTAAGCGAAGCCCAATCCACCGGCGACATGCCTGAATTGAGACGGGCTTCATCCATAATACTCATATACTCTGATGCATTGAGCATACTGTATTTGCGACCTATCGTCTGCCAACCGGCAAAACCATCATAGCTGATTCTGCAAGTACCTTCCTTACCACTTTTAGTAGTAACCAACACTACACCATTGGCAGCCTGCGCACCATAAATAGCAGCCGAAGCTGCATCTTTCAATACATCGATACTTTCAATATCAGCAGGATTCAAAGTAGAAATGTCGCCACCCACACCATCGATAAGATAGAGAGGCTGAGAATTACCCACCGTACCCAATCCACGAATGGTTACACTCATGCTGGCACCCGGCTGTCCGGAAGTAGAGACGATGTTCACACCGGGTGTTTGTCCCTGCAAAGCAGAGAGAGGGTTCGTCGTGTTCAGTTTGGCAATGTTTTCACCCTTCACCTGAACCGTAGCACCGGTTACCAGCTTCTTCTTCTGAACGCCGTAACCTACCACGACTACTTCATCCAGCATTTCGGTATCTTCTTTTAATGAAACATTAATAACCGAAGAATCACCTACTTTAAATTCCTGAGATTTGTAGCCGATATAAGAGAATACCAGCGTTTGCCCAGTTTGGGCTGTTACGGAATATTTACCGTCCATATCGGTTATTCCACCGGTGGAAGTCTCTTTCACCTGGACGCTGACACCAATCAACGGCTCATTGTCCGTGGCAGATGTCACAACTCCCGAAATGGTTTTGCTTTGAGAAGGGATAGCCTGAAGACTACTGATTGCAGGTACCAGAAGTAGCAGTACCAATGCAACACGGCATAAATGCAAATTTATGCACTTTTCAAAGAATGTCTTTCTCATTGTACATTGTTTAATGGTTAATATCAAAGATTTTATTGTGTTCTTTTTCGTTTACAAAAGAAACCACGACAAATGTATGGAATGAAGTTGAAAGACTTTGAAAAGAATGTTATGAAGAGGAGACAGATTGGTTAATCCTCGCTCCTGAAATGTTACTAATAAAGGTACAATTTGTTTTTATCCCCCTCACAGAGGTACTGTGAAGGGGATAATGACTTACAGATTCACCACAAAATTACGTATCTGACACCCGGTTCTCTCACCTTTGGCTATACGCAAACGCAAGGTATGCCGACCGGAAACCAGTTCTGTTTCCAGCATATACACCCATGGAATATATAAGTTCCGACTCCAATCAGTAAATGTATCCAGCTTCTTGAACGGAGCGCCATCCACACTGTATTCCAGCACACAAGCTTGCGGACCGGCTGCGCAGAAGATACCTACAGCGCGTCCTTCAAAAGAGAATGAAAGACTGGCTCCGGCACGATCAGCCACCAACATGGGAACATGTACGAAACCTTTACGGGTATTCCCTTTCACTGTAGGCGTCCAGTCATCCACCACTTTCCAACCATTCAGTTGCTTGGCGGAACGGATATCCGCAAATACACCTTTATCATAAGAATAGGAATCTATCGGTCTTTCCGGCACCTCATGTGCCCGGACGGTTTTCTTCGCCACGTCACCACTCCATTCAAGGTCGAAGAGACGGTTAATAGCGGCAGCATAATATGTATGACCGTTCCAAGCAGGATGTGTGCCACCAAATTCTTTCCAATCAAACTCACCATCGCGCATACGCTGCGCCACTTCTTCCGCCAGATTGATAGAGGAAACATAATAATGATTGGCTACACTTTCATGATTCATAATAACCTGGGGTTGTATACCCTTATCCAACAAAGGTATGAATGGATCGTAAATAAAGTGAAGCATGACAATATCCATTTCCGGACTGACAGTACGGGCATGACGAATAATACCCTCCATACCGCGCGTCTGCCGGATATAATCGAATCCATTTGTATCATCATTTACCGCTGCCTCAACAAATAATAGATCAGGCATTCCTTTCTGCAACACATCATTTTCAAAACGGAAAGCATGAGGAGTGCTTCCGGTAGAAGGTATTCCGGCATCAATGAACGTAAATTCAGTTTCCGGGAAACGCTGTTTCAAATCTTCCTGTATCATATTCCGCCAACCACGCATTTCGGTAATGGAACCACCCAGAAAAGCGACACAACCTTTTTTCTCTTTTGCAAACTTCAGATAAGAGTTAGTAAGGCTACCACGTTGATGGATCACTTGTTTCTTCTGATAATCCGGTTGGTTACGGATTATAAAATCAACAACCGGTTCAGCATTATCCAAACTATGGGGATGATGATCGCAACCGGGTTTCAATATGATTTCGACATTACCTCCCAAAGCACGATAACGTTCAGCAGCAATCTTCATGTGCTTTTCATACGGCACAATCTTGTCACTATCACCACAAACGCCCATCACTGGAATACCGGCAGCCGCTAATGGAGCCAGGTTATCAATCGGATTTCCTTTGAAGTCTTTGGCATTTTCTTCAGTCAATCCCCATTCTGCAAGGAAGCCTTTCCAGAAATCACGTTCCCAGTTCTCGGAGAAATAGAGCATATCGCATACAGGAGCGTCCACATAGATACAGGCCACTTTATCAGGATTATTTGCCGCCCAGTTAAATGCGAATAATCCGCCACGACTGAAGCCTTCTAATGTCACTTTGGGAGAAAGACGATAATATCTGCGCATGACTTCATAGAAATCAGTGCCCAGACGTTGCGCACGCGGACTTCCATAAAGATGAGTCAAATCATAATACGCCACATGGAAACCTTTTTCCAACAAAGCCTTATCTACCGAAGGGAAAGCTCCGAAAAATGCAGGACGCCATATCCAGGGACGCCCTTCCGCTACCTTGCGGGGAGCAACAACGATAGCGCGGCGTGCATTACAAATAAAATCATAACGATCGAACCCTTCCCATTGCGACTTCTTACCGGGGAAAGGTTGATCGGTAACAATTGCAGGCGCCTCATTACCGGTCAGTGTACGATAAAGTTCACCGGCAATCAATGCAGCTCCTTGTTCATTGGGGTGGATACCATCTGTATAGTAATCAGGATATGGCTTCAGCAGTGCATAAAGATCCACAACGGGCAGATGACGTTTCTTCGCTACACTGCGTATTACAGGAATAATACCGTTTGTAATTACGCTATCGTTAATACCAAAATTCCGTTTTACGGCAGGAACAGGCAAACAAAGATATATCTTAGGTTTGGAAGGCAATTCCTGAAGAATATCCAGCATTTCCGTCAAATCCTTCTTAAAATCTTTTCCATAACGCCAATTCCAGGGTTTACTGTCATTCGTTCCCAATTTAATGGTAACGATATCCGGCTGAAATGCCAAAAGATCACGAAACTTCTGTTCGTGCATATAAGGATGATCTCCCTTATTCAACAATACACGGGCACTAATTCCGAAATTGCGGACATCGTACCCTTCACCCAAAAGCTGGGAAAGCAACCCCGGATAACTGTTCTGAAACTGATTTTTAATTCCTGAGCCATAAGTGATACTGTTTCCAACACAGGCAATCTTTACAGGTTTCTTTTCTTGTGCCACTGCCCACAGACTGAACAAGCACAAAAAAAGTAAAAGAGTGTTTTTCTTTTTCATAATATCTATATTAAATATACTCCATAGCATTTTTGACCGACACAAAGATACATTTTATTTTAAAATCAAAGCCTAATGATTGAGTCACTTAAAGGTTATCAACACTTTCGTATACGTATTTAGTTCGGATAAAATCTCCATCCTCGCTCCATAAATAGATAATATCTTTAAAGAAAGTCCCAGTCCAATACCATGACCTGAATATTCCCTTGTATTGGTTGCACGATAGAATGCCTGGAAAATAAGCTGTATTTCATCTTCAGGAATGCCAATACCTTTGTCTTCTATTTCCAAAATAGTGTTCCCTTCCTTAGGATACAGCCGCACGGCTACAGGTTGTTCACCGGAATATTTACAGGCATTGTTCAATATATTACGGATTGCTATTTTCAGCAAATGCAGATTAGCTCTTACCACTGGCAGGTTCTCTTTCTGAAATGTATTACTGAACTGCATCCGCTCATTCTCGGCACACAGTATGATCAGAAGTTCTGCCAGGTCCACATCTTCCATATTATTCTTCAGAAGTTCTTCATCCTGATGCGAAAGGAAAAGGAGGGATTTTATCAACAAGCTGATTCTTTTGCTTTCATCCGAAATACGGTTCAAAGCCTTGATATATTCTTGTGGCGAACGTTCTTTCAGCAAGCTGATTTCACACTCTCCCTGAATGGCCGTCAGCGGATTATTAAGTTCATGGGAAGCACTGCTTACGAAAGATTTCTCGGACTTAAAAGCCGCGTCTATGCGGTCGAGCATACCATTGATAGAAGTGATCAGATCGTCCAGTTCGTCATGGTTACCGGCTGTCTTAATCCTGATATTCAGATTATTCCCCCGGATGCGCCGCAACTCTTTCAAAATACGCTTCACCGGTGCCAACATTCGATTGGCATAAAACCTTCCAATGAAATAAACCGATATGGAACTGAAAATGAACAAAAGAAGTATCAGGATAAGCACATGATTCTGTATCTCCGTTCCATAGTTGTTCCGGGCAAGTATCAGAACTATAAAATTACCTTCATTATCCGGATAATACAATGCCGCACCCACCTCTTTTTTATAACGGAATGAAACCGGCTCTTCCATGAATAGTCGCTTCTGCTGCTCTTTGTTCAGATACTTATCCAGTGTATCTTTCACAGTCTCCATGCTATCGGTATTCAGTAAAATTTCCTTAGCCTGGGGAAGAAGCCCTTCATATTCCTGACGGATAATTTCATAACTGCTCTCGTCTACTTCATCCTTTTCCCAATGTTTCTGGGCAGTAAGATAGGCTTTATCTGCCAGGTAAGAATCGTACAGCCTATTGATATAGTTATAAATGAAAAAATAGAAAACAACCATGATACAGGTAAGCATACATATTGTGATACCCGTATAGAACAACGCTATTTTACTTCCTATCTTCACTACGATTCTCCGTTTAATGAGATTCCATAATATAGCCCAAACCTACCACCGTATGGATAAGTTTGTTTTCATAATCTTTATCAATCTTAGTACGCAGGTAGTTCACATACACATCTACTACATTGGTATTCGTATCAAAATTCTTATCCCATACATGTTTCAGGAGATTCACCCGAGAGAGCACAACACCCTGGTTATTCATGAAGTGCTCTAAAAGGCGGTATTCTTTTACCGTCAGTTCCATTTCATGGTCACCACGACGGGCACGCCTGGTATTGCAATCGAGGATAAGGTCACCACAAACAAGCTCCGAAGTTCTTTTCTCCTTGCTCCTGCGCAGCAAAGCGGTGATACGCGCTTCCAACTCCTGAAAGCTGAAAGGCTTCACCAAATAATCATCGGCACCTGCATAGAGTCCTTTTACAATATCATCTGTTGTACCCAAGGCCGTAAGCATAATGACGGGGGAATCGTATCCATAGAGTTGGCGGTACTGCCTGCATAGGTCCAGTCCGTTCATCTTGGGCATGATTATATCCAGAACAAGTAAGTCAAAAGGTTCGTCCTGGGCCATCTGCCAACCATCCGCACCATTATAAGCTACAGAAACCGTATGCCCGAATTCCTGTAATCCCCGTTCTATGAAAGAGGCTATATTGACTTCATCTTCTACCAACAGTATCTTTGCCATAGTTTTAAAAACTTAAAGAAAGCACAAATATACGCTTTATAGTTTTTTCTGCTTCAATCTACCGTCTTTATCATATAACATTTTACCATAAACGATCTCGACAATCAACGGAAAAACAAACAAAGCGAAGAAAGTAGCCCCGATCAGACCTCCGATAATAACAATGGCCAACGGTCGCTGCGACTCGGAACCTATTCCATGGCTCAGTGCCGCAGGCATCAGGCCGATAGCCGCCATTGCAGCTGTCATCAGCACGGGCCGAACCCTGGAACGCACACTGGTTTTTACAGCATCGGGCAACGCCAACCTCGCCTGCAGATTGTGTTTGATATCGGATATCATAATCACTCCATTTTGGATACAGATACCAAAAAGAGCAATGAACCCGATACCGGCAGAGATCGAAAAATTAAAGCGGGTTATGAGCAAGGCAGCAATACCACCCACAGCGGCAAAAGGTACATTCAGCAATACCAAACCTGCATCCCGTGCATTGGAAAACAGGATGAAAAGAATGATAAAAATGATGATAATGCTGACAGGAACCACCTGCGCCAAACGTTGAGTAGCACGTTGCTGGTTTTCAAAATCTCCGGTCCACTTCAAAGTATATCCCTCGGGCAAATGCACTGCGGCATTCACTTTCTTCTGAGCCTCAGCAACGGCAGTTCCCATATCTCTACCCCGGACCGAGAATTTCACGGCACAGAAACGGGCATGATTATCACGGAAGATAAGTAAGGGGCCGGTGATAGTCTTTATCTCCGACAGTTCCTTAATCGGCACCATCGTACCATCCATAGCGGGTACCAGTATTTTTCCTATCTCATCTTCGTTGCATCTGAATTCCTCTTTATAACGCACCATGATATTGAACTTCTTCTCATCTTCGTAAAGCAAGGAAGCCGACTTACCTCCAATCGCCATTTCGATAATGGACTGTACATCTTCCTTAGCCACTCCATAGCGTGCGAGCTTATTCTCATCCAGTTCTATGCGCAATTCCGGCTGTCCGATATTTCGTATTACCCCCAAATCTTCGATGCCATCCACGGTTCCCAATATTTTATAAATATCTACGGCTTTTTTCTCGGACTCATACAGATCTTTACCGAAGACTTTCACAGCTATAGAACCCTTTACACCGGAAGCTGCTTCTTCCACATTATCCGTAATCGGCTGGGAGAAGTTAAAGTCTATACCCGGGTAAATCTCCAGTTCATGTTGCATTTTGTCAATCAATTCCAGTTTGGTAAAGCCGCTTTCCCAGTCCTTTTCCGGATAAATATCTACGTGAAACTCGATATTATAAAATCCGGTGGCATCGGTTCCGTCATTGGGGCGTCCGGTCTGAGACATCACCTGTTTCACTTCAGGAAAGCTTCTTAACTTCGCCCGCATCTTGTTTGCCAGATTGACGGACTCATCCAAAGCTATACTTTGCGGTAAAGTGGCACGGATATAAATAGAGCCTTCATTCAACTGGGGAAGGAATTCCGTTCCGAGGAAAGAAAATGCATACAACCCCACCACTGCCACAAGCGTAGCAATCGTAATCGTCACCTTGCGATAAGCATAGCAGACATCAAACAAGGCGGATGATTTCTCATTAACAAAGCGGAGGAACCTGTTATTCTTTTCGCGCACATTCTTCTTTAACAGCATGGCCGAAAGTACGGGTACCAGAGTCAAGGTGAACACCAATGCCCCCAACAAAGCAAAGCCCAGCGTAAAAGCAAGCGGTGAAAACATCTTCCCCTCTACTTTCTGGAAAGAGAAAATAGGAATCAGCGCCGTAATGATAATCAGTTTGGAGAAAAAAACCGCTTTCGCCTTATCTTTGGCAGCATTACGGATCAATCCCATCTTTGACATGACATTGAATGCCGGCATTCCCACTTCACGCGCTTTCTTGTCAAGAACTACAAAGATACCCTCGACCATCACCACCGCACCGTCTATAATAATACCGAAATCAATGGCTCCCATGGACAACAAATTGGCGGACATACCCATTATACGCAAGCAAATGAAAGCAAATAATAATGCTAATGGAATGACCACTGCCACCACCACGGTAGTCCGCCAATCCGCCATAAATATCAACACAATGAAAGTCACAAACAGGATGCCTTCTATCAGATTGCGCGTCACTGTGCTCACAGCCAGATCTACCAGGTTCTCACGATCATAGAAAGGTACGATCTGTACATCCGATGGCAGCACTTCTTTATTGATATAGGCTATTTTTTCTTTCAGGGCTTTAATCACTTCACCGGGATTCTCCCCCTTACGCATCACGACAATGCCTTGCACGACATCATCTTCATCCATTCGGCCTACTTGTCCGAGGCGGGGTAAACAGGACTCGTGCACATCTGCCAGGTGTTTCACCAGAATAGGAGTACCTTTCACATTTTTCACAACGATATTTCCAATTTCCTCCACATCGTTAATCAGTCCGATACCCCGGACAACATAGGCTTGGGAGCTTTTTGTGATCACATCACCACCGACATTGATATTACTTTTCTCTATGGCTTCAAACAACTCCAGAGAGGAAATATCGTAATTCCTCAATTGGTTGGGATTCACACTGACCTCAAAGGTTTTCACCTCTCCACCGAAACTTACAATATCGGCCACACCGGATACGGAACGTAAATTCCGCTCAATCACCCAGTCCTGAATGGTCTTCAATTCACGAACCGATTTCTTCTCACTTCTCAACGTATAGCGGAAGATTTCTCCCGTAGGACCATACAAAGGCTGTACTTCCGGAGTAACGCCTTCCGGCAAGTCAGCATCATTCAATAGATTATAGACCTGTTGACGGGCTGTAAAATCGTCTACATGATCTTCAAACATTACATTCACCACCGATAGTCCGAACAAGGTGGTAGAGCGTATGTCCGTCTTCTTTTGTACGGAGTTCATTGCTATTTCAATAGGGATGGTAATGAACTTCTCCATCTCCTCGGCACTCCGCCCGGGCCATTGGGTAATAATAGTTACTTTGGTGTTGGTTACATCCGGAAAGGCATCTATCGGGGTATGCTTGAAAGAGACAATTCCTGCAATAACCGCAAGTACCGTAAAAAAGAATATGAAGAACTTATTCTTCAAAGAGAAAGCTATGATGTTATCTATAAACTTATGCATATCAAGTTCTTTATCTGTTATTCAGCATTCAATGCGTTATATACCAGCAATGTGTTTCTATTCAAGATACGGTCGCCCTTCTGCAAGCCGGATTGTATATAGCACCGATTCCTTAACTGTTTATACACTTCCACTTCCTTTACCTGCAGCTTGCCGTCTTCGTTTGCCGTCACTACATAATTCTTTCCATTCTCAAAGATCAGGGCATGTAAATCAATGCAGGGCATCGTATCATCCGTTGATTCGCATTGTACATATACATTGGTAAACATGCCGGGTTTCAACAGATAATCTTCATTACGAAGTTTAATTCTCACGCTCATGGTTTTACTTTCTTCATCGAGGATGTGGTAAACCTTATCAATACTCCCTGCAAACTCTCTGCCGGGATAGGCCAATGCCGTGATACGGACAGGAGCACCTTCTTTCACTTTACGGATATCACTCTCATATACATCGCCCATAATCCAGACATTATCCAGACCGGATACCGTGAATAGTTCTTCACCCTGGTCGGAGCGTATCTGCATATCTTTATTCACATGCTTCTCCGCCACAAAGCCCGTTATCGGTGATTTAATCTCATATCTGGATTCATCGGACAGATTATAGATGGAATAGACTTCCTTCAGGCGTCTTTCCTCCGTCACGGCACTCACCAATTCCTGACGGGCCTGCAATGTGTCGCGGGCCGAAGCCATGCCGGCATTGTACATATCTTGCGCAACATCCCAGTTACGGCGGGTTACGGCCACTTGTTGTTCCGCATCCTTCAGCTGTTTCTCATATTCCGCCACTTCACCACTCTTGACCACAGCAAGCACTTCCCCTTTATGTACGTAGTCTCCCACCTCGGCATTCACAGCAATCACCCGTCCACCGAACATTGGAAAAACCTGTACCACTTGCTCCTGATTAAACGTCACACGACCGTTCAGTGTCAACTCGTCGATTAAAATACGTGTATGTACGGTATCTATACTGACAACTTGCATCAAACTATCTGTCAGACACATCTCCGGAGATACTGAAGTTTCATTATTATCTTTTGTCGAGCAACTGCTCAAGAATAGTACTGCACCTATAAAAATCTGTAAAATCCTGCTCATATCCATTGCTTAGTAATTAAATATATTTCGTCCTACTACCGTATTCAAGTTCTCCATGGCCAGAAAAACATCTTTCCGGGTCTCATACAATTGTAAACTCGTTTCCTTATAACTCTCGTAATAATCGACAAATTCCAGCATACTGATATTACGCTTACGGAAATTCTCGTTCACCCCTTCAAGCAGCCGGTTGAAGTTCTTTTCCAAGTCATCGTCTGCTGATTGATAAAGTTCCATAGCCTTTTCCAGACGGGAATACGCCACATACAGTTCCGAGTTTGCCTTGTTCTCTGTGTATTCTTTCTCTTTCAGGCTCTTTTCTATTTCCAGTTTGGCTGACTTGATATTACCCTGATTCCGATTGAAAATAGGAACGGAGAAGCTAAGACCTACTGCAAAATAATTGTTGATGAAGTTTCCTGCACGGTCGTAAATCCCCTGAATAGCAAACTCCGGAGCAGACAATGAACGCTGTAACTTCAAATTTGCTTTGGAAGCCTCAAGTATAGAGAAGGCCAACCGTTGGTCGGGGCGGGAAGGTAACAAGGAATCCAGATCAGCAAGTGACAGACTAGACAGATCCAACCGGCTCAGCATCGTTTCATCCAGAAGTATTTCTATCTCCTGAGCGACCGGCAAGTTTAATAACATCTTCAGATTCCCCCTCTTCGATACCAATTCATTTACTGCATCATTCTTCTCCTTTTTCAGTGATAACAGTAATGCCTGCATACGGGATAATTCCAACAATGAAATATTCCCTTTCTCTGCCATATTCTTGTAGAATAGCAGCAGTTCCTCTAAAGAAGTGATCTCTTTATCATAAATCTGCACGGACTTGGTCAGGAAATACATTTCGACACAGGTTTCCTTCAACTCACTGTTTAAGGTGCGTGCTACTTCCTCAAATTGCAATAAAGCGGATTGGTGATTAATCTTTTCCAGACGTATTCGTTTGTTGCGTTGTCCGGCCAGATTGATGGCTTGTTCTATCTGCACTCCGGACTCTCCTTCTTTTCCCAAATCAAAATACTTACCGTTCAGACGGTTATAAATATTCTGCTCCAATGTGATAATGGGGTTATCAAATAATTTGGCCTGCACCACTTGTGCCTGTGCCATGTCTACATTGTAATATTCGGCAACCAGTAAAAGATTGTGGGTACGGAAAAGTTCCTCCGCCTCCTTCATCGTCAACTTTAACGGATTCGATTGCGCCCACAGGCTGCATGAGAAAATAAGAAAAAGAGTAAATGTAATCTGCCTCATCATTGTTTTATCAATTTTGAGGCAAAAGTACAACTCCTTAAAAATTAAGGCTTCCGGAACGGATTATAATAAACTTATACGAGATTAGAAAATGATTAGAAATCACTTATGGAAGGATAGAACGGTGTGCACCCATCTTTTCATAAGGCAGCGTAAACCAGAAAGTAGAACCTTTCCCCAACTCAGACAGCACTCCGATCTCGCCTTTGAGTTCCTTCACGATATTCTGTGAAATAGCCAGTCCAAGTCCGGTTCCTTGTTTGAAGGAATCGAGCTTTACAAAACGGTTGAATATATCCGCCACTTTTTCAGGAGGGATACCGGTACCGGTATCTGTCACAAAGAAACGTATATAACCATCTTTGGGTTCTTCATACCCAAACGTGATACTCCCTGTATTTGTAAACTTCATGGCATTGCTGATGAAATTATTCAGTACCTGAGTAATTCTACGCTGGTCAGTATATAAAAGAAGATCCGGCATAGGCATCACTGCACATATAGCGACATTCGCATTCGGTTGTCTCATTCTGGCAGCCTGCTCTATTTCAGATAACATCTTATTTACGTCTATATTTGCATAGACATATTCCAGTGTACCGGCTTCTATCTTTGATAAATCCAGGATGTCATTGATCAGTTGCAATAATATATCATTGTTCTTACTAATGATACTGAGGTATTCTATCCGTTCTTCTTCCGATACATCTTCAGCCAGTATACTCGAGAAACCAACTATTGCATTGAGCGGAGTACGTATTTCATGGCTCATATTAGCCAGGAAAGCTGATTTTATACGATTGGACTCTTCAGCCTCTTCCTTAGCCAGGCGCAGTTTGCGTTCCAAAATTTTCTGGTCTGTAATATCCCAGGCTGTATAGAGAATCCACTTACGTCCGTCGGAAAATGAAACAATATTATTATTCTGGAAAGTAAACCGTTCCTCGTTCTTATTCGTAAAGAAACGCCTGGTACCAAATTGGGCAATTCCCGTTCTTACCAATTCTTCATCTTCTTTCCTGATCATCGTTGCAGCCTCAGGCATTATATCGAAATCAGTTCTTCCAATCGCCTCCTTAGCCGGATATTCAAAGAGCTCTTCAGCCTTTTTATTTATAAAAGTATAACGCATATCATTATCGATATCTTTCACCTTGGCTGCAATAGGAAGGTTATCGAGAATATTTTCAAGCAAATGCAGATGCTCTTGCCACTCCGTTTCTCTCACTTTTTTGATACGCTTGTGCATAAAGTAAAATAGCAGAAGTACAATAGCAGTACCCAATACAATTACAACATAAATAATATTCTTCTGGATAAAACTGGGCGGAACATCACAATAAACCGCATTTTTAGGAAAGTTATCTAATGGAACTCCCTTGTCAAGCAATGTCTGGTAATTAAGATAGGTATTGGGCGTACCGGCAACAACCGTTTTCGCCCCGTATGTACCATCCTTTTTCAGTGCACCTCTAATTTCACCGATAACGGTACTTTCCACATCGGAACTGCCTATATAATGCCCACCGGCAAATAAAGCATGAACCCTTGTGAACTGGTCAGACAACGAGAATACCGGCTTTTTAACTATACCGGAAATATAAGAATGCATTCTCTCATCAGGATAATATTTCTCAGACAGATTCTGACTGGCTACATTCACCCATGAACAGTAGATAATACCTGTCTCTTTACCACACTCACTAATAATGCGGAGCATTGTTTCTGTATTTGTCTGAGGATAAGTAATAAATTCCATATCCAAATCAGAAAAGTACTGCTGATGTATGTCTTCTGCTTTTTTCCGAATTAGAGAACAGATAAATCTGTCATCCGATAACAAGACAACCTTTTTCATTTCAGGAGTAATCTCCTTCATCAATTCTATGGTTTCTTTAATGCAGACAGGAATATTTATGGCAGTCACATTATACCGTTCCAGCATTTCCGGTGTAGCGATAATCTGGTCTTCAGGTATATATTCACCATTATAATACTTATTTATATCAGCCGACGTATGCGGCATCGAGTGGCAAATAATTGTAGGTACCCCTTTCCAGATAGTATCAAAAAGCGGTTTGCAAACGTACCATCCCGGATCGCCTACAAATATGACGGCTTGGGGAGGAACAGAATATTTATCCTTTAGATAATCAACCTTCTGATTTATTTCCTGTTGATTATTGAAATGCCATGTTGTGAGAGTCTCCGAATATACCTTCACCGAATTTTCTTCATTGAATGCCTTTTCTACAGTTTCAAGCAGATCATAAGCCCATTTCTCACGAAAAGTGGAAGAACTGATAAGAACAATATACTCTTGATCTTTCGTATCAGCCATCGCCTTGGGCGCCAGAAATAAACAAGCGAAAATAGCAACCGCAAGTATTCGAAATGTCAAAGGGAGATACAGAAGTGTATTCTGATTTGGCATATTGGGTAAATATTAAAATATAAAATGGCAAAAGCTTCTCAACTATCCTTTGCAAAGTTAGGAAAAAATAAATGCCTAAGAAATATCCAATGACAAATTTGCATATTACGTTCATCTTTTTGCTATTTATATCCGCATTAAACATAAGTTGTGATATAAAATAGGGTATGATGTTGATGAAATAGAAAAAATGTCGCATTTATAACTTGAACTCAGTCTTCAATAAAAAGTTGATAGTATCTACTCTCACTACCCTCACTTTACAGACAAATCATTAATAATAAAAACATTAAGTGTGAGTGAGAGTAACTTTTAAGAGTGAGAGTAAAGATGTTACTCTCACTATGTCTCGTCCTGGTTTTGGTTGACTAATTTTATAATTAAGATTACAGCAGTTACTTACCCCAGTATATGGTATTCATTTGTATTACATCAAGAGTATTCTTATCCAGAACTAGGAGAAATCTCATTCACCCTTAGGAATAACTGGGTGTCAACCTTGGTCAACAGGCCTATTAGCCAAGGTCAATCGACCTGTCAACCTTAGTTGACAAGCCGATTAAGCAAGGTTGGTATACAATAAAGCTTAAGATACTGATACAACACAGACCGGACAAAAGCAAACGATTGCCCGTTCTTTGAACGATTAATGAAGCGGCACAAGGACTAAATGTCCTCATACACGTAGATAAACTGAAAGAAGAAGAGCTAATAGTTTAACAGAGTTAAAACTCTAATAACAAGAGCATAACATTTCAACCTGATCCCAAATCAATAAATTACGAGGAGTAGAAAAGAAAAACGGAGAGAGTTTTTCAACTTTCTCCGCTTCAGTACCCAGACCCGCATTTGAATATATTAAATTAGGAACAATGATATTAAATAGCAAATCAAAGAAAAATAAAGCAAATAGCACTAATAATCAATTAATTATAATCAACCACACAGTTAATTCTATTTAATCAAATTGAAATAAATTCGGGATGATTGGGAACAATTTGGGAACAAAGACTATATTTGCAGCATAACTAAAAAGTTCAATTATGAAGACAACAGCCTTTATCCGAAAATCCGCAAAAAAGAATGACACCGACAGTTTGGCAACAATCTACTTTAGATTAAGAGACGGTAAGAAAGACATCAAAGCAGCAAGTGAACTAACTATAAATCCCAATCATTGGAGTAGTGATAAACAAGGCTACAAAGATAGGGTAGCACTTGTCAGCGAAGAAAAGAAACTTGCATTAAGCAATGAAATACAAAACATACTCAATCTGATAACGCAAAACTACACAGCAGATGCAGATAGCGAATGGTTGAGTTCTATCATAGACAAATATCATCATCCAAACAGATATAAAACAGAAGAAGAAATTGCAGCAGAAAGCAAGCCTAATCTATTAGAACTATTTGCTGATTTTCTTATCAAACACAAACTATCAGAAGTCAGAAAAAAGAATTTCAGAGTAGTACAACGTGCTTTGGCAAGATACGAGCTATATGTAAGAGCTACGCATCCAAGAGATAAGGATTTCATTCTTGACGTTGAAACAGTTACCCCCGACACACTTCGGGATATGTGGGATTTCTTTCAGAACGAATATCAATACTTCGAGTTATATCCAAGTATTTATGAAGCTATTCCCGAAAAGAGAACACCGCAACCGAGAAGCAAAAACACATTGATAGACTGTTTTTCAAGAATACGGACATTCTTTATTTGGTGTTTTGACAATAAGCACACAACAAACAGACCTTTTGACAAATTTCCGATAGAAGAATGTACATACGGCACACCTTATTATATTACACTGGAAGAAAGAGACAGAGTATTCAATGCAGATTTATCAGCCACTCCCCAACTGGCTATACAAAGAGATATATTCATATTTCAAACGCTGATAGGTTGCCGAGTAAGCGACTTGTACCGAATGACAAAACTAAATGTAGTCAATGAAGCAATAGAATACATTCCTAAAAAGACAAAAGAGGGAAATCCCGTAACAGTACGTGTTCCGCTGAATGGAAAAGCAAAAGAAATCCTTGAACGATACAAAGAACATGAGGGAAAACTTTTGCCGTTCATTTCCGAACAGAAATACAATGATGCTATCAAAAAGATATTCAAACTGATAGGAATAGACAGAATTGTTACTATATTAGACCCATTGACACATGATGAAGTCAAAAGACCTTTATATGAAGTGGCAAGCAGCCATTTAGCAAGACGGACTTTCATCGGCAACATTTACAAGAAAGTCAAAGACCCGAACCTCGTTTCTGCATTGTCGGGACATAAAGAGGGCAGCAAGGCTTTCAGACGATATAGAGACATTGACGAAGAAATGAAAAAAGACCTCGTGAAACTATTAGATTAATATACTTTAAATGTTTTAGCATATAAAATCAAAGAACAAATAAAAGAAATTCCTAACTTTGCAAGAAAATAAATTTAAAATTTGTATTATGGATAGATTGTTGCCAATAAGAATAGAAGCATGCCCACTTATAGACGCTTTAATTGAGTTCCGTTTTGAAGCAGCTATTACCAAAAGTGCAGTTTTTGGCATCATATACAATCTCATAAAAGATGAGTATAGAGGAAATGTCACTAATTTGCCCATTTTACAAATTCCAGAACAAATTAGGGAAGTTGACCCTAACTTAAAATTTAAGCCTCTATACAGAATTGAAAGCGAAAGATTTATAATTCAAATAGGATATGATGTTTTGAGCATAAGCTCAAAAATGCCATATATAGGTTGGAGCGATTTTTCTAAACATTCATTTTCAATAATCAACAAGGTTATTAGTTCTGGAATAATAAAGCGTGTATCAAGAATAGGACATAGATATATTAATTTCTTCAAAGGAGATATTACTAATTGTCTTACGATGTCTTTTTCCATGACAGAAAAATACACATCCGAAAACTTATTGATACGAACAGATGTCAAAGATGGTAATTTTATGAATACCCTACAATTTGTAAATAATGCAAACTACAAGCCACATCCTAATTCTATAGAAGTGGTTGGTTCATTAATAGACATTGATACATCTCGTGAATATTCCGACAACTATTTCACTTCTAATATAGAACAAGAAATAAACATGGCTCATAAATGCGAAAAAAAGTTGTTTTTCTCTCTGTTAAAACCAGACTTCTTAAATAGTCTAAAACCTGTTTTTGAAAATGAATAGCTTAACGACTTACATAAACACCAATATTCTATTAATGTCTGCCTTATCATGTATGACATTAACAGACACGGAATTGTTTTCTTTATCAAGTAGGCAAACATATAATGATGTTATAATACCGTCTATTAACACCCCTGTTAATCCGATAAATATTTACACAAATTATTCCATTAAGGACATTCCCATCTCAACAGAAACCATTCATGTTAATATTCCCGAATATGAAGATTTTGAGATAATAAATTCTTTTGCGAATAAGATGTTAACGGAAACGACTCCTATAGACGAAGAAATTCAAAATGTCATTAATGACCACTTTTGGGATATGTTATGATTACAGAAGATGAATTAAAAAAATATTTACCCAAGTATTTGTCAGAAGAGAATTATAATACCCTTTTGGCAGAGCTTAAATCTTTCCCTTATAACATAGATGGAAGGATGTACACTTCCATGCTTGACAAGAATGTCATTTTTCAAGGAGATGGCTTAAAAGAAATGCCTATAATTGATTTAGCAAATATCGAAAGAGGTGTAAAAAAGGTGAGCTGTTTGATTTTATCAAACACTTGTGACATGGATTTATCTAATTCTCGTATGTTCCCTGCTTCAATCATATATGCTCCTATTATAAATCTCACAAAATATATTTCTGTTCTTCAAAAACAAGGTGTTAATAGCAGCAAAATCGAAAATCATATTTCAAATCTCAAACAACAAAAGATAACCCAAATAATCTTTCTTCCTGCAAATTCCCAAATGGAAGATTCAATAGTTTTTCTTGATAGAATTCACCATGTTGACAATCGCTTTATCAACCGAGACACATTAGAAAATCAACGTTTATTTTCTTTAAGCGATTATGGCTTCTATATGCTAATATTCAAATTGTCGGTACATTTTTCACGCATACAAGAGAAGGTTAATAGAAGTAGTATTACTAATTAACTTTTATGGGACAACAAGAATATGACAATTTCAAAAGGCTAATTCGGGAATGGCTCGATAGCCACCCCTATGAATATGCCAAGTTCGTAGAAGAAATGAACGGAAAAAACTATGAGGGCTTTCAAAAGGTCTTGAAGTTAGCCATAAGACTGGTACCACAATACAAAAAAGCCACCCACAGACGGATAAGCGATGACACAACTTCTACTTTTACGAATTTGGAAAATGTTCTCGTCAAATCAAACCTTGCGGAAAAAATTGTGACTGAATTTAACAATTCAAGCAAAAAGAACATTCTTCCAGCTACGCTCGCATGGCTATATTACGGACGTTGTTATGAATGTATGGTGGAGCAGGGAAAGGCACTGATGAAAAGAAAAGATATATTCCAAGTGCACAAATGGTTGATTTCTTTCATGCTTAAGGTTATAATCCAAAAGAGTATAGCAATCGGAGCAAGAAGCAAACAAGATTGGGTAAATTTTGAGAGACAGCAGAAAGCTATCGAAGAAAATAGGATTATTGAATGGTCTATAGAAGATGAAGAAGATTATCCTAATGGCGAAGATGAAAGCATAAAAGAGGAAGAAAGTGCTCTCGAAGAAACACATAAGACAGTAGGGCGCAAGGCTGATACACGCACATTGCCCGAACTTTTGATAGAGAACCAAGAAGTACTTATCGGGAAAATAGGTACACGACTAAAGACACATACCACTGAAACCGACATTGCACGCTTGTACATTGCATTGGTAGAATATCGCTTCATACGCCAGTGTCCGATGAAGACTTTCAGAAACGCATTGCAAAAGCAGTTCGAAGAACTTAATATTGTACACGAAAGGGGCATTCAAAAAGCATACAAGACTCTTATTTCACCATACGGAAGCAGCAAGAAACTGATGAAAGATATAGGTGAAGACCATGCCGCCATAGAAGAATTAAAGGCTTATCTATCCGTTTAAAATTCGCTAAATTCGTTTTTAGATTTTACGAATTTAGCGAATTGAAAATCATTAATTTACGATTATTTTTCGTTATATATTTGCGCCACTATCCTAATCGGGGTAGTGGCTTTTCGTTTATAATGCTGCCCAAACGAGAGGTCTTACAGCTGGCAGTTTTAAAAAGCCTATGACAGATTTATTGGCAATTATTCAGAACGGAAACGGCAACATCAAGCTGGAAGTTACAGGAGAAGATTTGCTCATGTTCTCCAACCAGCTAATCAGCCGCGCAAAGCATGAACTTTCTACCGCCATTGAAGAAGCACGGAAAGAAAGGTATCTCACTAAAGAGGAAGTAAAACAGATGTGCGATGTGTGCGACACCACACTTTGGCACTGGTCAAAAAAGAACTACCTCAAACCTATAAAGGTCGGCAACAAGGTCAAATACCGCCTATCGGATATTCAGAAAATTTTAGGTGAACGCAATCCGTTAGTCTAAGCCTATGGGAAAAGAAGAATATATCCGCGTGGGAACAACCTTGTATAAGGTAGTAAACCAGCCCCGAATCAATGGTGGACACGTAAAGAAGCGTGTTGTATGGAACAACGAAACCTTGCGACAGGACTATGGAAAGGACTATATGGCAACCGTTCCGAAATATGACGGCTTCTGTACCGTTCCCGACCATTTGAACTACCGACAAGTGATTGACGGATTTCTAAACCTCTACGAGCCGATAGGATGCAGACCGCAGAAAGGTGATTTTTCACACATCCAGTCCTTAGTACAGCACATCTTCGGCGAGCAGTACGAAACAGGGCTGGATTACCTGCAACTGCTGTATTTACAACCGATACAAAAGTTGCCGATACTTCTCCTTGTATCAGAAGAACGAAATACAGGCAAGAGTACGTTTCTGAACTTTCTGAAAGCCGTATTTGAGAACAACGTAACATTCAACACTAATGAAGATTTCCGAAGCCAGTTCAACTCTGATTGGGCAGGGAAACTACTCATCATGGTGGACGAAGTGCTGCTCAATCGCAGGGAAGACAGCGAAAGATTGAAAAATCTAAGTACTACTTTCTCCTATAAGGTAGAAGCAAAAGGCAAAGACCGTTCAGAGATAGCCTTCTTTGCCAAGTTCGTATTGTGTTCCAACAATGAGCATTTACCCATACTTATAGATGCAGGAGAAACACGCTATTGGGTACGGAAAATTGAGCCGTTACAGAACGATGATACCAACTTCCTACAAAAGCTAAAGGACGAAATCCCTTCTTTTTTGCACTTCCTAACCCATCGGGAGCTATCCACGAAACAGGAAAGCCGTATGTGGTTCAATCCAAAACTGACACATACCGCAGCATTGCAGAAGATTATCCGCAGCAACCGCAACCGTGTGGAAATAGAAATGACTGAATTGTTTCTTGACATCATGGCGAACATGAATGTGGAGAGCGTTTCTTTCTGTTTGAACGACCTTATGCCCCTGCTTCTTTACTCACAGGTAAAGGTAGAGAAGTATCAAGTACGGAAGGTGGTGCAGGAAGCATGGAAACTGAATCCTGCACCAAACTCACTTTCCTATACTACTTATGAGATAGCCGCCAGTCGTGAATGCCACTATGCACCAACAAGGAAGATAGGACGGTTCTACACGATAACAAAAGAACGGCTGGCAGCAATCTAATTATTTTGATGAAATGATGAAAAGGAACACTAATAAACTAACTATCAATAATATATATATTCATCAAACACTCATTAAAAATATATTACCGATGAAAAGAGAAAGCAAGTCTAAACATCATTCTCTTTTGGCAAGTATTCTGATGAGAAAATGATGAAACAATATAGTATTGGTTTTCAACTGTTTGAGACAACATTTCATCAAATAATCGTTTTTCATTCACTTCTAAATTTACAGAGAATATGACACCAGAAGAAGCAAAAAATATAAGAATCGCAGATTATCTGCATAGTTTGGGGTACTCACCTGTAAAACAGCAGGGAGCAAATTTGTGGTATAAATCACCGCTTCGGGAAGAAGCCGAAGCATCATTCAAGGTAAACACCGAACGCAACCAATGGTTTGACTTTGGTATCGGCAAGGGTGGAAACATCATCGCACTGGCAGAACATCTTTATTCTACGGACAGCGTGCCATACATTTTGAAGCGAATAGAGGAACAGACACCACACGTGCGACCTGTGTCCTTTTCTTTTCGTCGGCAGTCTTCCATCGAGCCGAGTTTTCAGCAGTTGGAGATTGTGCCGCTTTCTTCCCCTGCCCTGCTTGCCTACTTGCAGGAAAGGGGAATAAATACAGCACTGGCGAAAAGAGAATGTCGTGAAGCACATTTCACCAACAATGGCAAGCGATATTTCGCTATTGCTTTTCCAAATGTGTCGGGAGGCTATGAGATACGCAACAGATATTTCAAGGGTTGCATCGCACCGAAAGAAATATCCCACATTAAACAGACGGGAGAGCCGAGGGAAACTTGCTATGCCTTCGAGGGGTTCATGGACTATCTTTCTTTTCTCACCCTACGTTTGGAGAGTTATCCTGCCAATCCGAATTTTGACAGACAGGACTATATGATACTGAACACCGTAACCAATGTTTCCAAAGCCTTATATCCGTTGGGAAGTTATGAACGAATTCATTGTTTCTTTGACAACGACCGCGCAGGAATGGAAGCCTTACGGGAATTACAAAAAGAGTACGGGCTACGCATCCGGGATGCATCGCACATATATGCTGGGGACAACGACCTGAATGACTATCTACGAAGTAAACGGTTTGGACGGTCGGAACAGCAGAAGAAAAAGCCTGAACCGAAGGAAAAGGAACGGCAAATGCTGCAGCCGAAGAAGAAAGGCAGGGGTATCGGAATGTAGCCGCACGCCCAACACGCGGCTTTTAAAAAAGCCATAGCTCATTAGGGCTTTTTCTTCACGCAATGCATGCATTGCTAAAAAAGCCCCAATGAGCCACAGGGGCGCTGCCCCTTTGGATACCCCGTATGCCATGCGGCAGGAGGGTAAGAAGGCAAAATACTAACCTAATAAGAATTGACAGTTATGGGATATGCAGTTTTGCATTTGGAAAAAGCGAATGGTGCAGACAGTGGAATGTCGGCACATATAGAGCGCACCGTCCATCCGAAGAATGCGGACAGGACACGTACGCATCTGAACAGGGAGCTGGTGCGGTTTCCCGAAGGGGTGAAGAGCCGCACGCAGGCGATAGCACACCGGATAGAAACGGCAGGTATTAAACGCAAGATAGGTACTAATCAGGTAAGGGCAATCCGAGTGTTGCTTACCGGAAGCAACAAGGACATGAAACAGATGGAAGCAGACGGGCGGCTTGATGGTTGGTGCAACGACAACCTGCAATGGCTGCGGGAAACATACGGGGAACAGAACCTCGTTTCCGCAGTACTGCACATGGATGAGAAGACACCGCACATTCACGCTACCATCATACCGATAGTGACGGGAGAACGGAGGAAAGCCAAGCGGGAAGAACAGAACGGGAAAAAGAAATATAGAAAGAAGAACCCGCAGAATGTACGGCTGTGCGCTGATGATGTAATGGCAAGGGACAAGCTAAAACACTATCAAGACATCTATGCGGGAGCCATGACCAAGTACAGCTTGCAACGGGGTGTGGACGGCTCACTGGCAAGACACGTTTCGACATCGCAATATTACAAGGAGATGGTAGAACAGCAGGGCAGCATACAAGAAAACATAGAAACCCTGCTGCAATTGGAAGAAGAGGCGCAGAGGAAGCTGAAACAAGTGAAGGGCGAAATTAACACCCAAAAGCTGAAAGGGGCGGCAGTGAATGCAACCACAGCCATAGCGGACGGGGTGACTTCTCTTTTGGGAGGCAGTAAAGTCAAGAGGCTGGAAGCGGAGAATAAAGGTTTGAAGCAGGATATTACCAACCTGCAAAAGCTGGTACAAACCGAACAGAGGGAACAAAAGAAAATGGAGAACCGCTACAACAGCGAGATAAACAAGATTGACCGGAACTACCAGCAGAAAATTATGGGATACGACAACCAACTGAAACAGATTAACACTTATTTCCCTGACGTAAAGGAACTTCTGCCGATAGCCGAGCAATGCCAGGAAGTAGGTTTCACGGAGGAAATGACAAGGCTTCTTGTCAACTTCCAGCCCGTAAGGTTCAACGGAAAACTGTATTCACGGGAGTACCGAGAAAAGTTCAAGACGGAACACTCAACGGCAACCGTAGAGAGAAATCCGCAGGAGAAAGGTAAATTCCGGCTATGTATTGATGGGATGCCGATATTTGAATGGTTCAAAATGAAATTCCAAGAACTCAAAGAAAAACTGGGTACAAGCCACACCTTAAAAGAAGAAAACAGACCAATACGAGGATTTAAGCTTTAAGACACAAGAAATGACAAAAATAAGGGTATATTCAATAGAGTTTATTTTATTATTTTTCCTATTTTTGCATCGGATTGAGGAAACTCTCTCCAAGACATATTAGAAAAGAAAGAAGCGTTATGCTTATCTTGTTAATGGAAACCTGAGAAATTTCTAATTACGAACAAGGATTGCATAGTGGTTCTCACGCTATAGCGTGGGCTGCTATTACTACATCTGTTCGTAAAGGTTTTCTCAGGACCTCCATTAAAGACGTGGCATTGCAGTTCCACGCTTCGTGTTTTTATAAACTTCTTCATGGAACTGGGAAGAACTAAAATATTATAGCACATGATTAAAAAATTACTATGTTTTGTATTTCTTGCTGTTTCAATATTTGCTACCGCACAAAACCGTTATGATACTCCTGCTAACGCAACATTTATCAATACTTATATCCCGATGACACATGAAGAAATGATGGTAAGGGCGGCAGCAAAAGTATATAGAGAAAAACAAGCTCGAGAAAATTTTGACAGGTATTCACGGACTGCCTATGAATACTTACAGAAGAAACAAATTGATTATTTTGCGAGTTATGCCAATGCTGCTTTAAGCACAGGCTATTACAACAGCCAATTATACTATAATTTGGGAATATCATACTATTTGTCAGGACAAAAACGTAAGGGAAAGAAACTTCTAAAAAAGGCTCTAAAAAAAGGTTTTCCTGAAGCTAATCGTGCATTATTCGCAATAAAGAAAAAGGAAGTATTATCTTATTCATGGTTTATATATTAAAAAATCACACTTATGAAAACATTTATTACAATTGTTCTCTTATTCATTTCTACTCTATTATGGGGGCAGAGTTATACGCAAAAATACAATGAGTTGTATGATAGAACAGAATTTTACAATTCCTATGGTAATCTCATCGGATATGCCAAGTATAACTCATTATATAATCGCTTGGAGTATTACAACGCAAATGGGAATTTGTTAAAAACCGAGCAATACAACAACTTATATAATAGAAAAGATATCAAGGATCAATACGGGAACCAGCAGGGTTACGAGAAAAGAAACAATCTTTATAACCAAAATGAGGAATATGACTCATATGGTAATGTAAAATATAAGAAAAAGTGGAATGATCTATACCAACGGTATGAAATTTATGATACTTATGGGAATATGGTGGGATACTACAAATGGAATGAGTTATATAAACGATGGGAATTTATCACAAATAAATAGAATGTCATGAAAAATACTCTTTTACTTCTTTCATTTTTAATGAGCATATTTACTATTCATGCTCAGAATATTCAACAATTAGAAGCTAAGCCTTCCTTTAAAGGGATAACTATCGGAATGCCAATATCTGAAATATCCAATAAATTGAGTTTTGAGAAAAGTTCAAATGGTTACTCTATTTACCGAGTAACAGATACCTATTATCATAGTGTTTTTAATGTAACTATGAATTATGTAAGAGTTATCGGTTTGAATGGAAAAGTACACGCTATAGAAGTGATGAAAATGGTTAAAGCGACAAACGAACACGCCACAGTATTTGATGCAAGTGAACTGGATGTTATTCAAGCTGGTCTGACCAGATTATATGGTGAACCTCAATATAATCTAACAGAAAATAATTCCCAGTACAATAGAATAGGGGTGCAGTGGATTTCTAAAAGCAAGGAAGCTAACTGTTTCATTGATTTTTATGGTACTTTTGTCGGATATAAATTGCAGTTCTCTTTGTGTGAACATAGCGAGGACTTTTAGTACTAAACATACGCTTTGTAGAACATACATATAACAGCAGGACGAGGAAATTTTCTTGTCTTGCCGTTTTTTCTATCTTAAATGCATTGATAAATAGTAAGACGCGAATAGACTCAATCCATCAACGGAAAATCTTAAATAATACAAAAACACCCGGCTTTACATTATTGGGTGTAAAACCGGGCATATCTCTTATAACTTATTGATTTTCAATATTTATTGCGGTGCGTACGGAACTTAAAACAAGAAATTAAAATTTCTCTTATGAGCCGTATTATACTTCTCTATTTCCAATGCTAGTGATTTTTTTAGCTGCACAGCCATGATATCCAAGAAAGGTTGATTTACTTCATTATCTTGAGATTGCTGTAAGGAAAGAATATAGTCGACTCTATCCTCTTTAAAGATTTTCACCGGGAAAAGATGATAGCAAAACTGTACATAGTTCATCAATAACCGAGCAGCTCTTCCATTACCATCCACCCATGGATGAATAGTAACCAAGTTAAGGTGAACATTGAAGCTCAACTCGTATTGTTCCCGAAATGTTCCTGCCATTTTTTGTTTTTCCTGTAAAATAGTACAAAACTCTTCTACTTTAGCAGGCACTTTTTGATAATTCAGATAAGAACGTCCACCAACACCAGCAGTAACACCACACAAACGAAACTCACCTTTGGAAGAATCGAAAGAACCACCCATTACATTATGCACACTTCCAGTAGTACGCATTAGTGTAGCATTCAACTTTTGCAAGAAAGTAGGGGTAATCACTGTGCCTTGTTCGCTTTCCTCTTTGGCAAGTTCATACGCTTTCTTTAAATCCTCATTCATCAGATGATACACCAACGGTTTTCCTTTGGCTGTTACCCCTTCATCAAAGAGAAGCTGCGTATCCATTTCAGTAAGCGTAGAGCCTTCAATAGCCGTAGAATGGTAATAAGAGAATAGAGGTAGTACTTCTCATAGTCCACCGATTGACTGATACCGAGTTTCTGAAACTCTTGATACAGTTCTTCTATCTTCAGCCAAATATCCATTTCCATAATAGGCTATCTTTAATTGTTATTTTTCCCAAAATTACTCTGATTTTACACTCCAACAAAAGGAACCGACATATTTTTAAGGAAAGAAAGATTTTATTCAAGGATGAATGGGAACAATTTGGGAACAAACACTTTAAAACAAAAAGCTAAATGATTAATCTCTAACCATTTAGCTTTCTTTGCGGTACCCAGACCCGGGGTCGAACCGGGATGGAAGTGAATCCACTGGTGTTTGAGACCAGCGCGTCTACCGATTCCGCCATCTGGGCATGCTTGATTTCTCAATTGCGGTGCAAAGATACGGCTTTTTTCTAAACCTGCAATACTTTTCCTAAAAAAAGGAGAAAAAAGTCATAAAACATTCTACAAACATTCCGTGTTTCCAAAATATAGTGTACTTTAGCAGAAACTTTTAAAACAAACGATATGACAACAAATAAGGATAATTTCTGTGTTATCATGGGTGGAGGTATCGGCAGTCGCTTCTGGCCGTTTAGTCGAAAAACGCTCCCTAAACAGTTTCTGGACTTCTTTGGCACAGGCAGGTCATTACTGCAACAAACCTTCGACCGCTTCAATAAAGTTATTCCCACAGAGAACATACTTATCGTTACAAACGATTTATACGCAGATCTTGTAAAGGAGCAACTGCCTGAATTGAATCCCGAACAAATCTTGCTGGAGCCTACACGCAGAAATACTGCTCCGTGTATCGCATGGGCAGCTTATCACATTCGCGCATTAAACCCGAATGCCAATATCGTGGTAGCCCCATCCGATCATTTGATTCTGAAGGAAGGAGAGTTCCTTGATGCCATCGAAAAAGGCTTGACGTTCGTATCTCAATCAGAAAAGTTGCTGACTCTCGGTATCAAACCGAACCGTCCCGAAACAGGTTATGGTTACATTCAGATAGCCGAACAAGCAGGAGATAATTTCTACAAGGTGAAGACCTTTACCGAAAAACCTGAACTGGAGTTAGCCAAAGTTTTCGTAGAAAGCGGAGAATTTTATTGGAACTCCGGCCTCTTCATGTGGAATGTAAACTCTGTCATCAAGGCCGTGGAAGCACTACTTCCCGAGCTGGCAAGCAAATTGATTCCTGGTAAAGATGTATACGGTACTCCTGCCGAAAAAGCATTCATCGACGAAAATTTCCCTGCATGCCCCAATGTATCCGTCGACTTCGGCATCATGGAGAAAGCAGACAATGTATATGTTTCATTAGGAGATTTCGGTTGGTCCGATTTAGGTACATGGGGGTCATTGTATGACTTGTCCCCAAAGGACAAAGAAGGAAATGTAACCTTGAAGTGTGAGTCTCTAATGTACAACAGTAAAGACAACATCGTGGTGCTCCCACAAAACAAACTCGCCGTTATTGATGGACTGGAAGGCTATCTCATCGCTGAATCGGACAATGTATTGCTGATTTGCAAGAAGGATGAAGAACATTCTATCCGCAAATACGTAAACGACGCACAAATAAAATTAGGGGAAGATTACATCTAACCGGATATCGGAATTTGAAAGCATAGACTTTCAAACCAGAATAAAGGAAACGGGGACTGAATCCATTTCAGCCCCCGTTCTTATTATAAAAGGAAGGAGTTTTATTTTTAGAATGCAGCGCGAATCGCTTCGGCAACTGCTTTAAATTCTTCATCAGAAAGTTTCAGCTTTGGATTAGAGAACAGCATGTCCGACTCTTTCTGCATAGGAATAAGATGAATGTGCGCATGAGGTACTTCCAGACCAATCACTGCTTCACCTACTTTCTTGCAAGGGAAAGCCTTCTCAATGGCACGAGCCACCTTCTTGGCGAAAACATGCATTGCTGCCAGATCTTCATCATCCAGATCAAAGATATAATCCACTTCCTGCTTGGGAACGACCAGCGTGTGCCCTTTCACCAGCGGATTGATGTCCAGAAATGCAAAGAACTTATCATCCTCCGCCACCTTATAGCTTGGTATTTCACCTGCGATAATTCTACTGAATATTGTTGCCATAACTTTTATGATATATAAATTAAGGCAAGCCCGCATGCGGACCTGCCTTTACTTTAAAATGATATGTTCACTACTTCAAGATTAACCATGCCCTGCGGCACTTTGATTTCAGCTACATCACCCACTTTCTTACCAAGCAAACCTTGTGCAATGGGAGTGTTAACAGAAATCTTTCCTTCTTTCAGATTAGCTTCGCTTTCCGAAACAATGGTATAAATCATCTTCATGCCATTCTTTATGTTCTTCAGTTCCACCTTGTTCAAAATCTGCACGGAATCCGTTTTCAGCTTGGACTCATCAATAATCTTGGCATCTGCTATAATTGTCTTCAATTTATTGATTTTCATCTCAAGCATGCCCTGTGCCTCTTTAGCGGCATCATACTCTGCATTCTCCGACAGGTCACCTTTGTCACGTGCTTCGGCGATAGCAGCCGAAATCTTAGGACGTTCTACCGTCTCCAATTCTTTCAGTTCGGCCATCAATTTCTTGTAGCCTTCTTCTGACATATAAGCCATACTTTTTTCCTCCTTTTTAGTTTCTAAATGGTATTATATAACAAAAAAGAATTCCAACATGGTCAGCATGCTGGAACCCTCTTCCGATTTTTCTTTTGCAAAGATAGCCTTTTAATTAATGCGTGTCAAGCAAAAATTGCTGCTATGTAACATATTTAAATAAAAACTTCTAATTTATAACAAGTTACAACAGTGCTTTCACCGCAGCGTCCAAGTCTTTTATAGTCTCTCCACGAGCGCTCAACTCACTATTCCGATTAATCAGGAACAGAGAAGGAACCTCCTTTACGTTGTACATAGCGGCCACATTTGAGTAAATTCCATTTGCATCTCTTACAGAAATCCAAGGCAGATTATCAGCCGTTGTTTTCCAGAAATGCTCGTCAGCATCCAGTGAAACCTGATAAATCACCAGTCCCTGATCTTTATATTTAGTATAAAGGTCATTCAGCAAGAAGTTATGGGGAGCAGAAGCTGCACTTTGGTAAATAGTAAAGTCCAACAAGACTACTTTACCTTTCAGATCGCTCAACTTATGGGTATTCCCCTTCATATCACGAAGGCTGATATCGATGATACCGGTTTCGGAAATAACTTCTTCCGGCAACTCCAGAACTTTCTGTTGCGGTGTACGGGTATTCTTCATTCCCTTAATCACAATATTATAGAGATTCTTGGAGCGATCCGCATGCGGATAATAATTATTCAGACTGGTGGCAACGGCTGCAAAGCACTTAATATCATCCTTGCTATTCAAAGGATCGAAGATAAGGTAATTATTCAGTTTCTGGAACAGAGCAAAATAAGCGGCAGCCGTATTGGGAGCTGCAAAAATATATTTAGTTTTCACCTCATCCTTATAATCTTTCATCAAGGCAGCCAATTTTTCTTCAAAAACATCGGCACCTATCTGATGAGCCTGCATCTTCTTCACCAACTCATTCACCTCATTCTGCAACTGCACTTGCTTCAACGTCAATTCCTTTATCTTAGTGCTGTTTGCCGAACCTTCTACCGTATAAGCCGTAGCAAAATCAGTATACGGCGCTTTCAGTCCGATAGTTTCCGTAGAATCCACAGAGAAATTGATAACCTTGTCGTCCACACGAAGGCGGTAGAACTCCGGAGATACCGGACGTGTTTGTTTGAAACTGAAAGAACCGTCACCCTTCAACTTTACAGAATCCAAGGGCACGATGCCCTCCAAAGCAGCCGCTTCCAGGTACAGCATTTTGCCGTCGGCACCTGAAACTTCACCTTCAACTTTGAATTTCGGTTCAGAATTACATGCACTTAAAACCAAAGCGGCAAGTGCAACAAAACAGATCTTTTTCATATTTAGCTTCTTAATTTCTATTAGAAAGAACGTGCAAATATAGTTCTTTTCAAGTTTAGTCAAAGCATTTTCATTGCTTCTTCCACATGGAAACCTAAAAAAATAGTCAATTATAAACTTTTTTATCTCATTCCCACCTGATTACATGAATTAATATGTATCTTTGCACGAATTTTGAAAGAAAATATAGATAAAACATTTTTTATGATTAACCCAATTGTTAAGACGATCGAGCTTCCTGATGGCAGAACCATCACGCTCGAAACGGGAAAGCTGGCAAAACAGGCAGACGGTTCTGTAATGCTTCGTATGGGTAACACCATGCTTCTTGCTACTGTTTGTGCCGCTAAGGACGCAGTTCCCGGAACAGATTTCATGCCGTTACAGGTAGAGTACAAAGAAAAATTCTCCGCATCTGGACGTTTTCCCGGCGGTTTCACCAAGCGTGAAGGACGCGCTTCAGATTATGAAATCCTGACCTGCCGCCTTGTTGACCGTGCTCTCCGCCCCTTATTCCCCGATAATTATCACGCAGAGGTATATGTAAACATCATCCTCTATTCCGCCGACGGTATTGATATACCGGACGCACTGGCAGGGCTTGCCGCTTCTGCCGCCCTCGCAGTTTCAGATATTCCTTTCAACGGACCTATTTCCGAAGTACGCGTAGCACGCATCGACGGACAGTTCGTTATCAACCCTACTTTCGATCAACTGGAAAAAGCTGACATGGACCTCATGGTGGGTGCTACTTACGAAAACATCATGATGGTAGAAGGTGAAATGAGTGAAGTTTCCGAACTTGACTTGCTGAACGCCATGAAAGCAGCCCACGAAGCAATCAAAGTGCAATGCTTGGCTCAGAAAGAACTGGCAGAGGCTGTTGGTTCTACCGTAAAACGCGAATATTGCCACGAAGTAAACGATGAAGAACTGCGTAAAGCTGTTCACGAAGCTTGCTACGCAAAGGCTTATGCCATCGCCGCTTCCGGCAACAAAAATAAACATGAACGCATGGACGCTTTCGATGCTATCCGTGAAGAGTTCAAAGCACAGTTCAGCGAAGAAGAGCTGGCAGAAAAAGCAGCACTGATCGACCGTTACTACCACGATGTAGAAAAAGAGGCTATGCGCCGCAGCATCCTGGACGAAGGTAAACGCCTTGACGGACGTAAGACTGACGAGATCCGTCCTATCTGGAGTGAAATCAACTGCCTGCCTGGCCCTCATGGCTCTGCTATCTTCACTCGCGGTGAAACTCAATCCTTGTCTACCGTTACCCTCGGTACAAAACTGGATGAGAAGATTATCGACAACGTACTGGAACATGGCAAAGAACGTTTCCTGTTGCACTATAACTTCCCTCCGTTCTCTACCGGAGAAGCCAAGGCACAACGTGGCGTAGGCCGTCGTGAAGTCGGTCACGGACACTTAGCTTGGCGTGCACTGAAAGGGCAAATTCCTGCTGACTACCCGTATGTAGTGCGCGTAGTATCCGATATTCTTGAATCTAACGGTTCTTCTTCTATGGCTACCGTATGTGCCGGAACACTGGCATTGATGGATGCAGGTGTGAAGATCAAACAACCGGTATCAGGTATCGCTATGGGATTGATCAAGAATCCGGGCGAAGATAAATATGCTGTATTGTCCGACATCCTTGGTGATGAAGACCACCTGGGCGACATGGACTTCAAAGTAACAGGAACCAAGAATGGTATCACCGCTACTCAGATGGATATCAAGGTAGACGGTCTGTCATTCGAAATCCTGGAACGTGCTTTAAACCAGGCTAAAGAAGGACGTATGCACATCCTTGGCAAGATTCTGGAAACCATCCAAGAACCACGCGAAGAACTGAAACCTCATGCTCCGCGCATCGAAACGATGACTATACCTAAAGAGTTTATCGGTGCAGTAATCGGTCCTGGCGGTAAGATCATCCAAGGTATGCAGGAAGAAACCGGTGCTACAATCACTATCGAAGAAGTAGACAACATCGGAAGAATAGAAATCTCCGGAACTAACAAGAAGAGCATTGATGACGCTATGCGTCTTATCAAGGGCATCGTTGCCGTACCGGAAGTTGGTGAAGTATACAAAGGTAAAGTACGTTCTGTAATGCCTTATGGTGCTTTTGTTGAGTTCCTGCCGGGTAAAGACGGTTTGTTGCACATCTCTGAAATCGACTGGAAACGTCTGGAAACAGTAGAAGAGGCCGGTATCAAGGAAGGTGATGAAATCGAAGTGAAACTGCTTGATATTGATCCGAAGACCGGTAAGTTCAAACTTTCCCGCAAAGTATTGCTTCCGAGACCGGAAAGACAAGAAAGACCTGAAAAGAAATAAGAAACACCTTATTATTCAGTATATAAAGCCCGACGGAAACCCGCCGGGCTTTCTTTTTGTAAAAAAAGGAAGAAAAAACTTTTAAGACTTTTGCGTATTCCAAAAAGATTATGTTACTTTACCCTATAAACCTTAAATAAGAGAGAGAATATTTAAAAATGCCTTTAGCCGGAAACCTACATACTATGGATTTATTTTCTCGTTTCTTTCGAGAGAATCAGGAAAAGTTTCTTGCCTTTGCCTATTCCTACATCAGAAGCTGGGCAGAAGCTGAAGATATTCTTATGGAATCTATGATTTCTTTGTGGGAATGTCGCGACCGCTGGGAAGAAGATAAAGGTCTGCACGCATTGCTCCTTACCATTATCAAAAATAAGGCACTCAATTACCTGGAACACGAACAAACCCGCCTGCGTATTGAGGAAGATTTGAATTCGCACCGTCAGCGCGAGTTAGACTTGCGTATTGCCACGTTGAAAGATTGTGAGCCCGACAAGATTTTCAGTACGGAGATACAGCATATCGTAAACAAAGCCTTGGACAAGATGCCACCACAAAGTCGCGAAATCTTTATGCTCAGCCGTTATAGCAACCTGCCAAACAAGAAAATAGCCGAACAACTGAATATCTCTCTCAAAACAGTAGAATTCCATATCACCAAAGCCCTACGTATTCTGCGTGTGGAACTGAAAGATTATCTCGCCTCTATCCTACTTTAGTAAAACTCTCCTGCTTTTCTTTGATAATATAAATAAAAGATATATGTTTGCAAAATCAGTAATATTGCTGGCTATTAAACATGGTAGTTATGAGATATATTGTAATAATATACTACGTGCTTATCGAGGGAGAACAAGTTTTCGAGACCCTGAATGTCAACAAGAATATTGAAGCAAACTCTCCGGAGGAAGCCATAGGCATTGCTTACAATCTATTTAAAGCCGAAGCTCCGGATGAATGTTACATTGTATCCATAATTCCCAATCCGGCAAGTTAATACCGGCAATTAATTAATTTCCTGTCACATTCCATAAAGTCCTGATGTGCCTCCGGTGCATCACACGGATATTCTATGCGCTTACGTTTGGAGTATCCGAAAAACAGAACAAAGCGATCCGCTCCATACCCGGTTCCTATCTTCTTCGTACCCTCCTCGTACCTGCTTCGCTATTTTCATCCTCCTATAGAAGCGAAGCAGGAACGAACCGGATACGGTTCAGAAGAGTTCCTGACCAAAATTACACATCTCATTCCGCCTGCTTCCAGAGCATCACTTCCCGACAATTTCTCTGTTTCCAACTCATTTCGAAGAAAAAACAAAAAAAGTTTCATTTTCCGTTAGGGTAGTTCCAAGTTCACCTGTATTAATTATAAAGGGACAGAAAAAAACACCCTTATTCAACAAACAAATTAAGTACCTTATGAACCAAGAACTATTATATAAGTATTTTAAAGGAACCACCACCATTGAAGAAGAAAAGCGCATCCTTGACTGGGTGGAAGCCTCGGAAGAAAATCGGGAAGCTTTCTTGAAAGAACGTATGATGTTTGATGTCGCCTTATTCTCCGACAGACAAAGTGCCGGAAAAAAGACCTTCCGTCTGGCTCCGATACTAAAATGGGGAATACGCGTAGCAGCCGTTATCATCGTAGGCGTATGCGGTTATTTCATGACTAATGATTATCTATATAATCAGGCATCCCTGCCACAAACAGTAACCGTCCCCGCCGGACAACGTGCACAAATCACTCTTGCCGACGGCACACGGGTATGGCTGAATGCACAGTCCACATTGACCTATGCTTCCAACTTTGGGCGTGGCGAAAGAAACGTAGAACTGGATGGTGAAGCCTACTTTGAAGTGGCAAAAAACAAAGATATCCCCTTCTACGTGCACACAGAGATGAATAAGGTGAAAGTTGTAGGTACCAGCTTTAATGTTTGTGCCTATGCAGGAAGCAAAGAGTTTGAAACCACCCTTGTAGAAGGTATTGTGGATATTTATCCTGCCAACTGTAATAAGGTTATCACCCGCTTACAGAAAGAGGAATTCTTTGGCAACTATGACGGGAAATGCAAAAAGGTAATACTCCCTTCTTATGAATATCTGCGATGGAAAGAAGGATTGTACTGCTTTGATGATGTGCCGTTCAGCTGCATCCTCACTAAACTTGAAATGTACTATAATGTAAAAATAACCGTTTCCGATCCTAAATTGCTGAACTATGACAGTTGTACCGGAAAATTCCGCGAACAGGATGGTATAGAGCATATTCTCCGAACCATTTCAAAAGACCATCCTTTTGAATTCAGCATCAACGAAGAAAAAGATTCGATTTTCATTTACGAGAAATAATTTGATATCAAAGATAAAACCTTAAAATTTAGTACTAACCCCTTAAACTGAAAAGCATTATGAAATAAAAGAAACAGTCTGCTAATTACCCCTACAAAAAAGATCGGAAAGTACCCCCATACTTTCCGATCCGAAACAGTCAAAAATCGACCTTAATCAATTTATTAACTTAACACATTACAAAGATATGAGAAAAATTTCTTTGAATGGGCTTTTTTGCCCAAAAAGTTTAGTATTTAAGCAAATATTACGAACTATGAAGATCACACTATTCCTTCTTTTGTTTGTAACGTTCCAGGCGTACAGCCACGCTACCTACTCTCAGAGTACAAGAATCAGCATCCCCCGTTCTGAGTTACGAGTAGGCGAAATCCTCGATAAAATCGAGGCTCAGACCGAGTATTTGTTTGTCTACAATAAGAAAAGTGTGGACGTGCGCCGCACCGTAAATGTAGATGCAGACAATCAACCGGTGTCCGAAGTTTTGGACGAAATCTTTAATGGTACCGACATCAGATATGTAATGGAAGGCAAGAATATTGTGTTGACCAAACAAAATGAAAAGGCCAGTGAAATCATTGCTACCGTACAACAAGAAAATATCTCTGTAAAAGGTGTTGTTACCGATACAAAAGGTGAACCCATTATCGGTGCCAATGTCGTGGAAAAAGGAACTACAAACGGTTGCATTACCAATATAGACGGTGAGTTTACACTAAATACACCGACTAATGCAACGCTGGTTATCAGCTTTATCGGATACCAGCCTGTAACGATTGCTCTCAACGGGCAGAAAACTCTCAATGTACAGATGCAGGAAGAAGCCCTGTCACTGGAAACGGTTGTGGTAACGGCTATGGGTATCAAGAAAAAAGCAGCTTCATTGACTTATTCAACCCAACAAGTGGGTGGCGATGAACTGACACGCGCCAAAGATCCGAATATGATAACCGCATTAGCAGGTAAATCAGCCGGTGTACAAATCAATAAGAGCGCATCCGGCCTTGGTGGCTCAGCCAAAGTTTCTATCCGTGGTACACGTTCCGCTTACGAAGGAGGCAATAACCAACCGTTATATGTCATCGATGGTGTCCCTATGCTAAATACGACTACCGAATCTACTTCCACCGTTATGGGTGGAGAAAATGACGGTGTGAATCGTGACGCCGGTGACGGTATCTCCAACCTGAATCCCGAAGACATTGAAAGTATGAGCATTCTGAAAGGTGCTTCTGCCGCCGCTCTTTACGGATCACAAGCAGCCAACGGTGTTATCTTAATAACTACCAAGAAAGGTAAAGCAGGTATGCAAAGAGTTACTTTCTCTTCAAATCTGACCATCGATCATGCCATCAGTCTGCCGGAATTCCAGAATTCGTATGGCCCCAGCGGAACTGACAGTTGGGGAGAAAAAAAGTCATTAACCGACTACGATAATGTTGGCAAATTCCTCGGTAACGGTGTAACCGCTATTAACTCTATATCCGTACAAAGCGGAAACGAGAAGATGCAGACTTACTTCTCTTATGCCAACACTACAGCCAAAGGTATCATTGATTCCAACAAATTGCAAAAGCACAACCTTACGTTCCGCGAAACAGCGAGTTTCTTCAATGACCGTCTGAAACTCGATGGAAATGCTACCCTGATGACACAAAAGATTAAGAATAGCACTGCATCCGGAGGTATATACCTGAATCCATTGGTCGACCTGTACAGTTTCCCACGTGGAATGGACATGTCTGAATATGCTACTAATTTTGAAGTAGCCGACCCGACAAGAAATGGTATGCCTGTACAAAACTGGTATACAGACGTTTCCGAATGGTCACAAAATCCTTACTGGATTAAGAATCGTGTTACCAACACCAATAAGCGTTACCGCGCTATGGCATCCCTAAGTGCCAGCCTGAAAATAAACGATTGGTTAACCCTGCAAGCCCGTGGTAATGCAGACTATGTAAGCGACAAGTTCGATCAGAAAATGTATGCATCTACAGCTCCCAATATTACAGGTACCTATAACGAAAAGAGTAACGGACGTTATGTTTGGTCGGAAAGCGAACAATTCCAGATTTATGCCGACGTGATGGCCATGTTCAATAAAACATGGAACAAATGGTCATTGAATGCCGCTGTCGGTACCAGTATCAACAAGAATAAAGTCAACTCACTGATGCTCGACTCTAAAATCGCCTCACTTTACAAACCTAACTTATTTACGGTTGCCAATATCGTTATGGGCTCCAATGCCTCCATCAATCAGGAGATTGATCAGAGACGTACCATTCAGTCTGTATTCGGAACAGCACAAATCGGCTTTGACGAAGCCCTGTATCTTGACATTACAGCACGTAATGACTGGTCTTCCACATTGGCTCATACGGAAAGTATGAATTCAGGCTTCTTCTACCCTTCCGTTGGTTTATCCTGGATCATTAATAACTCATTAAAACTACCGGAATGGATTTCCTTTGGTAAAGTACGTGGTTCATGGGCACAAGTAGGTAACGACCTGCCTATCGGTATCACTAACCTTGTAGATATTATTCAGGCCGGTGGTGTATTGCAAGCAGCCGACACATACAATAAGGGCGATCTGAAACCGGAAATCAGTAGTTCTATCGAATTTGGTACGGAATGGAGATTCTTCCAAAGCCGCTTAGGAATTGACTTTACCTGGTATCAGACTGATACAAAGAATCAATTGTTGAGAATGCCCACCGCCGCAGGAGACAAATATGCATATCGCTATATCAATGCCGGGAAGATCCGTAATAAAGGTATAGAATTAACAGTAGATGCAACTCCGGTTATGAATGATAATTTCCGTTGGAAAACTGCCGTCAACTTCTCAACAAACAGCAATGAAGTCATTTCTCTTCACCCGGATTATACTTCATTCATTTATGGTAGTTCCGGACTTTCTATGGCTTACCTGATGCGCATCAAAGAAGGTGGTTCCCTGGGCGATATCTACGGAAATGCATTCGTGCGTGAGAATGGAAAAATAAAGCTCAATGAAGATGGAAGTCCTCTTGTAAAGACTGGTAACAACGACTACCTGGGTAATGCAAACCCCGACTGCTTACTGGGTTGGAGTAATACATTTACCTATAAAGGATTCAGTCTCTATTTCCTGATCGATGCCCGCGTAGGTGGTGATGTCATGTCCTTGACACAAGCAGTCCTTGACCAAAATGGCGTGACCAAAGCAACAGCACAGGCCCGTGATAGAGGTTACATAGAATACGAAGGAACTCGCTTCGACGAGAATCATATTAAACCATTCTTTAAATCAGTAGGTGGTCGTAATGGTATATCCGAATATTATATGTATGATGCTACCAATATCCGTATGCGTGAATTGTCAATCGGCTATTCTTTCCCGCAATCACTGCTGGAAAAGACGAAGGCATTCAAGGGTATCGATGTATCGCTGGTAGCACGCAACCTGTTCTTTTTCTACAAAGATGCACCGTTCGACCCGGATGCAACCTTATCTGTTGGCAACTCACTTCAAGGTGTAGATGTATTCGGCATGCCTTCTACCAGAAACATTGGTTTCAATATCAAATTCACATTCTAACTTAAAGCATTTACGATTATGAAATATAATAAATTCCTAACCATACTTTTTGCAAGCGGATTGCTGGGTATCGCAGTCGCATGTACCGACAATTTTGAAGCAGATAACAGAAACAATACAGGGTTTGACTCCGAATTGCAGGAATATGATTTCCAAAAATATCTGTTGAAGTTTGAAATAATCCAGAGTGGTATCTACTTTAACTACGACTGGGGCGAAGGTAAAAACTGGACTTTCCAAATCGCACAAAATTTGGGGCAAGACATGTTCTCAGGCTATTTCCATGATTTCAATCAAGGTTTCAATGATAAGAACAGCGTATATGCACTGAACGATGGATGGACTTCTACTCACTGGACATACAATTACTCGTACATTATGCCCGAAGTACAGAAGTGCGAACAAATCAACGTAGAGCAGCCTGCACTGTTAGCTGTAACCCAAATATTGAAGGTTGAATTGATGCACCGTGTAGCAGATTGCTACGGACCATTGGTATATAGTAAATTCGGACAAGAAGGTGACAATGTAGATGATCTGAAGACAGCCTACAAACAATTCTTCACCGATCTGGAAAAAGGGATCACTTCTTTACAAAGTTTTATCAAGGACAATCCCGGCGTAGAGCCGTATAAAGACGCCGACATGCTGACTCCTAACAAGACTTTGGCAGAATGGGTTAAATTTGGCAATTCATTGCGTTTGCGTCTAGCCATGCGTGTTGCTAACGTAGACAAAGCTCTTGCCACCGAGCAAGCACAGAAATCATTCACCCTCGGGCAATTCCTGGAAGCACCAAATGAGATTATTTCCGTATCGACTGCCGGCGGCTACAATAATCCGCTGGGTGAAATCAACAAGTCATGGGGGGAAGTCTTCATGGGGGCCACCATGGAATCTGTACTGACCGGATATGATGATCCACGCATGTCCAAATATTATGATCCAGCAAATGGTGCAGTTATCACATGGAAAGAGAACGATGTAGTGAAAGAACTTCCGCAGCTCTTTGAGTACGCTGGAAGCTACAAAGGCGTACCACAGGGAACCGGCTTGCTTTCTGCCGACAATCGCTATAAAGAATGTTCAAAGAGTACAGTCAGTCAAAAAACGAACCCTATTTTAATGACTGCTGCCGAGGTATGGTTCCTTCGTGCAGAAGCTGCTTTACGAGGCATCTCTACAGAAGATCCCAAAATATGCTATGAGACAGGTGTAAAAACATCCTTTGAGCAATGGGGAGTAGGTGGAGTTGATGCTTACCTGCAAAGTGACAAGACACCAGCTGATTACAAAGATCCGTTCGATACCCAATTCGATATGAATGCACGCATCACTACTACTCCCAATTGGGCGGATGCCAACGGTACAGAAGAACAATTTGAGAAAATCATGACACAGAAATGGCTTGCCATATATCCCGAAGGTAATGAAGCATGGACAGAGCAACGTCGTACCGGTTATCCGAAATTATTTAAAGTCAAAGTGAATAATAGCGGTGGTGCCATTAACACAGATGAGATGATCCGTCGTCTCCCATATCCGGAAGGTCTGAAAACATCTAATCCTACTCAGTACAGTTCATTAACAAGAGCACTGGGTGGTGCCGACACAGGTGGTACTCGTCTCTGGTGGGATGCCGGAAAGAATAATTTCTAAATTCCAATAAGACCAAGGTATAGAATTTTGATTAGTGGTGTTTTTCTCCGTATTAGTTACGAGGAAAAGAAGATTGGGAGGAGTAAAGTCATTTGGGGGACTTTACTCCTTTTTTTGTCTATATTTTCAGATACACATAAAGACTGGTATATGTCAGTTTATCATCCATTATTAATAACCAGGATTCTGTTGTTGCTTCTTTTCCTCGGAAGTCAACGCATGACCATCCTTTTGGATAGCATCCAGATAAGTTTGAGGGATAGGACGCAAACAATGATGTTCATCAATATTAGGAGCAGCATCCGAATTAAAAGCTTTGGTACGTGCCACCAATGTTTTCGTTCTTGATAAGTCTTCCCAACGATAAAACTCACCGCAAAGTTCACGGGAACGCTCATTCAGCAAAAGGCACATCATACGATCATAATCAGAGCTATATTTCAGTTTTGAAATGACAGCCTCATCTTCAGCCGGAAGACTATGTATATCTGTTATTTCAAGATCAGTGGGAAGTGTAGTCTTATCAATATCATTGGACTCATAATAAGAATTTCCGGTGTAATAAGAGTTTATGCCGTCAATCTGCCACCCTAAGGCATTTTCATTATATGATGCACCACCGTCACAATATGCCGAACGATCTTCCCCGTTCTTGTAGGCAGCACGCTTGCGGAGTTCATTAATGTAATGCAGAGCATCACCATACTCGCCTTGGCGAATCAGAACTTCAGCAGCGATCAGATAAGTTTCACCAAGACGGGCCAGAATACCATCCCGATTGCCTCCCATATCACTGACCGTTTCACGCGAACCATCAATATACTTATTAAGAGCTACAAAACGACTTACATCATCATATAATGCCACATCGTCCTTACCGTTACGATCTTTCGGATAAGCTACAAATGTAGTAGGAATGGCTTTGCCGGTCTTTTCATCAATCACCTTTCCGCTGAGTTGCACTCCATCGAACCGGGTATCGCCCGGACGATTGACAACATACATCACGCCCAAATCTCCTACTTCGTAACCGGAACCCGCTTTCGGGTTATTAACAGCATACTTAGTCTTAAAGCTTTTCCAGAAACGGGAATCATTAATCATATCATAGATATTATACATATAATATGTGGTTCTTAAACGCTGGTACTCGCGACCGCCAGCCAAGTCACGTTTCATCTGAGGCAAGTTATTGTAAACAGACAAGAAGAAGAGATGGCATCTGTTAGTACCGGCACTTCTGGAAGATTTGTCAGAAGAGAACTGTGCCGAAAGAATAATCTCATCTAATTTTTCACTCGCCCCGTCAGGTTCAGTATAATGCCACAGATCAGAGAAATTGGAGGCTAACTGATGACGTGAAATTACTTCTTTGGCCAGTTTCAAGGCTTCTTTCAGGTCAGATTCTTTAGTCGCACTGTTCCATCCATCATTAATTTCACTGGCACGGAACAAGTAAGCCTTAGCTAAAAAATGAGCCGCAGCATCCCTGCTAATCTTCCCCACCATGCTTACCGTCGCCGGCAACAGATCATAAGCATTCTTCAAATCACCAATCGCCTGCTCTACCGTGGCTTCTGCCGTAGCACGGGTGAACTCACGGACAGGTACAAAGCTCGACTCTAATTTCAAGGGTACACCTCCATACTGGGAAACCAACTTCAGATAATTAAAGCCACGCAGGAAATAGGCTTCGCCCATATACGTCTTCTTATTCGTACCGGTATAACTATCAGGAGTTATTTTACTTAACAACAGGTTCGCATTGTTGATTCCGATATACATGGCATCCCAAAGGCTTTCGGCCATCGTAGTATTTGAATTAGCGGCTACAATCTGTGACTGGAAACTACCATCATAATTATTCCACACTTTATTGGAACCATCACCACCCACAGTAAACTCATCCGTACCGTAATTAGTGGTAGTATAGGCATTCTCCTTGAAGAAATGGAAACGCAGGTTATTGTAAATGCCCACAGCCAGCTGATCAATACCTTCCGGTGTATCAAAGAAATCGGTAGTCTGTTGAGTGGTAAGCTTTTCATCCAGGAAATCACTACAGGAAGCCACCACCCCTCCCAAGGTCAAGGCTAATAAGCCAAATGTAATATTCTTATATAATTTCATAATCGTTTGCTTTTTAGTTTAAAATCCTACATTCAATCCTATTGTAAAACCACGGTTCCAGGTAGATGTTAAATTCTGCGAAGCGTCCAGTTCCAGAAAATCTATATTAGAAAAGATACGCCCCGGATTCTTAGCCTGCACATATACTTTCAGATTAGATAGATTCCATTTGCTCACCATGTTCTTCGGGAAAACGTAACCTAATGAAACATTACGCACTTTCAGGAACGAACCGTTCTTATATCCCAGAATCCGGTAGTAGGGATCACCGCCTCCATCATCATGGATAGGTTTCTGATATTCAGCATTCTTATTATTCTCATTATAGTAATTTATCTTACGCTGAGTGTAACGGCCTCCCTGCCACTCACCACCTGTATCAACCATATAGTCAAAACGGCCGTACAACATGAAGGAAAGCTCAAAATTCTTATAAGAGAAAGTATTGGTCATACCCAAAGTCCAGCGTGGACGTGTATGTCCCACTACTATACGGTCATCATTCGGATCAATCTTATGGTCACCATTCTGGTCTACCGGTCGTGCCATACCTACCTGAAACGAATGTCCTTTCTTATTAAATTCAGCCATTTCAGCCGCATCTTCTTCTTTCCAGATTCCGGCAGATTCATAGCCATAGATCACTCCCAATGACTTTCCGATGAACCAATTATTATTAATATCATCTTCTTTACCATTTGCCAACTCCTCTATTTTATCTTTCTGCCAGGCGACATTTAGACTGGTAGACCACTCAAAGTCCCGGGTCCGGATATTCACAGTATTCAATGTGATATCCACACCTATATTGGAAGTTTCCCCCACATTGGCATAAGTTTGGGTATAACCATTTAATGAAGGAATTCCCATCTGCATCAATAAGTCTGTTGTGCGCGAAGTATAAAAATCCAAAACTCCCGAAATTCTTCCGTTCAGTACAGAGTAATCAACACCGATATTATATTGGGTGGTCTTTTCCCACGTTAAGTCTTTATTTGCCATAGCCACCGTACCACCCGTAGCTACAGGATCGGAAGCTACGAAGCCTGAAGTGGAACTGTCACCATAAGGATAATAGATAGGAACAACGGCCCCCTTTGTTTGGTAAGGATCAATAGCGGAGTTACCGGTGACCCCGACTCCCACACGTAGTTTCAACTGATTGAGCCAACTTACATCCTGCAAAAATCCTTCCTGATCAAGACGCCAGCCCAACGCCGCACTAGGGAAAAAAGCCCATTTATTACCTTTGGCAAGCTGCGAAGCGCCATCCCAACGACCGGAAAGCGTGAGGAGGTATCTGCTGTTATAATCATAATTTAAACGGAACATATACGAGAGTAACTGCTTCTCTACTAAATCACTCCCCCAGTCATCCAGTGCAGAAATATTTGCTTTACTCAACGCATTCCATTTGGCACTGGCCAGGGGAATATTTAAAGCAGCCATAGAGGATTCTTCATAACGATATTTAGTGGCACTTTGCAGTAAAGTCACTCCCAAAGAGTGTTTTCCTATTTCCTTATCATAGTAGATAAGATTATCAAGTGTCCATGAAAAATCAGATTGATTCGTTAAACTGGCACGATTGGTTCCCTCGCGACTGACAGAGTTCGCATCTGCAAAACTTCCATTACGGTAACTACGAAAGTCGGGACCAAAATTGAAGCGATATCTGAGCCCTTTCAGAGGAGAGAAGATCTCACCCAAGTTCAACTGGGCATACAGACTACCGATAGCACGGAACATACGACGTTCATTCTCACTATAATTCCATTCGTTGACTATCGTTTTCACTTTATCATCTCCACCCGGATAATCAATGCGGTTCCCCTCATCATCAAAGGGCACGGCATACGGATACAAACTGGTAGAAGCTGCATACAGATTGGATGGCCGGTCACT
>UMHC01051230.1_pt1 | contig 79224 bp, 63 predicted proteins | sample 1965381 | NCBI WGS metagenome assembly UMHC01 (sample SAMEA4836083, study PRJEB28245) | human gut metagenome | biome: gut microbiome; material: fecal sample | place: Denmark | collected 2008 | reverse complement strand
CTTCGCCGCACGAAGGCTCCGCTCCCCCTCCATCCCGGGTGGCTCGCCGCTCAAGGCCCGCTACGCTCGCGCCTCCGACTGCCAAGGTTATTTTCAACACAATTCTGCAACAGAGCGATCACATATTGATTTACTGAAGCATGTTCATTTCTTTTACAAAAACAGCCATCTTTTCAGGATATTTCCAACAGCATGAGATGCTTTAAATCGCCTTGGATGTCGCCATCATATAAATCTCATGAGGATCGAGAATCAGCACGACATTTCCGTCTCCCATGATACTCGCCCCGGAAAGGCCACGTACATCGCTGAGATACGTTCCAAGAGATTTAATAACGATTTCCTGGCGATCCAGCAAATGATCTACTACCAGCCCCAGCCTTCGCTCGTTATCCTGAATAATGACCACGGACAACACTTCCGGCAGTTCCGTCTGGTGAGGATGGAGATTGAGCAATTCCCCCAGATCCACGATACCCAGCACTTCGCCACGCATGGTCACGGCCTTGCGGCCCTTGACATCCGTCAAACGGACGGACTCCAGCTTGGTGGTCGTCGCCACCGCATCTAGGGGAATGGCGTACACTTGTTCGCCCATCTTGATCATCAAGGCCTCAATAATTGCCAGGGTGAGCGGAAGGGAAAGAGTAAAACGGGTTCCCTTCCCCACCTGGGAAGAAGTACTCACACTCCCCTTGAGATTCTTGATGTTGGTACGCACCACATCCATGCCCACCCCCCGGCCGGAAATATCGGTAATTTTTTCCGCAGAGGAAAAGCCCGGGGCAAAAATAAGGTCAATGGCTTCCCTGTCATCCAGATTCTTGGCCTCATCGGGTGTGATGATACCCTTTCTGACCGCAACTTCCCGCATTTTTTCAGGGTCAATGCCCTTGCCGTCATCCTCGATTTCAATGGCGACCGAGTTCCCCTTGTGATAGGCGCGCAGCCACACCTTGCCAACTTCCGACTTGCCGGCGGCAAGTCTCGCCTCCGCCGATTCAATACCGTGATCCACAGAGTTCCGGATCAGGTGCATGAGCGGATCATTGATGACTTCCACCACGCTTTTATCCAGCTCCGTCTCCTCGCCTTCCAGAATAAGTTCGACTTCCTTGCCGCTTTTGCGGGAAAGATCCCGCACCAGACGCGGAAAACGGGAAAACACGGAAGAAACCGGCACCATACGCACCTTCATAATAGTATCCTGCAGTTCGTCGGACACGCGAGCCATGGCGTAGGTGGTTTCGGAAATATCCTGGGCAACCTGGGCAACATTCACCTGATCAGCAGGGGAAGTTTCCAGGGTCTTTGCGATCATGGCATACCGATTACGGTTGATCAGAAGCTCACCGATAAGATTCATCAGATGGTCGAGCTTTTCATGATCCACACGAATACTGGAAGATGCCGACTTGTTGGCCGGAGCAGCCGGTACGGAAGCCGCAGAACGGGCCGCCGGCGCAGCAGGAGCACCCTGCGGTGCAGGTGAAGTGGACTTTGGAACGGCAGGAGGAGGTGTCACAGAAGCCGGAGCAATGCCGGACGCCGCCGGAACCGCCTGCGGCGCGGGAGAAGCGGTTTTCGGCGCGGCGGGCGGAGGCGTCGCCGGAGCGGGCTCTGCCGCAGGGGCGGAGGGAACCTTCAGCACATTTTCCACCATGTCATCAATAATGCTGAGTTCCTGCCGGAGAAGATCCATCATCAGGCTGAAATCCATATCGCTCTTGCGAGCCTGATCAACAAGGCCCGCCGTGCGTTCCGCATAGATTTTCAGCTGATCGAACCCCATGAAGCCAGCTGAATTCTGAATGGCTACCAGACAGCGATACAGCGCATCCTGCTTTTCCTTCAGGGAAGAATCCCGCTCAAGCGAGGTCATGGAGTCCCTGATAATGGCCTGCTGCTGACGCACCGCTGTACGGAACATATCCAGATCATCCTCGTTCCGATCCGCCCCGGCGGCCTGAAGAGGCTCTGCTCCCCGAGCGGAAAGATTCTCCGACGCCCCCCGCAGACTCGGCGGCAGAGCGATGGCTCCCCCGGCCACGGCCTGCTGCAGCTGCGCCAGCAGCTCTCCGGCGTCAAAGGGCGAGGCCGTGCCCGCCGTAGGGTCAATGGAGCCGATCAGGGCATCCATGACATCCACTACAACAAGCAGAAGATCAACCAGTTCATGCGTCACAGCAAGCTCACCCTGCCGCGCGCGGTTGAGCAGCGTCTCCGCCTCATGGGTGAGCCCGTTAAGTTCCTTGTAGTCGATAATGCCGCTGTTGCCCTTCAGATTATGAAAATACCGGAACAGGTCGTTGACAAGCTCCTTGTTCTCTCCGGGATTCTTTTCCAGTTCCAGCAGGCCGCTGTTAAGATTTTCGGTATTCTCCCGCGCTTCATCGATAAAATCTTTCAAATGCCCTTCTCCGAAAGAGGTCAGCGTGACTGTCCCCTTGCGCGGCAGCGATTCTATCCAGTCTGCCGTACTCATGGCGTTGCGTGCGGAACGCGGCGAATCTGGCGCGGATACGGACTCGCCGGAAGCGGACTCCTGCCCCTCAGTTTTTTCAGACACGGGCAGGGCGGAAACTTCAGGAGAGGACCGTACGGGTTCAGGTGACGGCTGGGAGGCGGACTGTCCGGACATGAGCGCATCAATCTGCGCGATGATATGCTCAATGGGCACGTCACCTTCAGAATTGGTAGCCTCCAGATTATCAATCATTTGACGCAGGGCATCGGTGGAGGCCAGGATGACATCCATGATTTCGGGAGTCACGACCATGGTGCCCTTGCGCAGCTCATCCAGAATATTCTCCGAACGATGCGCCAGCAGATTGATGCGGTTCAGGCCGAGAAAGCCGGAAGCTCCCTTGAGGGAATGCATGGGCCGAAAAATTTCATTCAGCAAATTGAGATTGTCCGGCGCCTTTTCCAGCTCAAGCAGATTGGGCTCGATGGTTTCCAGGTGTTCCTTGGATTCGATGATAAAATCCGCGATAAGTTCCGGATCGAGAAAATCCTGGCTCATACATCTCACCTTTCGCGCCGGCCCGAGGCGATGCGCGAGTTGTAAAATAACAAAACACGACGTCAGTTACCGTTGCTCTTTCCGCAGTCCAGGCAAGACATGCGGCGGAAAACGCAATGTTCCGCATTCCTGACGATCGGATAAACAACAAACTGGAACATTATGTCGAACGATGCAATCCAGTTCTGAACACATCTCGATAACACGCTTATCGGTCAACCGAGCAGCATCTTTATATTGCGAACCATTTTCTCCGGTTGTGCGGGCTTGACCATATACAGATTGGCCCCCAGTTGAATGCCTTTCTGGATGTCACGCTCCTCACCTTCCGTGGACAGGATGATGATGGGAATATCCTTATAGATATCCTGCTCGCGCACTTGTGCGATAAAGGTAAAACCGTCCATGCGCGGCATATTGATATCGGACAGGATAAGATCTACCGATTCCATGGCGTAAAGCTTTTCCAGCCCGTCCAGCCCATCTTCCGCAGTCGTGACCTTGAAGCCTTCCGCCTTGAGAATAAAGGCGACAAGATTACGCACTGTCTTGGAGTCATCGACAATAAGAATATGTTTGCTCATGGCTATATCCTAGCCCTCCAACAGTTTGGCGACCAAGCGCTCGACCGATAAAATTCCCAGAAGTTTTTCATCCGTTTCCAGCAGCCCGGAAAGAAGTTCCGCGCTGGAACCAAGGTGCAGTTCCGCATTCCAGTTGAACTTGTCCTGCTTCGCCTTGTGTATGGTATGCAGCCGGGAAACAAGCAGCCCCAGCTTCATGCCCCGCGCCTCACAGATAATGATCAGGCCATGCTCGTCGGGAAGCTCGCCGCCCTGCAGCGTCAGCAGATCCACCATATTGATGACCGGCAGAATGCTGCCACGCAAATTGACCACTCCAGGCAGGAATGACGGTGCCTGCGGCAGTCGGTGCAGAGCGGTATAGTGGATGACTTCCAGCACGGAATCAATGGGCACGACAAAGACATCCCGGCCCACATAGAATCCCACCGTCGTCACAGTCTCAAGCGAACGCAGCCTGTCATCAACCGACTCCCATTCTGCCTCGCTGTCCATGGTCAGTCTTTTCACGGAAAGAGGAACGGCAGGCTCACCCTCCGTTTCCCCTTGCAGGCTGGTGTCCGTCAGAATTTCAGCATCATGGAAAATTTCAGTGAGACTCTCCTCCTGATGAATGGGGGATTCCGAAGAAAGAGTTCCAGCTTCTCCCGAGAGGGGGAGATGTTCTGACGCAGCACTTTCTGTCACACAGGGAACGGACTGCGGCTGAACAGAACTCTGCTCTGATCCGCCGGAAGGAGCGGAAGCTCTGATCGTCAGTACGCTTTTTCCCTCCACTCTGGGCAGAGATGCCATGTCCCGCAGATCGGCCGGGTCGTCCACACCCAGATATTTGCGCAGAAACTGGCGTTCCGCCGGAGAAATCTCCCGCTGTTCACCCCCGTGTGCGCTCGACAGAGAAAAATCCTGTTCCTGAAAATATTCCATGGGGGACTTCACTGCCATAGGGCGGCCACCTCCTCGGCCAACTCTGCATATCCTATCGCGCCCCGGCTGTGAGGGTCGATATCGTAAATTACCTTGCCCTGTGCGCTGGCTTCACGAAAGCGCGTATCCATGCTGATCACGGAGGAAAACATGGATGTCCCCAGTTTGCGCGTCAGCATATCCAGAACCTGAGTACAGGCTCTGGCACGCCGATCATACATGGTGGCAAAGGCTCTGTAACGAATGGGCGAGGGAAGAGCCTGATTCAGCGTGCGGACGGTGTCAAACAGCAGCATCAGCCCGTGCAGGGCCAGGAAATCCGTCTGAATTGGGATAATGAGCAGATCGGATGCAACCAGGGCATTCGCCATAATCAGCCCCATATGGGGCGGACAGTCCAGCAGAACATAATCGTATTTCTCGCGCAGGCAGACAAGAGCCCGCTTGAGAATCAAGCCTTTGCCCTTTCTGTCTTTAAGGTCGCCCTCAAGCTCGGAGAGCCGTATACTGCCCGGCCCGAAATCACAGATCTGACCTTCCTGGCGGGTAATGATACGCTTCCAGACATCTTCCCAGCCATCCTCGGCCTGAAAAAGCTCGAACATGGTAGGTGTCGCTTCATCGGGATAAAAACGCATATGCACCGAAGCGCAGATATGCGGATCAAGATCCAGCAGAAGCACCTTTTCACCCCGACGAGCCAGGGCCGCTCCCAGGGACAGTGTCGTGGTGGTCTTGCCCACCCCCCCCTTCTGGTTTGCAATGGCAAGAACTTTGGCCTGCATGGTTAAACCTGTTTCCGGTAGACAATGGAACCCGCGTAGTGTTCAGGTTTGAACGCGCGGCTGATATTATGCAGCGACTCGGAATGCCCGATGAGCAGATATCCTCCGGGCAGCAGATTGTCATAAAAGGCGTTGATTACGCTGCGTTTCATCTCGTCATCAAAATAGATGATGACATTACGGCAAAAAACGATATGCGAACGTTCCACCTTGGCAAGCTGCATTTTATCACTGAGGTTAATCTGCCCGAATGTCACAAGCTTCTGCAGGGAAGGAGCTATCCGGTACAGATTTCCCTCCCGGGTAAAGTATTTCGCCAGCATATCCGGCGGTGTGGTACGGATGGCGTAGTCATTATACAGCCCTCTGCGCGCCGAAGCCAGCATGGCCAGAGACAGATCGTTGGCAGTAATTCTGATATCCCAGCTTGAAAGCTCCTGTCGGAGTACCTCATTCAGGATTATCGCCAAAGTGTAGGGTTCTTCTCCAGAAGAACAGCCTGCTGACCAGATGCGCAACTTGCGTTGTCCTCTGGCCCGCAGCTCTCCTATAAGCGGCACCAGAACCTTGTCGCGAAAAACATTCAGCTGCGGCCCGTTGCGGAAAAAGCTCGTCTCGTTCGTGGTCATGCTCTCGAACAGCTTGTTCATTTCCGCTGCACGGTTGGCGTCATAGCGCAGATAATTGTAATATTCCCCGAAGCTCCGCAGTCCAAGTTCACGCAGGCGCGAAGAAAGCCGGTTTTCTACCAGATATTTGCGATTTTCTGCAATAAATATGCCGCTCTGCTGGTACAGAAAATCCCTCAGTTGAATAAACTCCGTATCCGATACACGCACATCGCGCTGCCGCAGCGAGGAAAAGCCGGGAGCCGCCGGTCCGGCCGACACCGGCGCACCGAACACGGGCTTTGACGGAAGGTTCTGCGATGCGGGCGGACGACCGGCGAAAGATGAAGTCCTGATTCCGCCACCTGACTCCGTGCGGCAAACGGGATCACGGGGCGGAAACAGAGGTTTGCCCGGACTCCCCGAACCAGCCGTCCCCTGGCCAGACGTCTCCCGACGCGGAAATAAAGGTGTGGAGGTATCCCGGGGAGGAAAAAGCGGCGCCCTGGCTTCGCGCGGGGGAAACAACGGCGAACGGGAGGTTCCCCGCTCTTCCGTCCCGTTCTCCCGCCGGGGGAACAGAGGTTCCCGGTTTTCTCGAGGAGGAAACAGGGGCGCGCGCGGAGGTGTCGCCGGCGTACCGACGGAGGAAGCTGGATCCCGCCGGGGAAAAACGGGTTTCTGCTCAGGATTCACGGCGAAGGAGCGCAATATCCCCGATGTGCCGGAAGCCGCCGCGCCATCATCCTTTTCTCCGGGCCGATTTGAAACAATCGGATCACGGGAAGGAAACAGGAGCTTTCTGTCTTTGCCTGCTCCCGAATTTCCATCGCCGTTACCGGAAGGAGAATTTCCAAACAGGGTACTCATGCCTGCGACTCCTCTTCCCCACGGATGCGATCAATGGCCTCGGCTGCAGCCGCCTGCACCTCGGGGGATTCATATGACATGAAGCCGAGCAGAGCCTGAAATGCCATGTCGCCGCCAATCTGGCCGAGAGCTTCGGCAATCTTGAGCTGCACCAGAAGATTCGAATGTTCCATCATGGTGACCAGCTCCGGCACAGCCGAAGATACACGGTTCCGCCCCAGAGCCTCTACCGCGCGCACACGAACCCAGTCATCGGGATCATGCAGCGCCTCCAGCAGAAGAGATTCTCCTCCTTCCTCCCCGTATGTCCCCAGAAGCTCCACCGCCAACTGGCGGACATCGCGGCTTTCATCACGCAGGCAGAATTCCAGGGCGGCAAGCTTTTCCGGAGAGGGCGGCCAGCCGTAGCCGATGGCCTCAAGCCCGACTCTGCGCACTTCCGTCACCGGATCCTGAACCGCCCTGGCAAGCTGTTCGGCAAAAAGCCCGGCATTGACGTATCCCATGGTATAAACGGCCATACGCCGCAAATCAGGATCCTCATCCTCAGCATGAGCCACAATGGCCCTGACGGTATCCTCATCCTCAAGCGCCAGACAGGCGGAAAGAGCGGCTTCCTTCACTGCCGGATCCGGATGATGGAGAAGCGCGAGCATGCGCGGAGCCGATTCTCTATGGCGCATGTTATTGCCGAGGAATTCAAGCGCCGACCTGAGCACCTGGGCATCTTCCGCAGTATCCATGTGATTGTTGAAAAACGGAATGTCACGATCATCGCCGCAGCGGGCCAGAATTTCCATGGCCCGCTGACGCTCCTCGGCAGGCAGGGCATCAAAATGGCGTTTCAAAGCATATTTGCCGGCCCGCCCCTCGATGTGTCCGCACGCGTCCACCGCCATGCGGCAGACGAGTTCATTCCTGTCCAGCAGAGCCTCTTCCAGAGCCTCATTATATCCGATGCCCACAATGCACTGGAAGGCATGCTGAAGAAGCTCCTGCTGCCTGACAGGATCCGTTCTCTCGACCAGCCTGAATACGGCTCTTGTCGCGGTGGGATTCACGCCCGTGAAAGCCAGCCCCTGCAGAACCACTTTCACGGTGTCCTCATCCTCGTCATCCAGCGCCGCCAGCATGTAGGCCTGCAGCTTGTCCAGCTGCTTCGCGCCGAGCAGACTCAGGGAATTCGGCCCCAGAATCCGGATGATGGCCTTAAGCGCCTTGATGCGCAGGGGGCCGCTGGATTTGTCGAGATAGGAAAGCAGCATGGGAGCGCTCTTGACGCTGTTGATCTCCCCCAGTGCGTCCAGCACGGTAGAGGCGACCAGAGGCGAACATCTGTCCAGAGCGTGCACCAGAACATCCACGCAGGAACCATCCTTGATTTTCGCCAGAGCTTCCATCACGGCGTACTGAACCCATTCCTCATCATCCAGCGCCTGCCGCAGGCTTTCCACAGCCTCCGGGCGGCGCAGCTCGCCAAGACTCACCGCCGCCTGATAACGCACATTGACTTCCGAATCGTGCAGAAGCACGTCGCACAACGGGGCAAGAGCCATGGAACTGTCGGAAGACCCCAGAATATCCGCAATGAAAATACGGATGTCGGGATCCTGATCATACAGGAGTCTGGTCAGTGTCGCCAAATCGTCCACCCCAATCTCGCGCAGAACATCCATGGCGATATTGCGTACCACGGCATCCTGAGACCGCAGCAGCGGGATGACGGCCCGCACCGCCGCGGCGCCGCGAATCTGACGCAATGCCCGTTCGGACGCCTCCTGCACGCCCACGCTGCTGTTTGCAAAATGCTCCACCAGCAGCGGGACGGCGCTCTCCAGACGCAAGTCTCCGGCATCAAAGGCCGCCTGCCTTGCCAGAGAGGCATTTTCACTGGCAAGCCGTTTCAGGACGTCCTGTTCTTTCTGCGCATCAACGTCACTCATAAGAAGCTCTCCTGACGGGAGGCATGCGCCTCAGCGATATAAAGCGTCCTGAATACTGGCTGCGAGGGAATCCACGCCGACGACCTCGTCGGCCAGACCCGCGTCGACCACGGCCTTCGGCATACCATATACCACGCAGCTGGCCTCGTTCTGGGCGATGAGATATCCACCCTTTTCCTTAAGAATTCTTGAACCCTCCACGCCGTCGCTGCCCATGCCGGTCATGGTGACGCCGACGACCCTGCGGCCCATGCTGTTCCCCGCGCTTTCCATCAGCACGTTGACCGAAGGCTTGTACAGCGCGTCGGCAGGCTCACTCACCACGTCAATGAAGGGCAGCGGACCGTGCATGTCCAGACGGAGATGCCTGCCTCCGGGGCATACATACGCGAGCCCCGGGCCGATTTTGTCCCCACCCCGGGCCTCGGAAACATGAATCTTGCAGACGTTGTCCAGACGCCGTGCAAAAGCTTCGGTAAATGTGGCGGGCATATGCTGCGCAATCAGGATGCAGGCGGGAAAATCCGCCGGGAGTGCGGAAAGAACCTTCTGCACGGCGGGCGGTCCTCCCGTGGAAACCCCGATGGCCACAATATCACGCTTCGGGCGTCCCACCCGCGCTGCGGAGGGCAAGACATGCTCCATGGGGGAAGCTCCCCCGAGCGAATGGGCAGGAAAACGGAACTGCTCGCGAACGCCGGAGGGAGAAGAAACGGCATTCCTGCTCAGGGAAAACGAAGGGCGGGGTCTGAAGCCGGAGGCAGCCGGAACTTCTACCCGCGACCGTGACTCGACACGGGGAGAAGCCAGAGGCCGCATGAAGCGGCCGCGCCGCGCCACGGCCTTTATCTTGCCGTGCAGTTCCCGCCGCAGGAAGTCAAGGGAATAGCCGCCTTCCTGATATTTTGGAATGAAGTCGAGCGCCCCCGCTTCCAGCGCGCGGAGCGTGGGCTCCGCTCCTTCAACAGACAGCGAGCTGACGATCAGCACCGGCTTGGGGTTCGTCTTCATCAGACGTTCCAGCATGCCGATTCCATCCAGTCGGGGCATTTCCAGATCGAGCGTCACCAGATCGGGGTTCAGCTCCTCCACTTTGCGCAGCCCCTCTTCGCCGTCTCCGGCCTGCCCGATGACCTTGATCTCGGGATCTTCCTCAAGCATCCGGGTCAACGCGCTGCGCATAAACGCGGAATCATCAACAATCAGGACTTTGATCAAAACCAAGTTCTCCCTGCAATCTCAACGAATACGAGACGGTCCGCCGTCAAACCGGGCATTTCGCAGTCTTCCGCACAAAATCATATCAAACATATTTTTTTTACCTGATCGTTCCCGCTTTGACAAGCAAACGCCCGGCACAGCCCCCTGAAATCCCGCGCGGTTAAAAAAATATGCCTTTTCTTTCCGAATCCCCCCTTCAGGGCTTGCCAAACAAGATTTGATTATGTATATCCCATCTTCGTCATCGGGATGTGGCTCAGTTTGGCTAGAGCGCAGCGTTCGGGACGCTGAGGCCGGAGGTTCAAATCCTCTCATCCCGACCAGTGAAATCACAACCACCCGTTATGCGGGTGGTTTGTTTCGGCCCTATAAAGGCTTACTACCGGCCAGCGCCTGAATGACGCTGGCTTTCATTTTATTCAAGCCAAGTGCCGTTGTCACCCCGGCTTACCCCCTGAAGTGGCGGCATACTCACGGGGTGTCAGTTTGTCTTGCATGGCATCATGCCTTTCCTGTTGCTGGATATACTTTTTGACAGTGGCCTCGCTCAAGCCCACGGTGCCTGCATAGCCCCCCCTGCCCAAAATTCTCTGTTGCCGAACTTATATTGTCAGATTGGCATGCTTATCAAAAATCATCAGAGAGGTTTTCCCTTTCAGATACCCCATAAAACTCGACACGCTGATTTTGGGCGGGATGCCTACCAGCAGATGTACATGGTCCGGCATCAAATGGCCTTCTAAAATTTCCACGCCTTTGTATCTGCACAAGTCGCGCAGGATTTCTCCTGCACTTGCTCGCAGGTCTGCAAAGATTATCCTTTTCCTGCATTTAGAAGCAAAGACGATGTGATGCTTGCACAACCATTTCGCATGAGCCAGGCTCCGAGCCTTCAATCCCATAAAAAACACCTTTCATTTGATTTGTGCGCTGATCCTGAACAACTTCAGCGTAATGGAAAAGTGTTTTTTGTGTAGAACATTTGTCACCCCCGCATAGCGGGTGGCTGTCTGTTTCGGAAGCTACGCTTCCTCAACAGGCTGAAGCCTTAAACAGGAAAGGCCACATAGTCGCTATGCGGCCTTTCTCCATTAACTCTCCGAAAAAACTTTAAAAAGTCAGATCGAGAATTCCATTTCGCTCAATTCCACTACTGAAATCATTACCATCCTACTGCGAAACTAAATGGAATGCATCTGCTTGACATCACCACGAGGAAGAGTGACCGCGTCACCGTTTTCATCTTCAAAAGTTATCGTATCCGCATCTGGATCAACAACAGGTTTGCTCGTAGCTATATGTACGGCATAATCCTCGGTAACAACAAAGTAGCGTTGCGATCCACATGCCGTGAGAGCCAGAATAACCCCCAGCATACATACAGTCCGGAATATCTTCATAACATCCTCCCCTTGATTTATACGTTATAAAGAAGAAAACTTGGACTTGGAAAAAATTTATCATATTGTTACAAAAAGTCAAAGAAGATTTTGACCAAAATCATGCCGTACTTGCTATAGTTCAATAATTTCTATTTAAAACAGATAAAATTTAAGTTCATACACGACCTGAACTGTAATCCCGACGATCTGTTTTTTGCCTGAAGCCTGAACATCGCAATACGCGAAATCCCGATGCCCAGTCCGGACATCGCTGGTCCTTCGGCAGATACAGCCAGCGGTCCTCCTGCCGGGCCATTGGAACCTGCCAATATGCGCGCTTTTTCCCGAACTTGCCTTTTCATCCCTTCTCCCCCTATTCTTGAGAGCCTTTTCTTCCCATGGGGGTTTTGGACGCGGATCATTTTCATGACCGCAGGGTCAAATCGTTCCGGCTCAAGGGTTCCGCCAATGTTCCCTGCCGAACCTCCCCAAAGGGATGTTCCGAAACCTCAGCCGGAGATATGCCATGCCGAATATTGCAGATCTTAATATTGTCTTCCGGGGAGCGGGAGACGTTGCAAGCGGAGCGGCGCTCCGTCTGTACAATGCGGGCCTGCGCCGCATCATCATGCTGGAAATTCCCCGGCCCATGGCTGTCCGCAGAACGGTGAGCTTTTCGGAGGCGGTGTACGACGGAGAAGTCACGGTAGAGGGCGTCAGGGCGAAGCTCGCCGTATCCTCCACAGATATTCCCGCTCTCTGGAAGGAAGAGGTTCTGCCTGTCCTGGTCGATCCGGAAGGACTTCTCATCCGCAACATGAAACCGGATGTCGTCATAGAAGCCACCATTGCCAAACGCAACATCGGCGTCAGCATGGCGGACGCGCCACTGGTCATCGGCGTAGGGCCGGGCTTTACCGCCGGAAAAGACGTCCATTGCGTCATTGAAACAAATCGCGGATTCACGATGGGCCGCCTGTACCGTTCCGGATCAGCCGCTCCCAATACGGGAAACCCCGGCATTGTGATGGGTTACAGCGTGGAACGCGTACTGCGCGCCCCCTGCTCCGGACGCTTTGAAACAAATCTGGACATAGGTGATCGCGTTGAGGCAGGGGCATCTGTCGGCACAGTGAACGGGCAGCCCGTGATTTCCCAGATAGGAGGGATTCTGCGCGGCTTGCTGAGAGCGGGGCTGGATGTGGAAAAGGGAGCAAAAATGGGTGATGTGGAACCTCGTGACGATATCGGGTTCAACAGATGCTCTGACAAGGGCATGGCAGTCGGCGGAGCCCTGCTGGAAGCCATCATTGCTTATGCGCTGAACCGGGAACCGAATTGCAGAGAGGCATAGTCCGGAATTTTCCTCACATGGGAAATTCCGAAGGATATGCTTTCCCCGGCAGGTACCCTGAGCATTTCGCCATTGGAGTGCTTCGTGGAGGCGAGCGGGACGAGACTTGCCTCCGTTCTCCCTATCCGCAAGGCGTTCCGCGCTCACGGCCAGGGACAGACGCCGCCCTGCCCCCCTGTCCGGTGTCGTCGCAGGCCAACTGCAGGTCAGAAAACAGGATCTGGCTGGCAGATATGTTCGCTCACAAAGCGCGCCGGAACAGAAATTTTCAGAGAACTGAAAAGGGCACGAAAAAGGCCGCATTGATGCGGTCTTTTTCGTGCCCGACCGGAGCATGTTCATCCAGAAAATGCTCTCCGAGTCAAGCACGGCAGAACCCCGCCGTCTCCCTGCCCGGTGTCGCCGCAATTCGCTTGCACCATTCTTCGTTGAAGAGCGCAGAACATGGACGGCAGAGCATCGCTCCGGCTTCAGGCCTGGAACAGGCAGGGCAGAAGCTGGTTCCGTCCGGCAAAGCTTTTTGTTGCAGAATGCCCTGTGACGCTTTCAGCGGAAACAGCCCGCCGAACATCCTCTACTTGTCAACGGCAACGAGTACATTGCAGGGATTGATGACGGCCGTCACCTCAGAGCCTTCTTCAAGACGGAGACGGTTGACGCCGTCAAGAGTGATAATAGCGGTAATCTGCGCGCCCCCCGGCAGTTCCAGCACCACTTCGCCATTGACAAAGCCACGGGTCAGCTTCCTGATTTTACCCGTAAACTGATTGGGGGTGGACAGCTTGTGCTGCGCGGCATCGGCCAGGATAATCATGTTGCTGGCCTTCAGCACCACATACGCCGCCCTACCGATTTCAAGCCCCATGTTTTCAGCGGCAGCCTTGCAGATCGTGGCAACGACCTGCTGACCGCCCTCAAGAGTCACCACCACATCATCATTGACCGCGCCGGAAGAAAGAGCAGTAATTTTACCAAGAAAAGTGTTGCGTGCGCTGGCTTGCATCAACGAACTCCTTAAAAAGTTTTTTGGAATTCTAATAGTAATCCCCGAAAACATCAATATTATAGCCTCAGGGCTGAGGCTGACAGTTTCAGCGCGCGGCATCTTCCCCTTTCCGGTCAAGCAGCGCGGAAAATCCCTTTTCATCCAGAACAGCTATACCCGCCTCCTCGGCTTTGGCGAGTTTTGAGCCGGGGTTTTCTCCCACCACCAGATAGTCAAGTTTCTTTGAAAACGAAGACGCCACCAGCGCGCCCGCCTCTTCGGCCATGCGCTGGAACTCCTCGCGCGGCCGGCTCAGTGTGCCCGTGAAGAGGATACGCCTGCCGCTCAGAGCCGTTTCTTCCCGCATGGGCTGTTCTCTGCGGCGGGGCCACAGCCCCATCGCACGGAAGCGCTCCAGCAGGGTCCGATTTGAATCCGTAGCGAAAAAGGCACGGATAGAGGAAGCAACCTCCGGCCCGATATCGGGCAGACGCATCAACTCCTCCTGCGAGGCCCGCTCCAGCGCATCCATGTCCTCGAAATGAGCAGCCAGGGTCTTTGCCGTCTGCTCACCCACCTGGCGGATACCCAGTGCAGCAATAAAGCGTTCCAGCGGAGCTGTCCGTCTGGCTTCCTCCAGTGACGTGACGAACTTTTCAGCCAGAACCTCGCCCATGCGCTCAAAGCCGAGCAGTTCCCTGACGTCCAGAGTGAACAGATCCGCCGCGTTTTTCACCCTTCCGGCCTTTACCAGTTCCTCGACCCAGCGCGCGCCCACCCCCTGCACGTCAAGTCCGGCCTTGGACACGAAATGCACCATACTGCGCAGCAGAACCGCCGGGCAGGACATGTTCAGGCAGCGCCAGGCGGCCTCGCCCTCCAGCCGGGAAGCTTCGGATCCGCACACCGGACAGTGCCGGGGAAACTCATACGGCACGGAATCCGCCCTGCGCTCCTCCAGCACCGGGCCCACCACGTCGGGAATCACGTCTCCCGCCCGCTGAATGATGACCGTATCCCCTTCCCGGATATCCATGTGACGGATTTCATCCTCATTATGCAGCGTGGCCCTGGAGACCATGACCCCGCCGACGCTGACCGGCCTGAGTTCCGCCACCGGAGTCAGCACCCCGGTCCGACCGACCTGAATGGTGATCCGCTCCAGAACCGTCTTCGCTCTGCGCGCGGTGAACTTCCAGGCCACGGCGAAACGCGGGGCGCGGGCGGTGAAGCCGAGGGCCTCTTCCGCATCCCGGTCATTCAGTTTGTATACCACTCCATCGATCTCGAACGGCAGGCCGTCGCGCTCGGCCTCCATCCTCCGACAGTAGGCCAGAGCCTCTTCCGGCCCGCGGCAGAGGCGGCCGCCCGTCGGCGTTTCAAATCCATATTCGCGGAGCGCTTTAATGAGCTCCGCATGCGTTTCCCAGGGACCTCGTCCGGCCTCTCCGCCTCTTTCCATGATAATCTGCCCCGCGCTGTAGGCGAGAAAACGCAAACCGCGTGCCGCCGTGATGGACGTGTCCAGCTGACGCAGAGACCCCGCCGCCGCATTGCGCGGATTGGCAAAGGTTTTCTGCCCCAGCTCCTCCTGACGTCTATTCAGTTCCTCAAACTGTCTGCGGAACATGAGAACCTCTCCGCGCACCTCCAGACGAGCGGGAAAAGGACCGTTTCCGCGCAGGCGGAGCGGCAGATTACGCACCGTGCGCATGGCGGCGGTCACGACTTCCCCCGTTTCTCCATCGCCGCGCGTCAGCGCCTGTGTGAACACGCCGTGTTCATATGTCAGCTCGCAGGCAAGTCCGTCCAGCTTGGGGTCCGCCCACCATTCATTCATGATGCCATCGGAGGCTTCCGGAAGCTGTCGTCTTGCCCGCTGGACAAAAGCCTGCCATTCCTCGGGAGAGAACACGTTGTCCAGTCCGTACATGCGCTGGGAATGAGGGCGGGTTTCCAGATAGGGAAGAAGTTCCCCCCCGGTACGCCGTGTGGGAGAATCCGGAGTCTGAAGCTCAGGACGCCGCGTTTCGATTTCCACCAGTTCCCGAAACAGGCGATCATAGGCCTCATCCGTGATCTCGGGCGCATCCAGGGTATGATACAGGTAATTGTGATGGTCGAGTTCCGCCCGCAGCACCGCTGCCCGCGAGGCATCCATGTCCTTCGCGACAGCCGGGGCACTGCCCGGAGCATGGAACTCCGCCTTATCCGGGAAAACACCGCTGGAAGAAGGTTGCGCGGACTCTGACAATATGCCGGTTTCACCGGACGGAGCGGAAAACAGTGTGTGCTGTTCCATAATTTTTCCTGACAGATGTTTGAATCCACAGTCACCCCATCCGCTGACTGACTCCACAGCCGGCGGACAGGATTCGTGCGGACTGTCCCTCCCTCAAGGGAGGGGTTGCAAAAAAGAAAGGCGCGTCTGGAGCGTTTTGCGTTCGAAAATATATGTCAGTCAGATCCCGAGTTCTGGCCCGCAGGATTTACGCCTGAAGCCGGAGCTATTCACCGCAGGTGAATTGCGGCGACACCGGAGGAGCAGGGGCGAGGCGAAGTCTCGCTTCGCTCATGAAATGCTCTGGCGCGTGAGATCCAGCGGAGCCGCCGTGTCTTCAAACGTTTCGATGCAGGCGCGCACAATGTCCGCCGCGCGAGGCAGAACACACTCAGCGAGTGCGCGTTTGCGTTCAGCCTGCAGCAGCGGACGGAAGCGCAGAGAAGAACTCAGACCACCCAGTTCCATATAGGATGCCACAAAGGGCAGCAGAGCCAGATTATCCGGAGTCAGACGCTCCGCGACAAAGGCGAAATCCCCGGCAATGCGGTAGGAACTGTCAAAACGCGCGCTCCTGAACAGAGTCGAACGGAAGAACACGGCAGGAGTGAGCAGCGGCATGCCGCAGATAAACTGGCGGAAAATCTCCGCTCTGCTGCGGGCGACGCGTTCCCGTACCCTTCCGCCACGGCCCAGCTCGAGCCCGGCCTGAGCGAAGCCGATGTCTTCAGGAACGCGGTCCAGAACGCGCGCAGCCTGCGCCAGCACATGCGGCGCGGCCAACGCGTCGTCCGCGCCGAGGAACATGACCCAGCGACTCGCCGGGGATATCCGGTCAAGCGCCCGGTTCCATGCATCGTATACGCCGCTGTCCGCCTCGCAAACGACATTCAGTCGTTTATCAGGACGAGCGGCAAGGATATCCGCCGTGCCGTCCTCCGAAAGAGCATCCTGAATCAGACACTCCCACTCCGCGTGCGTCTGGGAAAACAACGAATCCAGTGCACGCGGCAGTGTGGCGGCTCCATTGCGCACGGCAATGATCACGGAAAAGAGGCATCGGGGTTTCATGCCTTCCCTCCGGCGCGTCGTGAGCTTCCCGCCTCCGCTCTTTCCCGCCTCCCGGCCTTCCGCCCCATGGCAGACGCCGGTTCCTGCATGGCCACAGCCTCGGCTCTGTCTTCCAGGGCATCTCCGCCGAGATAGAGCCTCTCGCGCAGGGCACGGATACGATCGCGCAACTCGGCTGCCTTTTCGAATTCCAGATCCCGGGCGGCGGAACGCATGTCCTTCTCCAGTGTGCCGATAAGCTTTGCGATATCCTCCGGCTTTTCGGGCATGGCCTCTGCCGGGGAATTCTCCTTGCGCCCCCTGCTCCTGCGATTCTTTCCGCCCGGAGCATCCGCCCCGTACAGACTATCCAGAGGGCTTTCAAGAGATTTGCTCACGGTTTTCGGCACAATACCGTGTTCGGCGTTCCAGGCAAGCTGCCTGGCGCGGCGGCGCTCGGTTTCGTCCATGGCCGCCCGCATCGAGGCGGTGACTCCGTCGGCATAGAGGATAACCCTGCCGGAGGCGTTGCGGGCCGCACGGCCGAAAGTCTGAATAAGTGCGCCGGTGGAACGCAGAAAGCCTTCCTTGTCCGCATCCAGGACAGCCACCAGGGAAACTTCGGGAATATCCAGCCCCTCCCTCAGCAGATTGATGCCTACCAGCACGTCACATTCCCCCATACGCAGGGAGCGGATAATTGCAATGCGTTCCAGGGTGTCGATATCGGAATGGAGATAGCGTGTGGACACTCCCATGTTGCCGAGATACTCCGTAAGTTCCTCGGCCATGCGTTTGGTCAGCGTGGTGATCAGCACCCGCTCTCCCCTTGACGCACGGGCCTTGCATTCGCCTACGAGATCATCCATCTGCCCCCGTGTCGGACGGATTTCCACCGGCGGGTCCACCAGCCCGGTGGGCCGGATAACCTGTTCCACCACCAGCCCGGCACTGCGATCCAGCTCCCATTTTGCGGGTGTGGCGGAAACATAGATACTCTGGCGGATACGCTCCTCGAACTCCCGGAACATCAGCGGCCGGTTATCCAGCGCGGAAGGCAGGCGGAACCCGTAATCCACCAGCGTGCGCTTGCGCGAACGGTCACCCTTGAACATGGCTCCCACCTGGGGAATGCTCATGTGCGATTCATCGACAAACAGCAGAAAGTCCTCGGGAAAATAATCCAGCAGGGTTGCCGGAGGTTCGCCCGCCTTTCGCCCGTCAAGATGACGCGAATAGTTTTCAATGCCGTTGCAATAGCCCAGCTCCTGCATCATTTCGAGATCAAGCTGCGTGCGCTGTTCCAGACGCTGCTCCTCCACCAGACGGTTGGAATCGTGGAACTCCCGCAGCCGTTCCCCGAGTTCCGTCCTGATGTCACCCATGGCGCGGCTCAGGTTCTCCCGGTCGGAAACGTAGTGGCTGGCGGGATAAATAACGGTTTTGGAAATCCTGCCCAGCACCTTGCCGGTAAGGGGATCTATCTCGCTCATGGAATCCAGAATATCCCCGAAAAACTCCATTCGCAGCGCCCGTTCGTGCTCGTAGGCAGGGATGACTTCCAGCACGTCGCCGCGTACGCGGAAGGTACCCCGATGAAAATCATAGTCATTGCGCGTATATTGCACATCCACCAGACGGGAAATGATATCCTCCATGGCGAGCCGCTGTCCTTCCTCGACAGGGATAATCAGTTTGGCATAATATTCGGGAGATCCGAGACCGTAGATGCAGGATACCGAGGCCACGATAATAACGTCCCGCCGGGTCAGCAGCGCGTGCGTGGCGGCGTGGCGCAGCTTGTCGATATTGTCGTTGATGGCTGAATCCTTCTCTATATAGACATCGGAGGAAGGAACATAGGCTTCGGGCTGGTAGTAATCGTAGTAGCTGACGAAATACTCCACGGCATTTTCCGGGAACAGGGCACGAAACTCGCTGTACAGCTGGGCTGCCAGAGTCTTGTTGTGGGCCAGCACCAGAGCCGGACGCCCGGTACGGGCAATGACGTTGGCCATAGTGAAAGTCTTGCCCGACCCTGTGACCCCAAGCAGCACCTGATCGCGTACTCCGGCCTCCACGTTGGCGACCAGCTCGTCAATGGCGGCAGGCTGATCGCCCGTGGGGACAAAGGGCGAATGAAGACGGAAGAGGAGATTGTCACGGTTCATGGGCGTCAGACGCGCGGAGGCGTGAAGTTGAAGCCGCCCACATTGACCGGGGCGCCGCCATTCCCGTTTTCGGCGGCCTCCTTTCTCGCTCCGGCGGAAGAAGTCTGCACAGAACTTCCCCCGTCATGCCGGATCACACTGGTGAGCCCCGCCACAATGCCGGAAAGATTCGCCAGATCCTGCGGTATGATCATGGTGGTTCCCGTCTTGGCCAGAGCGCCGAACTGCTGCACCCAGCTCTCGGCCACGCGCAGGTTCGCCGCCGCCACGCCGCCGGGAAGCGCCATCTGTTCCGACACCAGGCGCAGCCCTTCCGCCGTGGCCTGCGCCACGGTTTCGATCAGCGCGGCCTCGCCCTGCGCCTGATTCTTGAGAGACTGCATCTTGCCTTCGGACTCAGCAATGGCGGCCTGCTTGGCACCTTCCGCACGGTTAATCTGCGACTGCATCTCCCCTTCGGACTGGGCGATAACGGCGCGCTTTTCGCGCTCGGCCCGCATCTGCTTTTCCATGGCCTGCATGACCGTGGCCGGAGGAGTGATGTCCCGTATCTCATACCGCAGCACCTTGATTCCCCAGGGAGAGGTGGCGGCGTCCAGAGCGGCGACAACTTCCTGATTGATGGTGGAGCGTTCCTCAAAGGTCTTATCCAGTTCAAGCTTGCCGATGGCGGAACGGAGCGCCGTCTGCGCCAATTGCACGGCCCCGAAAAGGTAGTCGCTGATCCCATAGGCCGATTTTTCCGGAGCGATAACCTGAAGATAAAGCACACCGTCGATATCCACGCTTACGTTGTCTCTGGTGATGCAGGTCTGTTTGGGCACATCCAGCACCTGCTCCTTGAGCGAACGCTTGTATGCAACGACATCCAGAAAGGGAATGAGCAGATGGAACCCCGCATACAGCACTGTGCGGAACTTTCCGAGACGCTCCACCACATAGGCCTGCTGGTTGGGCACGACTTTGGCAGTCTTCAGCAGAATGACGATCAGCAGTATGGCCAACAGCACCAGAATGACAATGGAAGTGGGAATAAATGTGGACATGTGACATCCTTGTATTCAGATATACGAGGGAAGTTCCTCAAATCCATGAAAAGCTGAACTCACTGAACAGCTTCAACTTCCAGGACAAGCATGTCTGCCGGGGAAGGGCCCTTCACCCGTACGCGCGAACCCGCGGGAGCCGCCATGGAAGAACTTGCCCGCCAGAAACTTCCGCCGAGTTCGATTTCGCCTATGCCCCCGGCGGGGATATCTTTTGTTACTTCCGCAAACGCTCCCGTATGGACGAATTCCGGCGCGCCTCCGCTCCCGGATGCCGTTGCGGAGGCATCCGCCTTGTTTCCGCGAAACACCGTGACCAGACGGCGGCGCAAAAAAAGAAGAGAAGCCAGAGATACCAGCAGAAAGGCCGCCAGTTCCTGCTCAGGCCCCGGGTGAACCGCGGCGACCAGTGCGGCGGCCCAGGCCCCCGCGCCGAAAAAGACCACCACAAAGGATGCGGTAAACAGCTCTCCCGCCATACAGGCGACCCCGATAGCAAACCAGATGACGATCGGATTCACGAGTCTCCTCCTCCCCGGTCGGAAACCACGATGCTGCGCACCATGCGGCCGGAAACACGCAAACCATACAGAGGAAAGCTTTTCCTGTCCATGAGAGGAACATTCCCGCGCATTAAATGACCAAAAGGGAGGAAGCCTGAACCTCCTCCCTCAAGGGCAAAAATCAGAACATTCTGACTCAGGTACTCCCGGCGCAGCCGCAGCAACCCCCGCCATAAAACCGGAACAACCGCAATCCACTTGCAGCACAGGACTCTGACATCACATGAGACCTGCGCCCCCCGGAATGCGGAAGGCCGACCGGCAGACACTTTCAACAGCAGAATACGCGTCCAGCGCGGGACAACCTTACGCTTCGAGCGCGTTGACAGCCTTGGCCAGACGGGAAACCTTACGAGCGGCTTTCTTCCAGTGAATGACCCCCTTGCCCGCGACCTTGTCCAGCGTGGACGTGGCATAGGTCAGGGCCTTCTGAGCGCCTTCCTTGTCGTTATTCAGAATGGCGGCGCGCACCTGTTTGACCACGTTCTTCACGCGGGTACGGGCGGCACGGTTGCGGGTGTTACGCTTGATGCTCTGCTTATGGCGCTTGATAGCGGACTTGTGGTTGGCCACGGACTCCTCCGATGCTGATGAAATTATAAAAAAGCGGGGCGGCAGGGCGCCCGTTGTGATACCCGTATTACTGAAACAGTAATTTTTATCCCGTCATGCTGGGTCTGTCAAGGCAAAAAACTGCGGCGCTCTGTTGCAGAACCATGTTGATGGCGCTGCGCGTGACGTGCGGTTCCGTTCCGGCTGTGAGGCGACGAGCATGCGTTACCGCAGGGACAGCCCGGGTTCCACACGGCGAAAGGCGCCGTTATCCACGGTCGGCTCGCTCGCGCCTCCGGCGGTCAACGTTATGTTCAACACGATTCCAGAGCATTCCGCCATTGAAATGCTCTACTTCAGTCGAACAGGGCGAGACTGAAGCCGCGACGTCCCCTCTTCTCCGGCATCGCCGCAATTCACTTGCGGCGTCTGGCTCCGGCGGAGGCGTGAAATCCGCGGACCGGAACATAGGGTCTGGCCGGCAGATATTTTCGAGAGCAAAGTGCTCTGAACAGAACGACACCTGCGGTCAAAGGCAGATCGTGCCGATAGCGCTGCACCGGGGTAAAACCGCGTATGCAGCGTATCGGCAGCCTTTCTCTCCGGCCGAGCGGCCATGTACCGCAGCCGTGTCCGACTCATATCTGCAGAGCGGAAAAATCGGCCAGTCTTCCCATCCGAGCCAGCAACGCATGAAGAAGATTCAGGCGGTTCTCCCGCAGTGTCTCGTCCTCAGCCATCACCATGACACCGTCAAAAAAGGCGTCCACCGTAGGCCGGACATCGTCCATCAGGGTCATGATCTCGGTGAAACGGTCAGCGGCCCACAGCTCGTCGAATCGGCTGGCCATGCCGCGCAGCGCGGAGGCCAGCTCCTTTTCCGCCGCTTCCTGAAGCAGCGCGTCGTTCCACACCTCGCACGGCTCGCCCTTGCGCTTCCGGAGAATATTGGCCACGCGCTTGAAGGTTCGCGCGTTGTCGGCAAAACCCGGCTTGCGGCTTTCCTCTTCCAGCGCGGCCAGACGCTGTCCGGCGGCCCATACATCGTCATGTCCCGCGCCAAGCGCGGCTTCCACCAGCAGGGTATCGCCACCGCGCGTCAGAAAAAGATTCTTCAGGCGTCCGGCAAAGAATTCATCCAGTTTCTCCAGCGTTTCCTCCCGCCCGAACTTCCAGCGGATGCCGTCCGCATAGAAAGACAGTGCCGCGGCAAACAGCTCGCGTACGGATATGCGGTATCCCCGTTCCAGCAGAATGCGGGCTATTCCAAGGGCCGCACGGCGCAGCGCGTAAGGATCCGCCGCGCCGGTGGGAATATTGCCCAGTCCGAAGCAGCCCGCCAGGGTATCCGCCTTGTCCGCAAGGGAAAGCAGCGCTCCCGCATCAGTGGAGGGCACCGGGGTATCCGGTCCGGCGGGCAGGTACTGTTCCGCCAGAGCGGAGGCCACATATTCCCCCATTCCCATTCTGCGGGCGTAAATGCCTCCCATGATCCCCTGGAGCGTATCAAATTCGCCCACCATCTGGGATACGAGGTCGGCCTTGGCCACGCGGCCCGCCCTGGCGGCTTCCTCCACGGGCAGCGGGGCCTTCAGGCTCGCCCTGACTCCCTCCAGCCCGGCCAGCCAGCCGCACAGACGTTCCAGGCGGCGGCACTTGTCTCCCATCGAGCCGAGAGGACCGAGGAATATGACGTGATCCAGAGCTTCCGTCCAGGGAGCGAATCCGGCACGAAGATCGGTATTCCAGTAAAAACGCGCATCTTCAAGACGGGCGCGCAGTACGCGTTCCCATCCCTTTTTCACCACAGCCCGATCTTCGGGCTCAAGATTGAGTACGGTGAGAAAGTGCGGCATGAGACGCCCATCCGCACTTTCAATGCCAAAGCTCTTCTGGTGGGTTTCCATGCTGGTAATCAGCACTTCGCGCGGCAACTCCAGAAAGGCGGGGTCAAAATCCCCGAGCAGGGGAACCGGGTGTTCCGCCAGCCCTTCCACTTCACCCAGCAGCGCCTCATTCCAGAGTACCCGGCCGCCCGCCTTGTCAGCCAGGGAGTTGCCCCCGGCGATGATGATTTCCCGCCGCGTCGCGTCGGATGCGGTAACACGGCACTTTTCGGCCAGCACAGCATCCATGTCGTCCGCATGCGCCACTTCAAAGGGGCCGGGGCCATGTACCCGATGGCCGCGCGTCATGCGGCCCGACTCCACCATTCCCACTCTGAACGGTATCACTTCGCCGCCGAGCAGGGCGACAATCCAGTGCATGGGCCGGGCATAGGCAAAGCCGCCTTCTCCCCAGCGCATGCGCTTGGGGAAGGAAAGCGCGGCGATGATGGAGGGGACGGTATCTTTCAGCACATCCAGGGCGGACGCTCCTCCCACGGTCCTGCGCGCCGCGACGTAGACGCCTTTTTCCGTCTCCTGCGTGAACAGGGCGGCAACGTCCACCCCCTGACCGCGCGCGAACCCCTGCGCAGCTCTGGAGGGTCTGCCCTCTGCGTCATACGCCGTCTTGAGCGAAGGCCCCAGCGCCACCTCCTCGCGCACGGGCTGCATGTCGGCAAGACCGTACACATGCAGCAGCGTGCGACGGGGCGTGGCGCAGACGGCCATTCCGTCAAAACTCAGATCCGCCTCGTTCAGAGAGGCGGAGAAACGCTCGGCAAGCTCTTTTTCCAGAGGGGCCAGAAAACGGGAAGGCAGTTCTTCCGTGCCGATTTCAAGAACAAAGTGACTCATTTGCCGCCTTCCTTGGACATGGACTTGAGCATGGGGAAATTCAGCGCCTCGCGCTGCGCCACATACAGCCGGGCCACGCCGGAGGCCAGATTGCGCACGCGGCCGATATAGCCGGCGCGTTCCGTGATGGAAATGGCTCCGCGCGCGTCGAGCAGATTAAACGTATGCGAACATTTCAGACAGTAATCGTAGGCAGGCAGAGGAAGCCCAAGCTCGATGAGACGGCTGCATTCCTTTTCAAAATCGTTGAAGTGGGCAAGCAGCATGCCCGCGTCGCTCTCGTCGAAATTGTAGCGCGACTGCTCCACCTCATTCTGATGATAGACATCGCCGTAACTGATGCTGTCGTTCCAGGCAATATCATAAACCGACTCTCTGCCCTGCAGATACATGGTCAGCCGCTCGAGCCCGTAGGTCAGTTCCACGCTGATCGGCGCAAGCTCAATGCCGCCGACCTGCTGAAAATAGGTGAACTGCGACACTTCCATGCCGTTCAGCCAGACTTCCCAGCCCAGCCCCCAGGCTCCGAGAGTGGGGGATTCCCAGTCGTCTTCCACAAAGCGGATATCATGGCGGGCGGGGTCCAGGCCCAGAGCGCGCAGACTGCCGAGATACAGATCCTGCACGTTTTCAGGGGAAGGCTTGAGAATGACCTGGAACTGGAAATAATGCTGCAGACGGTTGGGGTTATCCCCATAGCGGCCGTCTGTGGGACGCCGGGAGGGCTCGACATACGCAGCCTTCCATGGTTCCGGCCCCAGTACACGCAGGAAGGTGGAAGGATTGAAGGTGCCCGCCCCGCATTCCAGATCCACGGGCTGTACAATGGCGCAGCCCTGTGCGGCCCAGTAGTTCTGCAAGGTCAAAATCACATTCTGAAAATTCATGAATTTCTCCTGAAACGGCCGTTTACCCACTCCAGACCAAGATGATAACGCACAAAGGCATCAATGAGCCGTCCGGCCTCGCGCCTGCTGTCAGGCGAAGGTTCAAGCGCGGCCCACCGGCTGGGGGAGTATTCCTGAACTTTGCGCAGTACGTCAAGTGATTCCTGCCCCAGCGCGAGACTCATCCCTCCGCGCGGACGGCAGTCGGGGCAGCATGCCAGCCCCTCCCCCACGAGAACATATGCTCTCTCGAATGAATCCAGCGGTTTTCCGCAGCGGAAGCAGCCGCGCAGATCCGGGGCGTACCCCTGCTCCGCCGCCAACCGGAAACGAAAAAAAAGAGGCGCAAGCTCCGGAGGGCGTTCCTCATTCTCCAGCAGACCCAGAAGTTCCCGCAACAGGGAAAAACTGAACGGAGACGCGTCCGGCGGCACGCCCAGCGCCTCCATGAATCGCACACAGTTGGCAGCCATGCCCTGACGCCGCCAGTCCCGGCGCAGGCGTTCAGGCCCTTCCAGCAGGGTGGATTCCTGCATATTAAGAAACTGGCCGTCGCGTGACGCGGTAACCCGCGCCCGGATCACGTTAAATACGTCAAGGCAGCCGGTGAAGCGGCGGCGGCTCCGGCTGCCTCCGAACGCGAACGCCGTAACCAGCCCCTGCTCGAGAGCAAGGAGGCGAACCCAGAGATCCGCCTCCCTGAACCTGCCTACATGAAGCACAAGAGCCGTATCCGTCCATTCCATAGCGTTTCCGGCCACCCCGCATGTTCCGCCGGGGAGCCTGGGTTATGATTGAAATGCCTTCGGAGCATTTTGGCCGCGGCTTTGCCGCATCGTAACCTGAACATTTTGCTATTGGACATATCCCGCTTCCAGCCCTTGTGTTCTGCCCCGCAGGCTCCCCGCCTGAAACCGGATCTGCGCGCGCAGGTGAATTGCGGCGAATCGGACGGAGGGCGCCGCTGCGGATTTTCACATCTTTCCCTCAAGCCGCTCTGGCGGACTGGACGGCACAAACCCCGCAAAGCGGGGTTTGTCATCAGCCTGGAAATGCCTTTGGAGCATTTCAGCCCTGAACATGCTCCCGGAATTGCGGAAGGCTTCAACGCGGCGGAAAAGTCACTGTCATGACGCCGCCACGTTTGCCGGGTCCGGTCTGTCTGACACCGTCATAAAATACGTCGACACCGCCGGCGTTGCCAAGGCGAAGAGTTAGACGGTCATTGAATTCCGCCGTGAATGTTTCCCCCTTGCGCAGGGTGCCGCCCTTGCGGGCGGCGTCCGCATCCGCACTGGCTGAAAGCCAGCAGTCCTCACGCGCGGAGATCACCAGCCTGTGTCGTGTGCCTGCCGGGGAACGCAAGGTCCAGCGTTCACTGGAAACCGGGACAGCAGGTGCTTTTTCCGCAGAAGGGGAGTTTTCCTCACGGGCGGAGCTTTCAGTACCTTCCGTGGCCGGCGATTCTTCCTGTCGATCCGCTCCCCCAGCCGTTCCCATCTCTTCAGGGCCGGCAGCCTCGCCCAGGGGCGCGGGCTCCGGAGAAATTTCCCCGGTCGGAGGGATCTGACTGACGGCGTCTTCTCCGGACACCTGCGGCGCGGCGGGTTCACCCCAGGGATTTTCTGCCGCGGACTCCGCCCCGGCATTCGTGCCGCGCGGCATATCCTCCGCCGGAGCTGCATGTTCCGCTGTTCCCGCCCCCGGCGTATTCATCCCGGATGAGTCCGGAGAGGACTCCGGGAGTGACGCGACTGGCCGATCCGCCCCGAACCGGAGTACCGAGGGCATCTCCTCGCGATAGGTGGTGGTATAGTAAACGTATCCGCCCACGCCAATCAGGGCAAGCAGCAGAAGCTTGAGCAGCAGTCCTCCGCCGTGCCCTCTTTCCCCTTCCATCTGGGATTCCATCATTCCCTTGGGTCTGATGGGCTGGGGGACAGCTCCGCCATCGTCCAGAGCGGCCAGCATACCGGCAAGCTCATCCGGAGCGATGCCGAGCAGCGCTCCGCCGCTTTTCACAAAGCTGCGGATGTAGACGGCATGGGGCAGTTCATCCCGCCGCCCCTCCTCGATAGCCTTGAGCACACGAGGAGGAACCTTCAGCCGGGAGGCAATATCTTCAATGGAAAAGCCCTGTTCCATGCGCCTTTCACGCAGACGGGCTCCCAGTTCTTCCAATGTCATGACATTCCTGCCTTAGAAAATTTCATCATTGATTCCTGTCCGGCGGACCTGCTGTTCCTGCCCGGACACAGGCATACACCTGCACTGTGGACGCAGCGGGACACCTCCCGCAAAGCCGTCTAATAACGGATATCCACCAGCGCCCTGCTTCTCAGCTCACGGAGGTAGTCTGCCAGACGTGCCTGCAGGCGGGGCTGGGCCAGTACTTCCTCAATCCGGGCGCGGGTGGCGTCATCCGGTCCGGATGAGTTGCCTGTTTCATCCTCACCCTCGGCACGATCAAGCAGGCAGATCTGGGCCTGGCTCACCTGAGTGGCGAACAGGGGAGACACCTGCCCCTCTTTCAGCTCGGAAACGGCCATGCGCAGGGCGGGGGCCAGGTCAGCCACATCCATGAACCCCATGTCGCCGCCGCCTTCCTGATTCGGGCCAACGGTAATCTTACGGGCAGCCTCAAGAAACCTGTCCCTGTCATTGCCGATGCGCCGCGCCCAATCCTCGGCATCCGCGTCGGAAGGGTAAATCAGCAGAGCGATCCGTACCCGCCCTGACGGCATGACCCCCGAATGCTCACGATAATAGGCATCGACCTCGTCACGCGTGACCACTACCTTGTTCAGAACCATGCGGCGTACAAGACTCTGACTGACAAGCCCGTTGCGAAGGCGTTCCCGGAATTCTTCCTCATTCAGCCCCTGCGCGGCGATCTGCCTCCGGAATTCCTCCTCGGAAAGCTGACTGTCACGCATCGCGCCCTGAAACGCCGCATCCACCTGTTCGTCAGAAACCGTGATGCCCAGCTTCTGGGCTGCCTGAAGCATAATCTTTTCATTAATCATGCTGTCCAGAACGCCTTTCCTTATCCGATCGATCTCTCCGGCATCGCCGGGTTTCGCCGGGCTCAGTCCTTCCTTTGCAAGCTGGGGCGCGGCAGCCTTGTCCAGTTCCCGTTCGGTAATCATGTCACCGTTGACGACGGCGACAACCCGGGCAAGCGGAACAGCCTGCGCGGCCCCGTACAGCTGGCCGGCCAGCAGAGCAGCGGCAAACAAGACACTGAAAGAATTTCTGCTCATCATATCCTCGAAGTCTCCGGAAAAAACCGGTTCGGCAATGCTGTCATCATCCGCCCTGTCATGTTCCGGACGGAGAAAAACGCTCAATCAATGTGTTATCCGATACCGTCTTTTCACGTCGGACGCAACAAATGATGAAAAAGGTTCCGGCCGGGACATCACTCATCCTGCCCCCCCATCAGCGCATTTTCGTCATCATTCCCATGTTCTGGCTCGGGAAGGGGACGGGGGGCCGGACGAGGTACATTGCGGGGCAGCAGATGCGGAGATATTCTGATCCGCGAGTTCTTCACCGCTTCATCCAGCCATGCGTCATACAAAGCGGGCAGGAGTTCCCGGCGAAGAGCCTCCTGCGCGCAGGCGAAAACCTCAAGCGCACGCTTGGGATGAGCCTCCTCCTTTTCCAGAAGGATCACATAGCCCCACTGCTCCCCCTCGCCCTGCACGGGAAGGCTCTGCCCCGGACGGATTTCCTCCAGCGCAGCCACAAGTGAAGGCGGAAGATCCGCCGCAGTGTCCTCCAGCCTTTCCACAGTCAGCCCCTGTTTTTCCAGAGCGGCCGGGTCGCTTTTTCCCCCGTTGCGCGCAGCATCGACCCTGGCCTTCACGGGGCCGCTGACGGAAAGGTATGTATAGCGCGCAGGTTCCTCCGCCAGTTCGGGATGCTCCCGCATGAATGCGGAGACATCCTCCGGCGAGGGGCTGATACCCGCAGCCAGCGTAGTCTGCCACAGTTCCAGCTCAAGACGCGCGGACATCTGTTCCCTCCACAGGGCAGGGTCGATGCCCTCATCTCTGACAAAAGCGTCAAATTCCGCGCCAGGTTCCACTCCGTATCCGGCGCTGACCCGGCGTTCCTCCCGGAGCCTTTCCGCTTCGGAAACGGCCAGTCCGCGCCTTTCCAGCTCTTCATGGACAAGCCTCTGGGCCACGAGCGTCCACAGGCAGGACGCATAGTCCGCCCGCAGTTCGTCAAGCGAAAGCGCCTGTGCCGCCTCGCTTCCGGCCGTGCGCATGTCATACAGGGCTTCCACCTGCCGGAGCGATACGGCATGGCCATTCACCACGGCCAGCGTGCCGGGCGCCGCGCCGTCCAGACCGACGACACGCCGGATTTCATCACGGGCGGAGTTCAGGAGCCTTTCTCCCCGATCCGTCAGCCAGCTTTTCGCCTCCTCAAGCAGTGCCGCGCCGCCGGACTCCGGAGCGGATTCCTCCGCCGGAGAGCAGCCGGGCAGGCAGTACGCGCCGACTGTCAGAAGCAACGCCAGCGCAGGAAAACTCTTTTTCATCAGGTTCCCGTTTCTTTATATTTGGAATGATTGCCTGCACAGGGGCGTTCAAGGCGCGCGGGCTGCTCTCCGCTCTTTTCCCCATCGGAAGCAGCCTCGGCGGAGGCGGCCCCGGACGGGAGCAGCGATGCAAGCAGACTGCGGGCGTCATCCAGCCGGAGCGGCAGAGACAAGGAAACGTCGAGCCGCAGTTCCATGCTGGCCGGAGGAAAAAGGCGGGCACGATCCGCATGAGCGGTAATCAGGCGCACCAGAGCCTCGGGCCGGACGCAGCTCTGGCCATCGGCCCAGGTAACGCGAATTCTGTCCGGAAAAAGATCCGCCCGGGCGATGCCAAGCCGGTTGACCTGCCACTTGAACGCCAGCACCGAGACAAATGTTTCCAGCTCCTCTGGCAGCGGACCGAAACGGTCGCGCAGTTCCATGACAACTTCCTGCCGGGCACTGCCGTCCGGAGCGGAAGACAGCATCTTGTAGTACTTGAGGCGCTCCCGACCGTCTCCGATGTAGGTGTCGGGAATATGGGCGGGCAGTCCGAGATTCATTTCCGTTTCCGTCCGCAGCGTCTCGCCTTCACCCTTCAGGCGGGTGACGGCATCCTCCAGCATTTCCAGATAGAGCTCGATGCCTACCCGCGCCATGTGGCCGGACTGCGCCTCGCCGAGGATATTGCCCGCGCCCCGCAGGCGCAGATCCTCCATGGCTACCTGAAAGCCCGCACCAAGGTAATCCATCTCCATGATCACCCGCATGCGCTCACGCACCTGTTCCGGCATATTGTCGATATCCGGCACAACAAAGACCGCATACGCCTGACGATCCGAGCGCCCCACCCTGCCGCGCAACTGGTACAGTTGTCCCAGCCCGAACATCTGGGCCTGATCGACTATCAGCGTGTTGGCCCGGGGAAAATCCAGCCCGGACTCCACAATGGCCGTACAGACCAGCACATCAAGCTCACCGTGCCAGAACCTGTGCATGGCGTCTTCCAGCTCTTTTTCCCCCATCTGGCCATGAGCCATGCCGATGCGGGCCTGCGGCACCAGATCGCGCACGAAGGCAACGGTCCTTTCCATCTGCTGCACCCGGTTGTGCACCCAGAAGACCTGTCCTTCGCGGGCGATTTCCCTCTCCACGATCTGGCGCAGCGCGGCCGCGTCACGGTTCATGAGCATGCTTGCCACGGGTTTGCGTTCAGCCGGGGCGGTTTCAATGACAGAAAGCTCGCGGATGCCGGACATGGAAAGCTGAAGCGTGCGGGGAATGGGAGTGGCCGTCAACGTCAGGGCATCCACATTCTTTCTGAGCTGTTTGAGCTTTTCCTTGTGACGCACCCCGAAACGCTGCTCCTCGTCCAGAATGAGCAGTCCGAGGTTGGGCAGGATCACGTCCTGGGAAAGCAGGCGGTGAGTGCCGATGAGAATGTCGATCTGCCCCTTTTCCGCCGCCCGCAACGTTTCCTGCTGGCGCGCTCTGGGCACGAAACGGCTCAGCAGCCCCACATTGACGGGAAAGCCCGCCAAACGGGCCCGGAAGGTCTGATAATGCTGTTCAGCGAGAACGGTGGTCGGGCACAGCAGAGCAACCTGCCTCCCGTCGCAGGCCGCGCGGAAGGCCGCCCGCAGAGCCACTTCCGTTTTGCCGAAGCCGACATCCCCGCACACCAGCCGATCCATGGGCACGGTTTTTTCCATATCAGCCAGCACTTCCTGAATCGCCCTGGCCTGATCCGGCGTCTCCTCAAACCCGAAGGAAGCCTCGAATTCCCGGTACATCTCGCCCAGCGGCGAATAGGAAAAGCCTTTGGCAACCTTGCGCCAGGCATACATTTCCACCAGGTCGGCGGCAATCTTCTCCACCGCCCTGCGCGCCTTCTCCCGGCTGCTCGTCCAGGCCGTCCCGCCCAGCCGATCCACGGCAGGTTCCGGTCCGTCCCCGGATGCCTTGAACCGCTGCACCACGGACAGCCTGTCCACAGGCAGGTACAGTTTGGCATCGTCGGCGTATTCCAGCAAAAGATAGTCGTTGTCCACGCCCCCGAGATTCATGCGGTGCAGGCCGCCGAAACGTCCGATGCCGTAATCCCTGTGAACCAGCAGATCACCCGGCTTCAGTTCGTCATAGCTGTTCAGCCCCCTGAACGCGCCTGCCGCCGAGCTTCTGCCGCGCCGGGCGCGGGGCTGGAGAATTTCCTCGCCCAGCACCAGGCAGGAATCCCACACCAGTTCCGCTCCCTGCTGGAAGGGGGCGACCAGCGCGAAAAGGCCCCGTCCTGCAGGGTCGTAGCGCAAAGCAGGGTAAAGACCATCCTGCTCTGCCAGCTTCAGGAACTTGCGCCTGCCCCGCTCGGAAGCAAAGGCCAGAAGCACCTGCCGCTTTTCTCCCAGCCAGTTGCGCAGCCCCGCAACAAGCTGCTGCCACGGACGATCCGGATCCGGCCTGCCGGGAAACAGCTCGCTGAAGGAATGACAGGCGCGTTCGGGCAGTTCCACCCCCTTCGTCTCCGTCCCCATGAGCAGCGGCTCCATATGGGCGCGGGGAAAAGTCTCCAGCGCCCGTGCCGCGTCGTCGGCACGGCGCGCCGTCAGATGCTCCGGCTGTTCCAGCCGCGTTTCTTCCGCATCCTTCAGGATATCCTCGCCCCATTGCAGTTCCGCGCGGCGCAGGCTTTCCTCAAGCTCCCGCGCCCCGGGCAGCAGCCACAGGGCGTCTCCTGTCCAGTTTTCCAGAGAGGCGGGGCTGTCGTACGCGCAGCCGGGCATGAGGCGCATATCCCCCTGTTCCAGCGCGCGGGTCATGGAAGCCTCGGCGAACTCGCTCATGACGCCCCGCTGGAACAGCCGCGCCCAGTGGCCGCGCATGGCCTTCCGGCCCGGTGCATCCTGCCGGAGCGGACTGACGGGGAGCAGCGTCACCTCGTCGATTCCCCCCACCGATCGCTGGGTATGAGGATCGAAAATCCGCATCTCGTCCACAGTATCGCCGAAAAACTCAATCCGCACCGGCCTGTCGTATCCGGGGGGCAGCACATCCAGGATGTCTCCGCGCCGGGCCATATCTCCCGCGCGGGAAACCATGCTCTCCCGCCGATACCCCCACTCCGCAAGCTGCTCCAGCACCAGATCGGGCGAGAGTTCCTCGTTTCTGCGGATGACGATTTCCCGCCCCGCGAAAAAATCCACAGGAGGCAGAAAGGGCAGCAGGTTATCCGCCGTCATGATGATGCCCCTGCTTGTCCCATGTCTCAGGGCGTACAGCGCGGCCATGCGGGCAGACCACCCATCCCGCGACAACGAACGGTGATTGAAGGAGGGGAGGGCAATCCACGTCCTTTCCCAGAGAGGTCCTTCCGGAGCGGTTCCCGCGCCCGGAGCCGGAACGTCGGGACGCCCCACGGACATCTCGGGCGAGAACAGCGTCACCAGACCGCGCATGAGGGTCAGCTCCTCGCGGGAACGCACCACCAGCGCGACGCGACGGCCGGCACGCGCGGCCTCGCAGGCAAGACGCGCCGCCGTGGCAGGACCGCCGCGGGTGATGACAAGGGGGCTCTCCGCGCTGAAGCGGGCAAGCAGGGCAGAAATATCCATGGCAGATAACGGGTAAGGTATCACAGGGCAACAAAACAGGGGCCTGTTATAGCCTGTCGGCCCTCGTGTTTCAAGTTCCGCCGGAACCGACAGGAACCATCGGCGCGCTCACATCCCCGATACCCGGACTGCCCCGCGAAGGCCCCCCAAACAGGAAAAGCCTTCTTTCCGTCATATACGCCCGGCGGCGGACATGCTATGTTTTCCGGCGGATGCGCATCCTTCCATGACAACCCCGCCGCATTGAGGCCGAACATGACCCTGCTTGAGCTTTTCCGCAACATCCGCCCCTACGCCCGCCCTTACCGCGGGCTCATCGCTCTGACGCTGGGCATGACCTGTGTGGCGTCCTTCACTGCGCAGGTCAACGCCTGGGTGCTCCGCCATACCGTGGACTCCATCAGTTCGCTTGTTGCCGCGCACAAGAGCCTGATCGACGGCCTGCCGCTGCTGACCGCCATTTCCGCCATTCTGGTCGGCACGGAAATCATCAACGTGCTGATCAGCTTCGGCCAGAAGTATTCCGGCGAGAAACTGCGCATACTGCTCTCCCGTGACATGGCGCAGAGCGTCATTGAGCGCGTTCTCACCTACCGGCTGGCCTTCCACAGCGTGGACGAGAACCAGCCCGGCAGACTTCAGACCCGTATCGACCGGGGGGTGGAAAGTCTGGCCAGACTGGTGCAGAATTTCTTCATCGACATCCTGCCCATGTTCACCAGTGCGGCCGTGGCTCTGGCCATGATGTTCCAGGCCAATTTCTATGTGGGGCTCACGGCCTTCTGCATCGTGCCCGTCTATTACTGCGTGAGCCGGACGCAGGCCGCGCGCATGGCCGGCTCACGCCGCATGATCAAGCGTCTGAGGGAAAACAAGAGTCAGGGAATTCTCGGCATTCTGGAATCCATGCCCGTCATCAAGTCCTTTCTGCGTGAAGATATTGAGGAAAACAAGCAGCTCAGCCTCCAGGACGCCCTGACAGACACCCAGATGCGCATCCGCAAGACAAGCTTCCTCTTTGACGGAATGAAAAGCTTCATGGAGCAAATCGGCGCGGTGGCCATCATCCTGCTCACCACCTATTTCGTGCTGACCGGAAGCATGAGCGTGGGCGCGATCATGTTTCATCTGCTGCTCTTCAACAATGTCACCGCGCCCATCCGCCGCCTGCATCTGCTCTACGACCAAATGAACGACGCCCTGATCTACGCGGAAGGTTTCTTTGAGGTACTCCATGCCGACGCGCAGGTGGAGGAAAGCGGCACCTACATTCCGCCCCGCGTGGAAGGACGCTTCACCCTGCGCGGCGTGGACTTCACCTATCCCGCCAATGCCACCCCCACTCTGCGCGGCATCGACATGGATATCGAGCCGGGCCGCATCACTGCGCTGGTGGGGCTGTCGGGCGCGGGCAAAAGCACGCTCATCAACCTGCTGGACAAGTTCTACCAGCCGGACTCCGGCGAGATTCTGCTGGATGGAGTTTCCCTGCGCGACTATGATACGCGCGCCCTGCGCGCCAATATCGGCCTGGTACTCCAGAAAAATCACATCTTCCCCGGCTCTGTGGCCGAGAATATCCTCTACGGCAAACCGTCCGCCACACGGGAAGAAGTGATGGAAGCCGCGCGCTGCGCCTTTCTGCACGATCAGATCATGGCCCTGCCCCTGGGCTATGAAAGCCCGGCGGCAAAACTCTCCGGCGGGCAGCAGCAGAAAATCGCTCTTGCCCGCATGTTCCTCAAGAACCCTCCCATCGTCTTTCTGGATGAACCCACAGCCAGCCTTGACGCCGTGGCAGCAGAGCAGATCAAGCTGGGCATGGACGCAATCAAGAAAGACCGCACGGTGATCATCATCTCGCACAGCATCTCGCAGATTATCGACGCGGACAGTATCTACGTCATGCGCGACGGCCGGATCGTCGAACACGGCACCCACCGGGAACTGTTCAACAGCGGCGGGGAATACCATGATATTTTCGCAGCCATGGCCCGCAGCCTGAACATGGACAAAATCGCCCGCACCCTGGACAGGGTGTAGTCCTATTTCCAGACGACGGAAAGCCGGAGCCTTACGCTTCCCTTTCGTTTTCCCGCAGGGCGGCGCGGAACCCGAGTATCCGCTCCCGTTCCCTGCCCTTCACACGGCGCGACTCAAGTATCTTGCGCAGCGTCATGCCCAGCGTCTCCCGATCCGGCGCGCCGCTTCGCAGGTACTCCAGAGTCTCCCCGGGAAAACGCATGTAGCAGACGGAAAGCGCCCAGGCCACGCCCATTCTGGCGTAGTACCCCGGATGCCGGGCCGCGTCGAGGCTTTCAAGAGCCCAGGCAAGATACTCCCGCTCGGGAAAGTACATCATGATCATGACCGCGCCGAAACGCGCTTCAAACTCGCGTTCCGAACGGGGATACGGGGCAAGAGCCTCCCGCAGGGCCTCGCGGTCGAGCGCAAGGGCTTTCAGCCCCGAACAGAAGGAATCGCATACCGACCAGTTGGTAATTTTTGGCACGAAGGCACGCGCCAGAGATGTGCGCTTGCGCCAGGCATTTCCGGGAGAGGACGATTCCATGTCCGCACAGCCGATAACCATGCCCTGGAGCATGACTTCCTCGAAGTACTCCTCCGGATGGGAAACGCGCAGGCATTCCTCCAGCCAGTTCCGCCAGCTCTTCCGCGCCGCAATCCTCCCGGCGAACGCCCGCAGACGGGGCAGCCGCACGCCGATGATGCGTTCGACGCCGGGCAGCAATCCGGAACTGAACGCACGGTATTCCGGCTCGCCCATGCTCTCCAGTTCCCGTCTGATTTCATCCCGCAGCGACATGACGTCCCTCCCCGCCCTGCCCGGCGCTTCGGGCTTTCGGGCGGAGTCCGAGAACAGGCAACACACAAAGCGCTCTATATTCCCGCCAGGTTTTCCATGTCTTCGGAAGAGAGCAGCTTATCAAGATCAAGCAGAATGAGCAGACGATCCTCCAGCTTGCCCACTCCGCTGATATAGTCCGAATCCAGCCCGGATACCACGGCGGGCGCGGGTTCCACGGTATTGGCGGGGATACGCAGCACCTCGGATACGGAATCCACCACAAAGCCCACTGTCATGCCGTTGATTTCGATCACGATAATGCGCGTATCCGTATCCCCTGCCTTGGGTTCGAGGCCGAAGCGGCGGCGCAGATCGATAATCGGAATAACCGTGCCGCGCAGGTTGATCACGCCCTCCACAAATTCGGGAGCCTTCGGCACCTTGGTGATTTCCATGGTGCGGATAATCTCCATGACTTTCAGAATGTCGACGCCGAACTCCTCCCCGCCGATGCTGAAGGTCACCAGTTGGTAGATATCACCGTCTCTCTTGTCCTTTTCACTGGCCATGCCTGCCGCTCCTTATGGTAACTTCGTATGGATCGCGCCGCCGGAACCGCGCGGCTCCATGAGCCTTTTCAGTCTGAAAGCACTCCGGCATGACGCCGTTACCGGCGCTTTTCCGGGAAAGCCCTGCCCTGTACGGAAAAAGTTCCGCTTTTCCCCACCATGGCGCACGGGGCGCTCATACGTCAAGGAATATCATTTCCGCTTCCGGCGTGGAACGGGTCAGCACACAGCCTCCGGCTTCCGTCACTTCAAAGGTATCTTCCACTCCCACCATGCCGAATCCGGGAATGCCGATCTTCGGCTCCAGCGCGACGACCATGCCCTTTTCCAGCGGCATGTCAAACCCTTCGGCAATGGCGGGATATTCGTCGATGGTAAGGCCGAGGCTGTGTCCGAGGAAGGGAACAGCATTTTCTCCCAGCCCCATGAATCCGTCCGCGAACGGCGTTTTCGCCGCACGCGCCAGCGCGTCGCGCCAGATTGCGGAAGGCGGCGTTCCCGGACGGAGCTTTTCCGCCGCGCGGCTCTGTACCTCGCGGCACAGTTCAAAGGCGGCGCGGGCCGCATCCGGCAGGGTCGACGCCTTTCCGCCCCAGAAACACTGGGTCTTGTCCGTCACATAACCGTTATGGCAGAACCCCATATCCACTGTCAGCGGCGCTTCCTGCCGCCAGATCGTGTTCCCGCCCAGACAGGGCAGCGCAGGGTGCTCCCCGCGAAACCCCATGGGGCCGTTATAGTAATGCGGATAATTGCCGGAGTCGTCCGCCGCGACATGTCCGTAAAAAATCTCCTCGCCCGGCGCGCTCATGCGCATCAGCCCGCCGTGGCCGAGATCAAGCATGATATCCACACAGCGGCGGGCGATCTCCCTTTCCGTCATGCCGGGGGAAATGGCCTTCGGCAGGCGAACGCCCAGAGCTTCCCCGTGCCTCTGTCCGGCTTCCCGGATCAGAAGCAGCTCGCACTGAGTCTTGACCGCGCGGGCAAGGCGCAGGGCCGCGTCTCCGGGCACAAAACGGATACCGCACATCCTGCTTTGCAGCAGATTCGCCATGTCCCACGGCAGACCGCCCATTTCCACCGCCGCGACTTCACCCGGAGGGCACCCCGCCTCGCCCAGCAGCCCGATCACCTCCCGGAAGGAACGATACGGGGCAATATATGCAAGCGGGCTTTCCATGCACGCCCGCTCCCGCCCCTTGCGCACAAGCAGCGCGCCCTCTCCTTCGAGGGGCAGCCAGTACAGACCGCAGGCCATGGTTCCCGTCAGATAATAAATATTGACGCGGGAAAAAACCAGAAGCCCGGAAGCCTCCGGCGCCGTTTCACGCAGTTTTTCCCGCACCTTCGCGCGGCGCAGTCCGGCCTCTTCCGGAGAAAGACGCTCCAGCGGCGTATAGCGATGCAGTGTTTCCATGCTTTTCCCCCTGGAGAGTTTTGCTCCTGAAAATACCTGCCAGTCGGAACCGTGCCCGACTCGCAGGTTTCACGCCTGGAGCCGTCGCTTGGCTGCTGTCCATGCCTGTACGCCCTGCGGGCGCGGCCTTTCGGCCGCCCGTCGGGGGCAGCGCCGCAGGTGAACCGCAGATACTCCGACGTCACGCGGAGACTCGCCCTGCTCGACTCCGCAAAGCGCTTCACCTGTGAAAAGCTCTAAACTCTTCCGTCCCGGAGGACAAGCTCTTTACTCCACCCGCACAATGTATTTGGCAACGTATGCCGCGCCTGATCCGGTCAGAAAACAGCTCATCTGATCATAAATATAGGCATCGCCACAAGCGCGAAGACCTTTTTTCCCCACTTCAGCAGCCATGAACCTGAAGGCTTCCGCCTGGCCGGCGACCTCTCCCCTGTGGAAGAGTACAGCGTACCGACCGCCAGGAATTTCCCGCACATCGCCCGGCCCGCCTTCCTCCGCGCGCGTAAAAAAATGACATGGCCAGAATTCGCCCCGGCAGGCGTTTCTTTCCGGAATGACCATGCCGAGGGGCGGATCCGCAACATTTCCCCGCTGCATGTCCCAGGCAAGGCAGTCCGCATAACATTCGACGGCATTTCCGCCGCTGCCGAGAATTTTCTCCGGTTTCGTCGGCACGACGGCAACCCACTCCGGCTTTCGCTCTTCAAAAAGCAGGGTATCATACTCCGCGGCAAGGGCCTCTTCCGTCAGGGCGACGAGTTTTTCCAGCATGGCTTCACGCCGGGCAAGGCGCGCCTGTTCCTCCCGCAGAACCCCGGCGCGCTCCCGGAGCAGGCGCAGATACGCGCAGGGGTCGCGGGCTTCCCGGTAGTTCCGTATTTCCCCGAGCGTGCTGCCGGTTTCCCTGAGCAGGGAAATCAGATCAAAGTCGAAGTACTGCTTTATGCCGTAATGACGGTATCCGTTGGCCGAAACATGTTCAGGCTTGAGTATCCCCTCCCGATCGTAGTGGAAAAGGGTCTCCTTCGTCGTGCGGCACAGGCGGGCAAATTCTCCGGTTTTCAAAAAAGTTTTCATTTTTATCCTTCTTCCCTTGACCCTTGGGTTACACCATACTTTATAGTACTTCGCTGCGCCTGAAAAGCCCGCGTATCGGGGCGCGGCTTTTCCGCCGCGCACAGTGGATCGGAACCTTTCGGGCATTTTCAGGATGCTCCCGGAACAGGTTCCGACGCCCTTCCTCTCTTCCCCGAAAAGGAACATGCACAATGAAACTGTCGGAATTCACCGTCGCCCGCGCTGCCTGCGCGTATTTTTTCCCTGGTCCCGGACTGGCCTACGGCATGCTGACTTCGCGTCTGCCCGCGCTGAAAATCCAGACCGGCGCGGACGAGATGCAGATCGGACTTATTCTTCTCTGTCTCGGACTGGCCGCTCTGGTCACCCTTCTCAGCGGTTCATGGCTCATTGCCCGCTGGGGCAGCAGAACCATGCTCCGTCTCGGCTCCGCCGCCCTGCTGCCGGCTCTCCCTCTCTGCGGCTTGGCCGCCACGCCTTTTCACCTTGGACTGGCCTGCGGGCTGTTCGGACTCAGTGTGGGTCTGACGGACATTTCCATGAACGCTCAGGGAATACAGCTCGAGCGGCGTCATCGCTCACCGTGCATGTCTCTCCTGCATGCCTCGTACAGCCTCGGCTGCGTTCTTGCCTCTCTGACCGGCGCTCTGTTCGCCGCGCTGGAAATCAGTCCCTTCATCCATTTTTCCTGTATCCTGGCACTGTACGCCTGCCTCCGCCCCTTGGCCGTACCGCGCATCCTGCGGGATGCCGCGGAGGAAAGAACGGCCCGGGAACGGTCTTCCCGCATCCCGCCGTTCTTCATCATGGCATGCGGACTGCTTGCCATGTGCACCTATGCCGCGGAAGGTTCAGCCGCGGAATGGGGCAGCCTGCTGCTCTTCACCGCAAAAGGAGCCGGCGAGCATACATCAGCTCTGGTACTCGGCGTCTTTGCGGCATCCACCGCCCTTTTCCGCCTGATCGGAGACTGGCTGCGGAACCGGGTGGGCGACTTCCGGCTGGCATTCGGCGGCTCGCTGCTGGCGGCCCTCGCCATGGGCGTTGTTCTGGCTTCTCCCTGGCCCGGCCTCTGTCTTGCGGGATACGCCTGCATGGGCGCGGGGCTTTCCATCATCATACCCATTCTTTTCAGCCGTGCCGGAACATATCCGGGCGTCACCCCCGGTGAAGCCAGCGCCGTGATATCCGTTCTTGCCTACAGCGGCCTGCTGTTTTTCCCACCCACGCTGGGCTGGATCGCACACAGGGCAGGCCTGGCCAACGCGCTTCTTGCGGTGTTCGCATTGTGCTGGGTGCTGTGCGCTGGAACCCTCCTGCTGAGAACCGGGAAAAGGCGGCCTTCCTGAACCCGGAATGTCAGCGGCAGGCAACAGGGCGTCCCCTTCCGCTCCTCTCTGCCCCCGGTCCGGAGCATGGCTCCGAATCCGGGGGCTTTCATGCTCCGAAGCTCACGGCGTCCCTGTGCCATCAAATCCATATCTGTTTCCCGGCGGGACTCCCGGCGCAAGATTGCTAAAAAGAGTCTTCCGGTGTATTGTATTTCCGTTTTTTGTCCCGAATTTTCTTGTACCTTATTTCCGCTTCGCCTTGCGGAGCGACCATCCTGACGCAAGGACACCTCATGTTGTTTGACGACAGGCTGCGTGATCTGCTGAGCGCGGCCCAGAGCATCGCCATTGTCGGCGCGAAGGACAGGCCCGGTTCACCTGTGGAACATGTGGGGCGCTATCTGCTGGAAGCGGGATACCGGATATTCCCCGTGCATCCTGTACGCCGGGAAGTCTGGGGGCTGCCCGCGTTCCGTTCTCTCGGCGAGCTTCCCGCTTCCCCGGACGTTGTCTGCCTGTTCCGCGCCCCGCAGTACTGTCCGGAACACGCGCGTGAGGTTCTGACGCTGACGCGCCTTCCCCTTCTGTTCTGGATGCAGGAGGGCATACGCAGCCCCGAGGCAGGACAGATCATGGCCGACGCCGGAGTTCCCGTGGTGGAGGATATGTGTATGGAAACCGTACACAGACGCCTTTTTCCCTCCTCTTCCCGCTGTTTTTCCTGCCGCCGCTGCGGACACTGCTGTTCCGGACGCGGAGGTATTGTTGTCGGGCCGCGGGATCTGCTCCGTCTGGCCGATTTCTTCCGCATGAGCGCGGAGGAATTTCTGGAACGCCATACGGAAAACATGAGAGGCAAAACCATGCTTAAAACAGGTCAGGACGGTTTCTGCGCCTTTTTTTCATCCGACAGCGGCTGCACCGTGCATGTGGTCCGTCCCGATGTATGCCGTGCATGGCCCTACTTCCGGGGCAATCTTGTGGATCATGTCAGTTATGCCCTGGCCCGGGAAGACTGTCCCGGCATCTCGTCCAATTGCGTGCATCCGGTTTTTGCGCGGGAGGGCTTTGCCTACCTGAACGCGCACAAACTGCTGGCTCGTGATTCAGCCCGGGAGGGACGCGCGCTTGTGGTTCATGAGGATGAACTGCCGCCTGCTCCGGAAGCTCCCGCATACACCGGGGAATATTCGGCATGAAATCCGCCGCTCCCAGCCTTGCGGAATGTTACCGCATCCTCGGCGTGCCCCAGGGCGCAAGCCTGGACGAAATCAAGCACGCCTATCGAACCAAGGCATTCGCGCTGCACCCTGATCTCAATCCCAGCGCGGGCGCGAGCCGTCAGTTCCAGCAGCTCAATGAAGCCTATGTCATCCTGATCCGTCTTCTCGACTCCCGTGCCGGAGGCAGGAAAGCCTCTGGCGCATCCCCCTCTCCGGACGAACGTACCAGCCGCAAGGGGCGGGACGCATACAGGGAGCAGCAGGAGCGCGAACGGAAGGAAAAGGAACGCCGGGAATGGCAGGAAGCCGAGCGGCAGGCCCGAGAGAGAGAGGCGCGGCAGGAGAAGGAGCGGCGAGAGGCTGAACGCCGCGAATGGCTGCGCCGGGAAATAGAGCGGCAGGAAGCCGAACGTCTGGCCCGGCAGGAGCAGGCGCGGCAGGAAAAAATCCGCCAGCAGGAAGCCCGCGCGGCGGCGGAGCGGGAACGGGAGGAAAAGCTGCGCCAGGCCGGCGAACAGAAGCGCCCCGAAACTTACCGCCGCAGCTACTCCCGGACGCATGCGGCCCCGGACGCGCCTGGAAACGCGGGGGACGCCTCCGCCCATGCGAATCACATGGCCTTCAATACGCGCTTTGACGCCGCCGGAAGCGAGGAGGACGCCGGAGACGGAACAAAACGGGAAACGCTGCTGCGGGATCTGCTTGAAGATCCTTTTGCCCGCCGCGTCTATGAAGATATCTACAGCGAAATCCAGCAGCGTAAAAATGCCCCGGCCGATCCCCCGAAACCGAAAAAGCTCAGTATGGAATGGGGCAACAAGAACTTCCAGCTTGATCTGACGGATGGCCTCGGCGGCGCGATCAAAGACTGGATGCGCGGACAAATCGATGAGGAACAGGAGTTGTATTTCCCGGCTTCATCCCTTTTTCCCGGCGCCCGCGTCCGCCTGCAGATCAGGCAGGGCTTTTCCCGTAAGCCGCGTACTCTGGAAGTCACCCTGCCTCAGGATTTTGTCGTGGGCAAACCTGTCCGTCTGAAAGGCATGGGCAAAAAAATCGGGCGCTGGCAGGGAGATCTGTATCTGACTTTCCGGGTCAAAAAATAGTTTCCGGCATGTGTCCGCGCCCTGGATTGCTCTTGCTGACGGTAAAGGTTAAGACAAGCCGGAGAACAGGCTCCCGAGCGCCGGAAGGCGGAAGTGCGGCGGCATCAATCAGTTTTGCAACAGTTCCATAACAAAGGATGAAGGGATGAATCTTCTCATTTTCGGACCCAATGGCAGCGGCAAGGGAACACAGGGCGCTTTGCTCATGGAAAAATACGGCGTGGCCCATATTGAATCCGGCGCGGTATTCCGCCAGCATGTGGGGCAGGGTACGGAGCTGGGCAAAAAGGCCAAGGAATATATGGATCGCGGCGAACTGGTGCCCGACGACATCACCATTCCCATGATCCTCGACATCCTGAGCAGGCAGGGCGACAAGGGCTGGCTGCTGGACGGCTTTCCGCGCAACATGGAACAGGCCCGCAAGCTGCATGAGGCACTGGACAAGGCCGGAATGCACCTTGATTATGTGGTGGAAATCCTCCTGCCCCGCCAGGTGGCGAAAAACCGCATCATGGGCCGCCGCCTCTGCGCGGTCAACAACAACCATCCCAATAACATCTTCATTGACGCCATCAAGCCTGAAGGCGACAAATGCCGTGTATGCGGCGGAGCACTTTCCGCACGCGCCGACGACCAGAATGAAGAGGCCATCAACAAGCGCCACGACATCTACTACAATGACGTGGACGGCACTCTTGCCGCGGCCCACTATTTTAAAAAACTGGCCGGGCAGGAGCCCCGCATGACCTATATCGAACTGAATGGAGAGGGGAGCATAGACAGCATCCGGGAAACGCTGCTTTCCAGGCTGAACTAAAGGTTTTCCGCCCTTAAATGCATAATGCCGGACATTTTTCCGGCATTATGCATTTAAAGCGTTTCCGCTTTGAGCATGCTCCCGAAAATGTTTCAGGGGCTGAACGGGACGAGATTCACCCTGCCGGTGTCGCCCCAATTCACTGGCTGCGCGCCCTGCCGAACCTGGCACGGCTCTCGCTTGCGTTTTGCGCGGAAAACGCTGCGCTCGCGCTACGCGCCCCGCCGAACGGCGGGACGGACGCGCTCATGCTGTTCCTGCAAGTGACGGTAACGACGCAGGGTCAGATGGCAAATAGCCATGCCCAGCGCGTCCGTGGTATCCGGCGCCCAGTTGTCGGTGGAATAGCCGAGCATCTGCCCCACCATGAACGCCACCTGCGATTTATCCGCTCTGCCGTTTCCCACCAGCGATTTTTTCACCAGCGTGGGCGCGTATCCGTTTATCCGCAGGGCACGGGACGCGCATGCCGCAATGGCCACTCCTCTGGCCTGCCCCAGCTTCAGTGCGCTGGAAACATTTTTGGATGTGAACACCTGTTCCACGGCGGCCTCTTCCGGTTTCCACCTGTCCAGCACCCCGCACAACTCATGATAGATGCCTGCCAGACGCTCCGGAAAATCTCCCGTCCCGGCCCTGATATCACCACAGGCCACCAGCTCCAGCACACCGGAACGCTCGCGCACCACTCCCCATCCCGTCACCCTTGAGCCGGGGTCGATACCGATTACCGTTACCGTATTCAATCCGCTGTTGTCCTGCACGCGTATCCCTCCCCTGATATACGACACATTACTGAAAACATGGCGGCACTCTTTCAGAAAAGCGCGCGGCAGACAAGAGTTTCCCCCCCCGTTCCCCCGCTCTTTTCTGAGCCGCCCCCTCCCGGAGCATTCTGCAACTGAAAATCCGCCGGCCAGTCACTCTTCTCTGCCCCGCAGGCTTCACGCTTTTTCAAAACGGAGAAGCTCCAAATCGCCGCCGCGCACAAATGCTTGCCTGAGCGCCACCCGGCCGTTAAGCTGTGCGTGCCTCCTCCGGCATCCTCACATCACTACTTGCAAAAGGAAACAGGCATGGCGCAACATCTTTTAAAATACGGAGAGCTTGAATGGAGCGTGGACGTGAATCCTGCCCGTCTTGTGGCGGTGCTGGAACCCAATCCCATCCCGCTGCCTTCCGTAACGGCGGAACAGGCCGTGCGGCAGGCGCTGGACGCCCCCATCCAGTCGCCGCCGCTGAGCGAGCAGGTTAAATCCGGGGACAAAGTCTGTCTGCTCGTGCCGGACGTGACGCGGTCATGGCAGTCACCCAGCGTCTACGTCCCCGTCATGGTTGACGAACTCAACCGATGCGGCATACCGGATCGGGATATCACCATTCTCAGCGCTACGGGTACCCACCGCCGCCAGACAAGGGAAGAGCATGTGCGGCTGGTGGGCGACGACATACTGCGCCGCGTCGCCGTGACAGATCACCAGTGCCGCGACGAACGGGATATGGTTCATGTGGGAGAAACTTCCCGCGGAACACCTGTAAAATTCAACCGCCATGCGGTGGAAGCGGACAAGATAGTCTCCTGCTGCGGCGTAGCCTACCATTTTCTGGCAGGATACGGCGGGGGCGGCAAAATGCTTCTGCCCGGCATCGCGGCCTATGACACCATCCAGCATCACCATAACAGGGCGCTGAATGAAGGCTTCGGTAACGGCACCAACCCCATGGTATGCAGCGGCAATCTGGAGAACAGCAACGTCTTTCAGGCGGATCTGCTGGAAGCCGCGGCCATGCTTCCCCCCTGTTTCTCTCTCAATGTGGTGGTCAACGATCAGTTCCGCATCGTCAAGGCCTTTGCCGGAAACTGGCTGGCCGCCCACCGCAGGGCCTGCAGCCTGGTGGAATCAATCGACGGCGTCACGATTCCCGAAACCGCGCCGCTGGTCATCGCCAGCGCGGGCGGCTACCCCAAGGACATCAACTTTTACCAGACCATCAAGCTGCTGAGCAACGCGCTTGCCGCGGCCTCTCCCGAAGCCACGATCATTCTGCTTTCACGCTGTCATGACGGCTTCGGTGATGCAGACTGCCAAAGCCAGATCTGCGACTTCTCCAGCATGGAAGAACGGGAACGCGCCCTGCGGACGGACTTTTCCATCGGCGCATATGTGGGGTTCCTGTTTGCCGAAGCGGCGGAAAAGCACAAACTGATTCTGGTAACCGACATGGCCCCTGACAATTTTACCCGGACGGACATCAAGGCGGTCAGAACACTGGACGAAGCGCTTGAAGCCGCCCGGACACTGAACGGCGGCACTCTGGATATGAAAACCATACTTATGCCCCACGGCGCGTCTACCCTGCCCAAGGTGGGGAACTGAAGAGCGCCTGCGGATCAGTTTCCGTCCAGTCTGTATTTTCCGGCATAACCGCGCGGGGTGAGCATGCGCCCGCCCCGCCCGTCTTCCATGATCCGGGTGGAGGCATTGCCGATGATCAGGATGGAAAGCATGTCCACCTCGACGGGGTCCAGTTCTCCCAGACGCATGACGCGCACGCTCTGCTCCGGCCGGAATGCCTGCCGTACCAGCCCCACCGGGGTTTGCGGGCCGCGCAGGGAAAGAGCGAGAGAAAGCGTTTCCTCCAGCTGGCTTGTCCGCCTGCGCGAACGGGGATTGTAGATCCCCAGGACAAAATCCGCTCCAAGCGCGGCTTCCAGCCTTTTCCGGATAAGTTCCCACGGCGTGAGCAGATCGCTCAGACTCACGCAGGCGAAATCATGTGTCAGAGGCGCGCCCAGCAGGGCGGCCGCCGCGCACAGCGCCGGGATGCCCGGCACGATTTCCACTGTCAGCCGTTCCGCAAGGCCTCGCGCTTCCAGCAGCTCCAGCACCAGCCCGGCCAGGGCGTACACGCCGGGATCGCCGGAACAGACCAGAGCTGTTCGCCTGCCTGCCAGAGCAGCGTCAATGGCCTGGCCGCAGCGTTCGACCTCTCCCATCATTCCGGTGGAAAGACAGGTCTTGCCTTCCTTCAGCCCTGCAGGCACCATCTCCATGTAGGCAGAATATCCCGCAAGGACGTCAGCTTCCTCCAGCGCGGCGCGGGCCTGGGGCGCAAGCAGCCCGACGTCGCCGGGGCCCAGTCCAACTACTCGCAGAAACACGTCATTCATGGCATCGCTCCAATGTATTTCAATGGCGGAACAGTCACAGAACCGCTTGCCGACTCAAAGTTTAAATACCGCCATAATTAAAACATGCTCCAAAATGCTGCCGCAGTCGAGAGGGACAGGTCCCATCTCTGTTCTACCTGTCCGCTAAGCGCTCCGCGTTCCGGCATCGCCCCGGTTCACCTGCGGCATAAGGCTCCTGCTTCAGGCGCGAACACTGTGAACCGGACCCGGGAACCTGGCCGACAGGAATTTGCAGTCATAGCATGCTCCGGATTTTCCCCGCCCCCGCTCACGCCAGAGCTACGGCCACCGTGTAGGTTTCATGACGGGTCTTGGGCAGAATCAAGTGCGGAACCTTCCGCGCGGACGCCCCGAACCCCCGGGCGGCGGAAAGCAGCGCCGCGCCTTCCGCCACGCTGATCCCTTCGCGTCCCAGGAGCTCCGAAGCTCTGACCGAAGGATGCGGCACAGGCATGCCTGCCAGTTCATCCGGCGAAAAAAACAACAGGGGAAGCCCCAGTTCAGCAGCAACAAACCGAATGGCCGGGTCATCTTTTTTAATGTCCGAAGTCGCCACCGCGGACAAGGCGTTCCGCTCCAGTCCCGCCGCGTCCAGAGCATCAAGCAGGCCGCGCAGCAGAACTTCCGCCGGGACTCCCCTGCGCCAGCCCAGCCCCGCGTGCAGACGGCGGGCGTAAAGCCGCAAGCGCCCCGACGCGGGCGGCACGGCATGAACCCCCACCACCACCTGCGGCGCGGGCGACATCGCGTCCGGGGAGGTGTCAAGCGTCTCCCGCTCCAGAAAAAGTGAAGCCCGCTCCTCCGCAGACAGGGACAGAAAATGCCGAGGATCAACGAGCAGAGGTCTGCGCCCTGCCAGAATGGCTGCCGTGACAAGTTTGAGGTTTTCAGGATCAGCCACATGGCAATGGGCAATATCGGCCAGCACATCCAGCGCAGGCAGCCCCTCGCTGTCCGTAGCCGTCGTGATCACCGCCGTGCCTCCCGTGCGGGCCGCCAGATTGCGGGTCAGGGCATTGGCACCGCCCACATGCCCGGAAAGCAGGCTGATGACAAAACGCCCGTGAATTTCGCACACCACCACGGCAGGATCCACGGTCTTGCCCCTGAGATACGGCGCCACCGCCCGCACTGCGATACCCGTCGCGCCAATGAACACATGCGCGGGGTATGCATGAAACTGCTCTTCCATCATCTCTGACAGAGAAGAAAAACTCCGCACCGGCCAGACCGGAGACCCCACTCTCTGTCCCGGCAGTATGCCCGCCGTGCCTTCCCTCGCGGCAATTTCACCGAAGGTCAGGCCCTCTGCATCTCCATGAACAGGCCCGGATGCGGAACATGCTCCCCCGCCCTCTTCTGTCGTCCGCAACAGTCGATCAGGCGCGAAGAGATCTCCCTCCATATCCCTGGCAAGCCGCATACCCAGCGTCAGCCCCTGCGGACTGAACGCATAAAAGGCGATGGAATGCCGCGCGGCGGACATGCTGACTCCTTTCCGGCGCGTTTCGTGCCCACTGGATTTTGGCGGACAGCTCCGGAATCATTTTCAAAACGAACATGCTCTGCGTCGGCAGACACTACAAGGATACTGACCGGGCAGCATCCAGAGCAGTCTCAAAATCCTCGTCGCTGTGGGCGAAGGATACCATGTTGGCCTCAAACGCGGATGGCGCGAGAAAAACGCCTCTCTCCCGCATCTGCTTGTAAAAGCTCTCGAACAGTTCCCTGTTCACTGTCTGCGTGCTGGCAAAATCCCGCAGGGGCGCATCGGTGAAATACACGGTGAACATGGAAGCGATATGCGGAATCTGTACCGGCACACCCTTGCCGCGCAGAATGCTCTCCAGTTCCGCGACGAAAACATCCACCCTGTGTTCAAGAGCGGTGTAGTCGGAATGTCGGAGAACAGCCAGCGTGGCAAGCCCCGCGGCCATGGCAAGAGGATTGCCCGAAAGTGTTCCCGCCTGGTATACATCGCCCTGCGGGGCGATACGTTCCATGAACGCCGCCCTTCCCCCGTACGCGCCTACGGGCAGTCCGCCGCCGATGATTTTGCCGAAGGTGGTGAGATCGGGCATAATGTCAAAACGTCCCTGCGCCCCGGCATAGGAAAGCCGGAAGCCAGTGATCACTTCATCAAACACCAGCAGCGCGCCGTGCAGCGTGCACAGGTCGCGCAGCCCATGAAGGAAACCGGGCTGCGGCAGCACCAGCCCCATGTTGCCCGCTACCGGCTCCACAAAAAGCGCCGCTACCTGCCCGGGGTTGTTTTCAAACAGTATCCGTACCGCGTCCAGATCATTATATGGGGCGAGAAGCGTATCCCGCACCGTGCTTTCCGGCACACCCGGCGTACCCGGAATGGAAAAGGTGGCCAACCCTGAACCTGCGCTGGCCAGAAAGGCGTCTCCATGCCCGTGGTAACCGCCGATGAACTTGATCACCTTGTCACGTCCCGTCACTCCGCGTGCGAGGCGCAGGGCGCTCATGGTGGCTTCCGTACCGGAATTGACCATGCGCACCATCTCCACGGAAGGCAGAGCTGCGCAGACTTCCTCTGCAAGACGCACCTCGTCCTCACAGGGCGCGCCGTAGCTGGTGCCGCGCAATGCAGCCTGCTGCACGGCGCGGGTCACTTCAGGATGCGCATGCCCCAGCAGCATCGGCCCCCACGAGCCGACGAAATCGATCATGCTCCTCCCGTCTGCCGTCAGCAGATGCGCCCCCTGAGCGGAAGCAATGAACAGGGGATCACAATGGACGTTGCGGCAGGCCCGCACGGGGCTGTTGACCCCTCCGGGGATAACCCTGCGGGCGCGGGCAAACAATTCCTGGGAACGGGTTGAGGACATGCTGACTCCTTTTTGATTCCGGAACTCCGGACGGCGCAAACGGGCTTTCTGGAGCGTTTTGCGTTTGGAAATATCTGCCGGCCGGGACCCTGTGTTCCGGCTCGCAGGTTTCACGCCTGAAGCCGGAGCTTGACGCCGCAAATGAATTGCGGCTGCTCCGGCGCCGCGGCTGAGTCTCGCCCAGCTCTACTTCCCGTCGTGCGGTTCGGGGAAATAGGTCATGGAAATTTTCTTGAGTTCACGCAGGCTTTCCAGTATGACGTGCTCCCCGAAGGGGGGCTCCTTTTCCAGCTCCGCCACGGTTTCCAGACACTCCTCGGCGCTGCGGCCATGTATCATGGTGTACAGGGTATACGGCCAGTCCACCGCCGCCGAGGGGCGGTAATAGCAGTGAGAAATGCGGGCATGCCGGGCCGCGACAGGACCGGCGATATCGGCCTCTTCTTCCGTCATTTTCCATGCGACCATGGCGTTATGCTTCCATCCGGTGCGGTGATGCTTGATGCTCGCGCCGAAACGGCGAATAGTACCGTCATCTCTGAGACGCGAAAGCAGAGCGATGACATCGTCCTCCGAAACGCCTGCTTCACGGGCAATATCCGCATAAGGAGTGAGAGTATCCGGCAGGTTGGACTGCACGATGCGCAAAACCGTTTCTTCCTGTTCCGTAAATCGCATGGACCCACCATTGTGTTTTATCTTTCGCTCATCCGGAAATCTGCCGCTTCACGACCGCCCCGGAACCGGTTTCAGGCCTGCGGGATAAACGCCGCTGTCATCTTCCGGCAGGATTTCAGGGAAGCCCTGGCCGCCCTTCCCCTCCCGTACAGCCGGAGCGGCGCAATTCAGCGTACATAGTCAGGCAAGTTGAGAAAAAGATTGATCGTGAAGGTATTGAGCTTGTCCATGATCCAGGGGAAGGAAATGAGCAGCGCGGTAAAGATTGCCACCAGCTTGGGAATGAAGGTCAGTGTCATTTCCTGAATCTGCGTTGCCGCCTGAATGACGCTCACGAACACCCCCACGCCCAAGCCCACCAGCAGCATGGGTAAAGCGATGGAAAGTGTCAGCTCAATGGCCTGCCGCACAAATCCTATCACAAATTCCGGGGTCATGACCGCTCCTTTCCGAACCTCTCAGATCATAAAACTGTTGACCAGCGACCCCACCAGCAGATTCCAGCCGTCCACCATGACAAAAAGCAGCAGCTTGAACGGCATGGATACCATCATGGGCGGCAGCATCATCATACCCATGGCAAGCAGGATGCTGGACACCACCATGTCAACAATAAGAAAGGGAATATAAATGAGAAAACCGATGCTGAACCCGGTTTTAAGCTCGCTGAGCACATAGGCCGCGGCCAGCATGGTGGTAGGCACTTCGTCCTTGCTGCGAGGCTGATCCATTTTGGCAATGGAGTAGAAGATGGAAATATCCTTTTCCCTTGTGTGCTTGAACATGAAGGATCGCAGAGGTACCTGCGCCCTGTCCAGCGCCTCGTTGAAGTCTATCTGCTCCGCCAGATAGGGCTGAAGCGCCGTGTCGTTGATCTCCCTGCCCACCGGGTACATGATGATCAATGTCATGAAAATGGCGAGACTGGCCAGAATCTGTGTGGGCGGCAGCTGCTGAATCCCCATGGCCTGCCGCACGAAATGGAATACGATGATGATGCGCGTAAAGCTGGTTACGGTCATCATGATGGCCGGAGCCAGAGACAGCACGGTCAGGAGGAAGAGAATCTCCAGTGCCAGAGACACCTTGTCCGGCTCAGTCATGCCGCCGGCGAGGCTCAGCTGAATCGCGGGGACGTCATCTCCCGGCGCCGCCAGAGCCAGAACCGGAAGCAGAACCATCGCCAGAAACGCCGGCAGCGCAGTCGGCAGAAGTCTGCTCCAGCACCCGCCGGAACTCGGAAACTTTGCATTCATCATGAGGGGTATCGCCTTCCGTATCGTCCGTATCAAGCAGCGTTATCCGCTGTTCAGTCACGCCCAGCAACAGCCGTTTGTCAAGATAACGCACCACATAAAGGCTTCGATTCCGACCAAGGGGAAGCTGAGCTTCCAGCCGGAGATCCCGACGCGTAAAGCCGGTATTTGCGGGCAAAAAACGCCCTGCGCCGACCTTGCGGATCAGGCGCAGAACAAACCAGAACAACACCAGCAAGGCTATCAGAATTCCAATAGCCTGAAAATAGGCTCCCCAGGCGAATGTTCCGCCAGCCCCTTCCAGGGGCAGATGCGGAACCCGGGTTTCGGAATGCAGCGAGGACTCCGCCCGCTGCGCCTCGACAGCGGGCGTCGTAATCAAAGGAGTCCCCTCTTCCCGGATCTCTCCTCCGCTCCTCGGCGGCATTTCGCTGTTCATGTTCAGCCCAGTTGCTTGACGCGTTCAATGGGACTGATGATATCCGTCAACCGTACGCCGAATTTTTCGTTGATGACCACGGCTTCGCCGCGGGCTACCAGCTTGCCGTTAACATAAACTTCAAGCGGTTCTCCGGCCAGCTTGTTGAGTTCCACCACCGACCCCTGACCAAGCTGAAGCAGCTCATTGATGAGCAGGCGGGTACGACCGAGTTCGGCCGAAACATCCAGGGGGATATCAAGAATAAAATCAAGCTCACGCCGTTCTCCATCGGGCCGGGGAGCCTTGTAGGCTTCCGTCATGTCCTTGAATCGGGCATCCAGCGCACTGGGGGCGAGCTTTTTCTCCCGCTCGTCCTCCATGGCCTGCTGTTCGTCCCCGGCAAGGGCTGCGGCCCAGTCCGCGGCCAGCCTGTCATCATCTGTCTGCGCCTTGTCCGCTCCGGCGGAGGGCTTGCTGTCATCCCCCGCAAGAGCGGCTTCCCACTCGGCGGCCAGCTTGTCATCATCTGCGCCGTCCGGGGCATCTTCCCCCCCCCCGGCCATTGCCGCAAGCTGGCGATCCAGTTCGTCCTGATCCATAGTTTCGTTGCTCATAGCGCGACCTCGTTACTGCACGACGAATTCGGTAAAATAAATGCGGATCACGCGCGGCGTGCCCAGAATCTGATTCAGCCTCGCCGCGACTTCGTTTTTCAGAAGCATCTTGCCGTCAGCGGTGGAAAGTTCGGCATATGTCTTGCCGGAAAGCAGAATGATGATGGCGTCCCTCACCTTGGGCGCCTGAGCGTCAAGCTCTCTGACCGCGTCCGGCGTACTCACTTCCACTTCCATTCCCACACGCAGATAGCGATCCCCGGCGGCATCAGCCAGATTGACCATGACCGAAGGCAGCGTTGCCATGCTTGTGGCCGGACGGGGCATATCCGTGACGGGCTGACTCTGCGCGGGCTGCGGGGCTTGTCCGGCCTGGGCGTTCCCGGCCGGCGCGGCTTCCTGTCTCACGGCCGCGGCAGGCGTGCCGGATGCGGGCATCAGCCCCTCGCCGGGCTGACGCAGCTGGAACCACCAGAAGGCAATGGCCCCGCCGATCAACAGGATAATGAGAAACAGAATAATGAGGATAATCTTCAGTTTTGACCGTCTGGGCCTTTCGCCCGCGTTTTCCTTGTCCTTTGCCGCCATATGCTCTCCTCAGAATATCGAAGCGCCGCTCCGTTTCGTCCGTGCGGGAAACCGGCGGACGCGAGCGCCGCCCGAAAGACATACCCCGCAGGATGCCGGGCCGACAACGCGGCCCGACGAAAAAAATACCCGAACATGGGATGAATGCAAGGCACCCCCAGCCCGCCTGTACGGGCAACCATCTTTTCGGCCGAAAGCCCGGATACTTAAGGAACCGCCGCTCACTCATCCAGCGGGAAACGCTCCAGTCAGCGTCTTCCCATGTCCGGATTCCTCCCCCCGCTGATGCCGGAACCGATCAGATTTCCGGCCGCGGGGGCCTCGGCCCGAAAATATCCGTTCCTACCCGTACCAGCGTCGCACCCTCTTCCACCGCCTGCCGGTAGTCCCCCGACATTCCCATGGACAAATGCGGCAGACGGCGCCCAAGACGGGGCTCAAGACTGTCACGCAGCTCGCGCATGCGGACGAACCAGGGACGGGCGGCCTCACCTTCCCCGCAGCGCGGCGGCAGGCACATAAGTCCGATCAGACGCACACCTTCCACATTTTCGACCTGTTCCGCCAGTTGCGCCAGCCCGGAAGGGGAAACCCCCGCCTTCTGCGGCTCTTCCCCTACGTTGACCTGCAGCAGAATATCCTGCCGCCGGCCTTCAGGCATGCGCCGGGCAAGAGCTTCGGCCAGCTTCAGCGAGTCAACGGAATGCACAAGCGCGAAATGCCCCGCCGCATCCCTGGCCTTGTTGGTCTGAAGCGCTCCTATGGCATGCCAGCGCACGTCCGGACAGAAGGGGCTTTTTGCAAGCTCAGCCTGCTTGGCACGGGCTTCCTGCATGTAGTTCTCCCCGAAATCCCGCTGCCCGAGCGCGGCAAGTTCCCTGATGGCGTCCGCCGGGTGAAATTTCGACACGGCAACAAGAAGGACCTCGTCCGATGCGCGCCCCGCAGCCCGGATCGCGCTCTCAAGCCCATCACGTACCGCCAGCCAGCGTTCACGCAAAGTGGGGGCAAGTTCATGCGGCATACTGCAACCATCACGTAACATCAAAAATTCAGCCTATTCATCCAGCCCGAGGCCAAGATCATGCAGCAGGCCGGTATCTTCCGACCAGTTTTCCTTGACCTTGACCCACAGTTCAAGATGTACCTTGCCGCCCACAAGATTCTGGATATCCTTGCGCGCCTCCGTGCCGATTTCCTTGATGGTCGCCCCGGCCCGGCCTATGACCATGGCCTTGTGCGAAGGACGGGCGACATAAATCACGGCATGAACCACAGTCTGTCCGCGGCTTTCATCCTCCTCCCATGATTCGATGTCCACGGCAGTGGAATACGGAACCTCCTGACGCAGCCGTTCAAACAGCTTTTCGCGCACGATTTCGGCCACCAGAAAGCGCAGGGGGGCAGTCGAGAGCTGGTCTTCGGGAAACTGCGAAGGGGCGGCAGGCAGCCTGGAAGCTATAAGCGTCTTTAAATCTTCCACTCCGTCCTTCTGCAGAGCAGACATGGGAAAAATCTCGGCCCGGGGCAGATCTTCCTGCAGCTTTGCCAGCAGAGGGAGCATGCGGGACTTGTCATGAAACAGATCGACCTTGTTCGCCACGACAATGAGAGGGCGGCCGTCATCGGCCAGCGCGTCGCGCAGAGCAGCAATGTCCCTGTCCAGAAATTCCGGCTTGCGCAGATACAGATCAGCATCCAGCACAAGCATGATGCAATGCGCGGAAGCCATGCTCTGCCAGGCTGCCTGAAGCATCATCTTGCCCAGATGCCCGCGCATCTGATTACGGGCATGGTGCAGACCGGGCGTATCCATGAATATGATCTGCGCGCCGGGTTCGGACAAGATGCCCACAATACGATTGCGCGTGGTCTGGGGCCGGGGAGTGACAATACTCACCTTCTGGCCCAGCATGGCATTGAGGAGAGTGGACTTTCCCGCGTTGGGCGGCCCCATCAGGGCTACCCAGCCGCAACGATGTTCACGGTGCTTTCCGCTCATACAAACTCCATAAAAAACCCGCCGCTGCCGACGGAAAAATCTTTTCGGAACAGTCTCCGTGTGCCGTTCCGCGCAAATGCACCCTCAGACCGCGGTCGGACGGCATCAGGAAAGGAACAGTTCCACACCCCGCCGCCGCAGTCAAGCCGTACAGGAAGATGCTTCGGCGGATTTCTCCAGCAGAAACGCACAGCATTCATCCATTGCCGGGCCATGATCGTGCCCCAAAAGATGGGCCAGTCCATGCGCCAGCAGATGCCGCGCATGCTCCTCCGTTTCCTGTCCGTACAGCGTCGCCTCCCTCAGCCATGTCTCCACGCCAAGGGCCAGCACTCCCAGTCCCGCCTCCTCCGGCGAAGCGGGAAAACTGAGGATATTCGTCGGTCCCGCGCAGCCGAGATGCGCGGCATTCAGCACCGCGATTTCCGCGTCATGCATCAGGGCCAGTTCCACCAGCATGTCATCGCGGCAGGCCCGCAGCTTCCGTTCCGCTCCGGCGCATTCCGGCGCGGAACAGACCCTGCCGGGCTGCATGGCGATCCGTTCCAGCATGGCAGTCAGCCAGCCCCGCCATTCGGAGCGGGGAACGGGACAGCCGGCAACAGATGAAACCTGAACCCTGTTCACAGGGCATCCCCCTGCCCGGGAGCATGACTGTTCGCGGACGTCCTGTCCGCCTCCTCCACTGAACCGCTTTCCGGGAGAACGGGAGATGCGGACGCTTCGCCCGCCTCTCCGGCTGAATCGTTCCTCACACCGGGGACACTGGCGCCTTCTCCGCCATGAGGAAGGATATCACACTTGGGATACACGATGCGCTGATGGAAAAGTCCGGTCAGAATGCGCGAAAAACTTTCGATAATCTTGCTGATATCACGGAACGTCAGTTCAGTTTCATCCAACTGACGTTCAGCGTAGATACCCTTGATGATATTTTCGACCAGCGTACGGATCCGGGCGGGCGTGGGGTCCACCAGTGTGCGGCTGGCGGCCTCCACGGAATCCGCCATCATCACAATGGCCGCCTCACGGCTCTGAGGCTTCTGATTGGGATAGCTGTAGTCTTCAGGCCGGGGATTTTCTCCCATCTCCTTGGCCTTGCTGAAGAAATACTGAATAATGCGGTTGCCGTGATGCTGCGCGATAATCTGGCTGATGCGGTCGCCCAGCCTGAACTCCTCCGCCAGCTCCACTCCCCGTTTGACGTGTGAGCAGAGCACAAGCGCACTCATGGCGGGAGAAAGGCGATCATGGGGATTAGGGCCGCCGAACTGGTTTTCCACGAAATAGTCCGGCCGCTGGAGTTTTCCGATGTCGTGATACAGAGCGCCCACCTTGCAGAGCAGACTGTTCGCCCCCACGGCGGAAGCCCCGGCCTCCACGAGGTTGGAAACAACAAGCGAATGATGATAGGTGCCCGGCACATTCATCATCAGTTCCTGCAGCAGAGGCTGCTCCAGATTCATAAGCTCCATGAGACGGAAACGGGTGGTATACCCCAGCACTGCTTCCAGAATGGGACTCAGTGCGAAGAGCAGCAGTACGGAAAGCAGCGCATTGAAGGCCAGAGCCAGGAACAGGACGGGAATATGCGCAAGATCAATCCGGGCGAAAAAGGCCGCCCCGAAGCCGGACAGCAGCAGCCAGCCGAACAGGGGCAGTCCCGCCCACACCGCGTCATGCCGGCTCTGCGCGTGTATGACCAGGCGGGTATTGGCCACGGCGGCCAGAAAATAGAAGCAGAAAAGGCCCACGCCGCCATGAAACATGATGGTGCAGAAAAATGCCAGCAGCAGGGAAATGACGCAGTAGTGGCGGGAAGAGAAAATGAGCGCCGCCAGCCCGGCTCCGCCCGCGACGGGATAGGCATACACCAGCATCATCGCGGAGTTCGGCCCGGGCACTCCGTGCAGCAGACCGGAGATTCCCCAGGACGCTCCGCCGAACGCCAGCAGAAGCAGCGCGATAAACAGCTCATCTCTGGTATTCAGCACATCTTCCCGTGAAGCAGCGGGCAGAAGGAACAGCCCAAGTCCGAGCAGACAGGCCAGCACGAACACCCCCGGCGCGAATATCCAGTCCACCAGCCCGGGGCCGGGACCAGCCAGGGCCTGCATCTTGATCTGCTGTTCGCTGCTGACGACATCCCCCGAACGCACCACGACCTCCCCGCGCTGCACGCGATGCAGCACCGGCTTGACGGCGCGCTGGATAACCGCGTCGCGCTGGCGGGTTGCCTCCGGATTAAATGTCAGGGTCGGCATGATGAAACGGGGCAGGATACGGGCCAGAGCCGCCCGCTCCGCCTCGTCCACGCCGGGAAGGGTATGCAGATAAAGCCCCAGTTCCACATCCAGGGAGCGTACATCATGCAGGCCGTCCGCCTGCCTGCGCAGGATTTCCAGCCGACTTCCCGGATCCCGCACGATGATCGCGTTCTGGCCCGCCACCTGGCGGATATCGGGCAATACCCCCTCGGCCAGACGGGTCTCCATCCAGGGCAGAATCTCTTTCAGCACCGTCATCCGGATATCCGGCGTGAAAAGCATATCAAAATCAGGCTCCGCAATGCGCAGCCCGTATCGGGCGTTAAATCCGCGAAGAGCCGAACCTGCGCTTTCGATTCCGGCTTTCTTTGCGTTTTCCCGCCCGGACTCCCTGCCGGATCGCATATCCGGAAGAACGGAGTCCCCCGCGCCGCCGCTCCCGGCATTTTCTCCTGCCGGCCCCTGCGCGTCGGGAGTTTCCGGCGCGGCAGAGCCGCTCCCGGAGGCATGAGGAACCTCATCCTCCCCATTCCATCCGTTTTCTCCGGAAGGAACCGGAGAATCGTCTTTCCCCGCAGCGACGGCTTCCGCCTTATCCGATGCGGCGGCAAGCTCCGCTGCCAGCTCTGCCGTCCTCAAAAGCGTCAGCGTTTCCTCCCGGAAACGCAGCAGGGCCGCCCTGTCCACATCAAAAATACGCGGCTGTATCGCAGCGAGCTGTTCGCGCCGCATCCGGGTGGCGTGTTCATCTTCCACCAGCAGTTCGCGATCCGCCGTCACATCCTGCGACGCGATTTCTCCGGCAAGATACAGATCGGGATGACCGCCCTGAAACAGACCGGCCAGGATGGAAAGAAAGGCAAAAGTACAGATCAGGGCGAACAGGCCCCATCCACGATCATGCGTACGCCAGCGCCTCCGCAGGACAGCCAGCAGTTCAGCGCCGTTCAGCGCGGACGAACATTTGCATTTTATCATAAATTGTTCCTGAAGGAGGCCGATGCCGCAGGCATGCTTTCGCTCCGGCCCTGCGGCTTTGCGAAAGGACGGCGGAATCGGCCGCGCCGGGCTAGTTCGCCGCCTCCGGTCGGGCGGGACTCCCTTCGTTGCGATCATACGCGTCGACAATGCGTCCCACCAGCGGATGCCGCACCACGTCGGCATTGCCGAAATGGTGAAAGGCTATGCCGCGCACGCCGCGCAGCACGGCAAGGGCATGCACAAGCCCCGATCGGGTTTCCCCTTCCCTCTCTCCCTCCCGCAGCATGGCGCGGTGCACGGGCGGCAGATCGATCTGCGTCACATCTCCGGTGATAACCGCACGGGAGCCGAACCCCAGACGGGTGAGAAACATCTTCATCTGCTCGCGGGTGGTGTTCTGGGCTTCATCCAGAATGAGAAAGGCGTCGTTGAGAGTACGCCCGCGCATGAAAGCCAGCGGCGCGACTTCAATGATTCCGGTCTCCTGACGAGCGGCAAGCGCGGAAGGCCCGAGCATGTCTCCCAGAGCGTCATACAGGGGACGCAGGTAGGGGTTGACCTTGTCTTCCATGTCACCGGGCAGGAAACCGAGCTTTTCACCGGCTTCCACGGCGGGCCGGGTCAGAACAAGCCGCTTGACCCGCTTGGACGCCAGCATGGAAAGGGCCATGGCCACAGCCAGATACGTCTTGCCCGTGCCGGCAGGCCCCACGCCGAAAACCACCTCATGGGAGCGCAAGGCATCAATGTAGGCCCGCTGCGCCGTATTTCGTGCCAGAATATGCTTGCGCGGAGCGACAATGACGCCGGCTTCGCGAAACAGTTCCTTCAAATCGGCATGGGGATCGCGCCGCAGAGCCTCATATCCCTGCAGCAAATCCTCTCCGCGCAGCTTGCTGCCGCTCTTGAGCAGGGCATACGCCTGGGTGAACAACCGCAAAAGAATCTCACGCATGCCGGGGTCAGACGACGTGACGGCAAGCTCCGTTCCCCGCGTCGAGAATTCGGCGCCCGAAGCGTCAGCCACAAGCTCAAGATGGGCATTCAGCGGCCCGAACAGCTCTCCGGCCAGGCCGGAATCATCAAAGGCCAGAATTTCCGTTAAAGACATGGCTTCCAAACAAGCTTTCCTCCGCCGCGGCTCAGTAAGGTGTGCCCGAAAAAGCGCCCTGCAGGACGGCGCGAACAATACCGGCTTCGGGATACGCCGGATTTCTAGCGCAAAAAGTGCGCCTCGTCCACCGTACGCTGTGTCTTGCCCGGCATGAATCTTGCTAGGGAAAACATGCTCGCTGAAGCGGCGCGGGCGGAACAGGATGCCGCATCCCGCGTTTTTACCCCGTCAATTCCACCAGATACGCACAAAAGGAGCGAATCATGAGTATTTCTTCCATATACGGCAGCTATGCAAATAACGCGTCGGTCTGGAACTTCGAGTCCCTTGCCGCGGAAAAAAATTCCGCAAGGGAGTACTCAGCAAATGCCGCCAGGGAAAATCCGGCCGCCGCATCCGGAGGAAAAAACTCCCATGCAGGCATGAGTTCCAACCTTGATACTCTCGCTTCCGCCCTTTCCGGCATCATGGACGACATGAATCTCGGAGCGAACGACAAGATTTCCTTCCGGACTCTCGCGGAATACCGGGAAAAGCTGCAGAACTCGTTCACGGAGCAGGTCAAGAGCGATCTGCGCGAACTGGGTCTGGACGAAAACACGAAATTCAGTCTGACGACAGGAGCGGACGGCACAAGCGTGAATGTGGTCTGTGATGATGCCGATGCGAAGGCCGTCATTGAAAAATATCTCAAGGACAACCCCGATGTCGTGACGACATTCAAAAAGATTCAGAGTCTGAACAAACTGGAGGAGAGCCGAAAAAGCCGCAAGATCGACGTTGATGCAATTCGTGACCGCCTCCAGGTGGAATCCATGACCGCATGGTTTTCCACAACCAGCTCCATCGCCTCTTTCTACAGCGGTGGTGCTGCTTATTACAGCGGCATCAATGCCATAGCCTGAAGACGCCCTGTACGGAAACATATTGAGTCGCCGCGCCGTGCATACGGCATCGCACGGCTCAGGCGACGATTTTAATTAACCGCCAGAGGCGGCCGAAATACCCGATCCTGCCGACACCCTCATCCGCAGGTTTCATGTCTCGTCACCCCGGCTGCGAACGCTCCCGCTTCCGTCACTGCTGCCGGACTTTCCATGAGAACCCGAGGCATTCCTCCTTTGCTCAGACAAAATCAGAACTCCCGGAGCCGCGGAAAAATGCAGCCCGTAACAGACGGCACTACATTTTGTAAGGGCTGGCGGCCTCCATGCTCTGGAGCACCCTGACCGCCTCCGGGCTGGCAGGATCATCCGGCATGAAGGTTGTCACCATGTCCTCTCCCCGGCGGCGAGTCCGCGATCTGGCCGTGGCCTCAAGAATTTCCTCGGCCACACGGATAGGCGCATGCCCGCGCACGGCAAGGGCTATGCCGTCCGATGGACGGCAGTCCAGCCGCAGTGTTTCCGAGCCGGAAACAATCTCCATCTCGGCCAGATAGGTTCCGTCGCGCAGTTCGGTGATGTTCACCCCCGCAATGGACGCGCCGAGTTCGTCAAGCGCACGAAACATGGTTTCATGCGTCAGAGGCCGGTCAAGCGTCTTGCCGTTAAGAGCCAGCGATATGGACAGAGCTTCGGACGCGCCGATCCAGATGGGCAGGATTTCCGCCCCTCCCTTTTCCTGCAGCACAAGAATGGGGGTGTTGTTCTCCCCTTCCATCGTGAGACCAAGCACTTTCATATCCACCATGCCATCCTCCCCTGAATGTCTGAATCACGCAAGTCCTGCCCCTGATCCCGTGACTTCCGCCATCAATGAATGTTTCCCGGCTGCCGTAAAACGAACGGGGACAAACAGGCCTGGACGCCCCGTTCCGGCGGGCAGCACCAGATTCACCGTATCGCCCCAGGGGTCGTGCCCCTGCCATGTTTCCGCTGCGTCATCCGATTCTCCGGCTTCCCTGCGGCTGCGCCCCTCCAGAAGCACAGAGGACTCCATGCCCACCCGTCCGGCAAGCCATGCCTCTGCCCGGTCGTTCTGAAGGCTCTGCAGACGCTCCAGCCTCTTCAGCTGTTCTTCGCGGGGGATCTTGAAAGGCATGGACGATGCCCTTGTTCCTGGGCGATCCGAATAGCAGAAGGAAAAGCTGGCCATGAACCCTGCCGCGTCCACCGCGCGCAGCGTGTCTTCAAATTCCTTTTCCGTCTCGCCGGGAAACCCCACAATGAGATCGGTGGACAACGCCATATCCGGTCTGGCGCGGCGCAGCCCGGAAACCAGATCCAGATAGCGGGCCATATCATAACCCCGCCCCATGCGGGCCAGCACGGAATCCGACCCTGACTGCAAAGGCAGATGCAGACGGGGGCAAAGCTGGGGCAGTTCCGCAAAAGCTGCCACTGTTTCTTCCGAAAAATCCCGGGGATGCGGTGTGACAAAACGCAGCCGCTCAAGACCTGGCAACGCCGCCACCTTGCGCAGCAGCTCAGGAAAGGTGGTTCCGTCTCCTCCATCGTCGCATCCGAAGACATTGACATTCTGTCCCAGCAGGGTGATATCTCCCGCGCCTCGTGCCAGCCATGCGCGGCACTCATCCAGTATGGCGGAGGATGGGCGCGACTTGCGCGGCCCCCGCGTGAACGGCACGATACAGTAAGCACAGAAGTTGTCACAGCCCTGCATGATATTCACAAATGCCACGGGCGTGACATCGTCTCCCGCCTCTTCGTCCAGACAGGGATCCCGATCCGGATACCCGGCGGTAAAGTCAAGGTAGCTCAAACGCAGCCCTTCTTCCTCCAGCAGGCGGACAAAGGCGTCCGGAACATGGACAATGCCGTCACTGCCTGCCACGAGACGTACCTGGGCATGACGCTTCATGAGGTCTTCGCCAAGCTGCTGCGCCACGCAGCCGCCCACGCCCACCACGGCGCGCGGATTGATCTGCCTGATCCGCCCGAGCGCACTGTGCACCTTCAGTTCCGGCTTTTCCCGCACGGAGCAGGTATTCAGAAACACCACATCGGCCTTCTCCAGCGGGCACTCGGCAAAACCGCGCCGGACAAGAGCGCGGGCAACCCACCGGGAGTCGTTGACGTTCATCTGACAACCAAAGGTCAGGCAATGAAATCCGGGCTGAGACATATTCCTTCCTGCGGCAGGACGCCGGCACATGCCGGAGCCCTGTTCTTGCTGAGATGCATCGGACGAACCCCCGTTAAACATTAGGGGGGAGGGAAGCCCGTTTCTTCCGGGCAGGTTTGAGCATGCGGCAAAAAAGTCCGTGCCGCAAGCATTTGACGTGTTCCCGAAATTTTTATCCCTCTGCTGCGGACTCACCTTCCCGTCGCAGGCCGAGACGCGCGATGCGCAGACCGTCCATGCCCAGCACGCGCCATCTCCATCCTCCCCAGGAAAAGCTTTCACCCTCGTGAGGAATGCGGCCCAGAATCTCCAGAACCATACCGGCAAGAGTTTCCGACCGGAAATCTTCACCATGTTCAAGCTTCAGCGCGCTCACGGCCTCGGGCAACGGCATGCCTCCCGCAAGAACAAGTTCGGTTCCGGAGAGCTTCGCTTCCTCCCGGTTTTCCGCGCCGCCAGCCAGGGCGCGTACCACATGCTCCGGGGTGACGATGCCGGCGGGCCTGCCGTATTCATCCAGCACTACGGCCAGCGGCCCGGCAGCGTCGGCCAGAATATCCCACATGTCGGTGACATGGGTATGTTCCAGCACCACGGGTACGGGCCGCGCAAGTTCCGCCGCACGCAGTCCCGCGCTCTTCCGCTCCCGCGCAATCATGTCCTGCGGAAATACTGCGCCCAGCACATCGTCCGATGCCTCATCAAAAACCGGAATGCATGCCTGCAGTGAATGCCCGGCTGCCACCTTCATTTCTTCCCACGAGGCCGAAGCATGTATCTTGTCGACATTGCGCCAGGGTATCATGATCGTCCGGACGCTCAATCCTCCCAGACGCAGGATGCGCGCCAGCAGCTCACGTTCCTTTTTTGCGCAGACGCCGGCCTTTCCGGCATCCGCCGCCAGAGCCGCCATCTCCAGTTGAGCCTCGCCGGAGGACAGTTCCCCCAGGCTCAGCAGACGCGACACGGCGTCCGCCAGCGCACCGCGCGAATCCCGCGTGACGCGTCGCGATCGCCTCCTCCGCACCATGAGCTGTCTGAACGCCTCCACAAACAGGGAAAACAAAACCGCCGCGTAGAGGTATCCCCTGGGCACGGGCAGTCCCATGCCGTCCATGATGAGGCTTCCGCCGACCATCATCATGAAGCCGAGACACATCACCACAATCGAAGGGTAACGCTCCACAAAGGCGGAAAGAAAGGAGGCGGCGCGCAGCATGATCGCCATGGCCACCGCCACGGCGGTCATCATCATGGTCACGTCGTTCGCCATACCCACTGCGGTCAGCACCGAATCAAAGGAAAAAAAGGCATCCAGCGCCGCAATCTGGATGACAACAATCCAGAATCCGGCCCCACCGCCCGAGTTTTCTCCGTGATCTCCGGCATCCTCAAGCTTGTCATGCAGTTCCTGAGACCCTTTGAAGAGCAGAAACACGCCCCCTGCCACCAGAATGATATCGCGCACGGCGAAGCCCCGGCCCAGCATTGTGAACAGCGGTTCCCGCAGTCCCATGAGCCAGGCCATCATGGACAGCAGTGCAAAACGCTGGATCAGGGCAAGTCCCATGCCCATGCGGAAGGCTTTTTTCCGGCTGTTTCTGGGCAAACGCCCCGCCAGAAGCGAAATAAACAGCAGGTTGTCGATGCCGAGCGCCAACTCCAGCAGAATAAGCACGCCCAGACCGACCCAGGCGGAGGGGTCCGCCACCCAGGCAAAATCCCAGTTCATCAGGTATTCCTTTCAGGTTTAAATAAAAAAAAAGGCGACTCCGGAAACTTCATGGGAAGCTTCCGGACTCGCCCGGACATAACAGAAAAAAAACTACTTCGAGGAACGTCGTCCATAGATGGGAAACAGATTAACCATATGCGGCCCGGCTGTCAAACAGGGCGCGGGCAGAACTCAGAAATACTGCGCCAGCTTGAACAGATCTATATCCGCATCATCCAGCCAGGGAGAAACCGCCTTGATCAGGGTCAATGGGGAAAGATACCTGTCCCGCCAGTTCAGAGTCAGAAACATCTCTCCGCCCGGCCGCCGCTCGCAGGCCGCCAGCAGGGGGCGAATGTTTTCCGTTTTCATCACGCCTTTCCTGTTCTCCCTTTCCAGATCCCGAACATCCGAAGCGGCAAAGCTCCTCCAGTCCGCGTCCAGGCGTTCCTCCCAGCCGGCGAGGCGCGCAGGTTCCCGCCTTGCCGCCTTTTCCGCCACCCGCAGGCGGTACAACTCCTCCACGGGCATGGCAAGCCTGCCGACAAGGGGCATGAGTTCCGCCCGAACCGGCTCCATACCTTCCAGCATGCAGGGGGCGAGACGTTCCAGCACCTCACGTTCGCGAAGAGGCGCCCGCAAGGTAACGACGAACCACTCCGCCATGCTTCCCACCCCTACGGGCAGCGCCCGTCCGAAGGAAAGCAACGGCAGGGGGTGAAAGCCCTGCGAGAAGGCCAGCGGCAGTTCCGCGCGGCGCAGCGCCCGCTCCAGCAGGGACTGCATCTCAAGCTGACTGATCCAGGCGGAACCTCCTTCCTTGCGATGCCATATGCGGTAACGGACAACCCGGCGGGTCAGCGCCTCGTCTATGCGTGGAGGCTCTTTCTTCCGTCCCGGCTCAAAGCGGGGAATCTCCGGGACAGGACCAAAATCCTCCTGATCACGCGTCGGGAAGTTGAGCCTCGTCCTCAGCTCGGGATCGGCATCGCTCACGCGCAGCAGGGAAGGTCCGGCCTTGGTGTCGCACGCTCCGCAGTGACGGCAGGCCTCATAACGGCAGTCCCCGGTCACGGTTCCCCGCATGGCGCGCTCGCGCTCTCTGAGAAGGAACTCCCGGCTCACGCCTGTCTGAAGGTGATCCCAGGGCAGACGGGATTCAGTATCCCTGCCCCCGGTCCAGTCCCCGGGCGTCATGCCGCACTCGTCCAGGGCTTCCAGCCACGGTTCAAGGCTGAACCCCTCTACCCAGCTGCTGAAAATGCCGCCCTTGCGGTAGGCTTTTTCCACCACATCGGCAAGGCGGCGATCTCCGCGCGAAAGTATGCCTTCCAGGTGGCTCATGGCCGGCTCATGCCAGCGCAGACTGACATTCTTGTGCTGGCGCACCGCGTCGCGCAGGTAAAAAATCCGCTCCTTCATCTCCTCCAGGGAAATCTGCGGCTCCCACTGGAACGGCGTATGCGTCTTGGGCACGAAAGGGGAAACCGCCGCCGTCACGGTCAGACGCGGGCCGTACCATTTGCCGTCCTCATCCCTTTTGCGGCAGCAGTCGCGCACCTTGAGGCAGAGATCCACGATGGCGTCCAGGTCTTCCCGCGTTTCCGTGGGCAACCCGAGCATGAAATAGAGCTTGACCTGCTGCCAGCCGTACCCGGCCAACTGGCGCACATGATGGAGAAGAGCCTCTTCCGTTACACCCTTGTTGATCACGTCACGCAGGCGCTGGCTGCCCGCTTCGGGAGCAAGCGTCGCGCCCGTGCGGCGGATGCCCGCCATGCGGGACATGATCTCGCCATCTACCGAACCCACGCGCAGGGAAGGCAGGGATATGGCGATCTGTTCCCGCGCGCAGCGATCCGCCACATCCAGAAACAGGGTTCTGAGGCCGGAAAAATCCCCGCAGGAAAGCGCCAGAAAGGACACGTCATCATAGCCCGTGCTGGTCAGACATTCCTCGGTGAGCCGCCGTATTTCCTCAATGGAACGCTCACGCGAGGGCCGCAGGGTCATGCCGGCCTGACAGAAACGGCAGCCCCGGGTGCAGCCCCGCGCTATTTCCAGAGAAAGCCGGTTGTGGACGGCCCCGAAGGGCATGACCTGACGCGCGGGATAGAAGGCGTCCTTCATATCCGCCACGGGACGGCGCAGAACCTGCGTATAGTCATCAAAAAGCGGCTCAAGCGAACCGTCCTCACGCGGAGCAAAAAACGCGGGCACATAAACGCCGGGGATATGCCTGGCCTCGCGCAGAAATTCCGTGCGGGTCAGCCCCTCCTCCCGCGCCCGGCCAAGCAGTTCCACAAGCTGCGGCATGACGGCCTCCGCCTCGCCCAGCACCATCAGATCCATGAATGGAGCAAGAGGTTCGGCGCAGATTGTACAACCGCCTCCCGCGATGATCAGCGGCCAGCGGCGCAGATCATCACCGCGCTCTTCAGCGCGCAGGGGAATGCCCGCCAGATCCAGCATGAGCAGGACGTTGGTAAAGGCCAGCTCATGCGTAATGCTGAATCCGACAAGATGGGTATCCGCAAGATTGGTGTCACTTTCCAGCGTGGCCAGCGGCACGCCGCGCTCGCGCAGCACTCTGGCAGCATCGCGGCAGGGGGTGAAGACCCGTTCCGCCAGCACGCCGTCCATGGCGTTGAGCTGGCCGTACAGGATTTTCTGCCCCAGGTATGACATGGCCACTTCATACAGATCAGGAAAGGCCAGGGCACAGTGCAGGCGGGCTGAAGCCGGATCCGTCCTGACCGTTCCCTCCTCAATGCCCAGATAGCGGCTGGGACGCGGCAGAAGCGCCAGAATTTCCTTCATCGAATCATTCCTTGCATGATGCGGCGGAGCATTCCCTGCGTATCCCGCCCGGGGTTCGGATCAAGCGTTCCGGTCTCCAGGATTATGACGGAGCCCCCCTGCGCACGGCAACGTGCGGGGAGCGCAGCCCGTTCCCGCGTGAACCGGTCATTCCTGCCCCGGACGGAACCGGGCACGCCTCGAAACTACAGAATCAGGCCGGAAGATCCGCCCTTGCCTCCCTTGGGATCAAGTCCGCCGGAAGACAGCGTGAGATTGGAACAGGCTTCCAGATACTTGTCCTGCACATCCTGCGGAACCTTGGAATATTCATACAGAAAATGTTCCTGCGCGATGCTCCCCGTGAATTCCTGTTCAAAGGGGTAGCCATAGGGCAGGATCATGAGCTGGACCCCCTGCTGGGTGGGTACGGTCTGCATGATCGCTACATCCTTAAGGGTCCTGCTTTCGGCATCATATTTGCCGATGACGAGTTCCCCCGTCACAATTTTGACCAGGCGAATATCGTAAGCCATGATGAGTCTCCTTGATATATTGTCCGCGAACACTAAAAAGCGCACCGAACCTTGTCAAGCCGGGAATGCCGGGGACGCATGGCCGGGAGGGATATTCCCGGCGCGATTCCGCGGCAGAGCCGGCCTGGAATGCTTTGTGACTGAAAATATCTGCCAGCCAGACCCTGTTTTTGCCCCGCAGGTTTCACGCCTGGAGCCGGAGCCTTGCGAAGATGAGAAGAGCGGAGACGGGTCTCGCCCTGCCCGACTCCGTCAGAATATTTCAACAGCAAAATGCTCTCGGCACGGCCTTTACAAAATCACGGTTTAAAGCAATGTTGCCGGGAAATTGCGCGAAACCGCACGAGGCGGGACTCCGGGTTCAGACGCGGAACCCGCCCGGCAGGACAGAGGACTTTCCCGCCGGATGCCTGCACATGCAAAACACCTGAGGACACCCATGCTTCCTTCTGCGGAACACAATCGCCCGGCTGGGCTTGATGCGCTCGAAAAACGTCTTGGTTACCGTTTTTCCGACCGGGCCCTGCTGGAAACGGCACTGACCCACAGTTCATGGAGCAATGAACGCAGGAATGCCGTCCACAATGAACGGCTGGAATTTCTGGGGGATGCGGTGCTGGAAATCTGCGTATCGGAAGAACTGTACGCTCGGTATCCGCAGGAGCGGGAAGGCGGCCTGACCCGTCTGCGCTCCCGCCTGGTAGGGGAGGAAAAGCTGGCTGAACTGGCGAAAAGAATCGGACTGGGTGGCTGTCTGCGGCTGGGCAGGGGAGAAGATGCCCAGGGCGGCCGGGAACGGCCCGCTCTTCTGGCAGACGCCATGGAAGCTGTCCTGGGCGCGGCATATCTGGACGGCGGCCAGAGCGCTGCGGCCTCACTGGTGGCAAGGCTGTACGAGGATCAGTGGCCCCTGCCCGAAACCACGCGCAAGGACAAGGATTTCAAGACCCGCCTGCAGGAGGTCACCCAGGCGGAATTTCATGCCCTGCCCTCTTATCTGCCCAAAGGAAGCCACGGCCCTGAGCATGCCCGCACATTCGAGGTGGAACTGCACCTGCCTGACGGGCAAAGCCTGACAGCAAAAGGCCCCAGCCTCAAACGGGCTGAACAGGCAGCGGCAGCGGCAGCGCTGAACTACCTTGAAACCCGGGAACGGCATGCCTGAAAATACCCCGGAGGGGGCATAGCCGCCGCGTATACGGCGGCATCCCTTCCGCTCCATAGACAGGAAGGCCAGACCGAACCCGGGAGGCCGATCCTCCCGGGCCGTGTCTTTGGTCTGCCTTGACCTCTATGGCATGATGACCGGTTAGCCGCCGATAAGCTGCATGGCCATCTGGGGCAGCGAGTTCGCCTGACTCAGCATTGCGACACCGGACTGCACAAGAATCTGGTTGCGCACGAAGTTGGTCATTTCAGAGGCGACGTCAACGTCGGAAATCTGGGATTCCGCCGCCTGCAGATTTTCCGCCTGAATTTCCAGATTGGTGATGGTGTTTTCCAGCCTGTTCTGCATGGCGCCAAGGTGCGCGCGGATATTGTCCTTGGAGACAATGGCCGCATTGATGGCGTCAAGAGCGCGCTGGGCATTGGCCTGGGTAGAAATGTCATGACCGGCCCCGCCATTGTTGGCATTGCCCAGCCCCAGAGCGGATGCGGTGGAATTGCCGATATTGATATAGTAATAGTCTTCCGCCGAGTCATTGCCGGTGCCGAAGTGAATTTTCAGCGAACCGGTGGATTTCATGCCTTCGCCGTCATGCGTGCCGGAAAGCGAGCCGTCCAGCAGCTTGATGCCGTTGAAGTCCGTGGCGTTGGCGATACGGGTGATTTCCGACGCCATCTGCTGATATTCGGATTCAATAATCAGACGCTGGGTGGAGTCATAGGTGCCGGTGGCGGCCTGTTCCGCAAGTTCCTTCATGCGGATCAGCTTTTCATCGACGACCTGAAGAGCGCCGTCGGCGGTCTGGATGAGGGAAATGCCGTCATTGGCATTGCGGACACCCTGATTAAGGGTGCTGATTTCCGCGCGCATGAGTTCGCGGATGGCGAGACCGGCGGCATCATCCGCAGCGGTTTCCACGCGGAGGCCGGAAGACAGTTTGCGGGTGGAATCGGAAAGCTTGCGATAGTTGGCGTTCAGGTGACGAGAGGCGTTCATCGCCATCATGTTGTGATTGACGACCAAAGACATAATTTTCACCCTCCTTGAGGCGTTTGCGTGCCCGATTTATAGCAATTCACATGCCAAAACATAAAAATACAATAATAAAAACATATTACAAAATCACACTTTTCAAGCCGCTCACAAAACCGCCAAATTGCCGACTGCATCGGCAAATTTTGCACGCTTTTTTCGGACAGCCGAAAAAAACACGGAAACATATGACCCGCTCTCCGCGCATTGTCGGGAATGTCTTGCATTTGCCGGCCATGCAATATACATATGAACGAGTTCGCCGATAAACGGCGTTCGGGTTCGTTCGTCCGGGGCGGAGCGCGGCTCCGCTCCTTTTTCATAACTGCCGTCCCGCATGGAGGGATGCTGGTGACGGCACGGAACGCCGCCGGCGTTTTTGTCATCTTTTCCGGGACAGGAGGTCCCATGCCCAGCGCCCGCAATCTTGCCCATATCGGCCTTGACGTGGGTTCCACCACCGTCAAGGTCGTCATTTTCAATACGGAGGCCGAAGCCGTCTATGCCCGTTACCAGCGCCATATGTCGGATGTGCGCGCGACCGTGGCGCAGATGCTGGCCGAAGCTCTGGATGCCGCGCCCTTTTCCGCGGACAGTGACGTAAACGGAAGAGAGCAGCTTTTCACTCTCTCGCTCACCGGTTCGGGCGCCATATCCCTGGCGGAGGAAATGAATCTGACCTTTGTGCAGGAGGTCATCGCCTCGGCCGCCAGCATCCGGCATATTATTCCGGACGCCGACGTCACCATAGAGCTGGGAGGGGAGGACGCCAAAATCACATTCTTCACCGGCGGAGTGGAACAGCGCATGAACGAAACCTGCGCGGGCGGCACCGGGGCCTTCATCGATCAGATGGCGGCCTTTCTCAATACCGACGCGCAGGGCCTCAACGCTCTGGCCGTCAACCATCATCAGCTTTATCCCATCGCCTCCCGCTGCGGCGTATTCGCCAAAACCGACATTCTGCCCCTGCTCAACGAGGGATGCGCCAAGGAAGATATTGCCGCCTCCATTTTTCAGGCTGTTGTGGATCAGGTGATCGGCGGTCTGGCCTGCGGGCGGGAAATCAGGGGCAAGGTCGCCTTTCTCGGCGGCCCGCTGGCCTTTCTGCCCGCCCTGCGCCAGCGCTTCGTGGATTCCCTCGCGCTGCCCGAGGGTGACGCCCTGTTTCCCGAACACGCGGAATTCTTCGTGGCCGGGGGCGCGGCCCTGCACACCATGACGCTCATGGCCGCAAGAGAAAAGGTGGACGGAAGCGGCGGGGAACGCCTCTGGACCCTTGAACAACTGCGGGAACTCGCCCACACCCTTGCCACCACCAGGGGCGCCAGCGAAGCCCTGAAGCTCCCCCCCCTGTTCGAGTCCCGGAAAGCTCTGGAGGAATTCCGTGCCCGCCACTCGCAGGATCGCGCTCCGCGCGCCAGGGTGGAAGATCTCGCCGGCACAGAGGAAAACCCCGCGCCCGTCTACCTCGGCATCGACATCGGCTCCACCACCATCAAGGCTGTACTTCTGGATGAGGAAGGGCGCATACTGTACACATCCTACGGGGCAAGCCAGGGCGACCCCCTCAGCGCGGCCGTGCACATTCTCGAAGAAGTCTACGCGCTCCTTCCCGCGCACGCGCGCATCGCCTCCGCCGGGGTGACAGGCTACGGCAGCGGGCTTATCCGCGCCGGACTGCGCGCCGACGTGGACGAGGTGGAAACCCTTGCCCACTGCAAGGCAGCCCGCTTCTTTCTGCCCGAAGTCTCCTTCGTGCTGGATATCGGCGGCCAGGACATCAAGTGCCTGCGCGTGAAAAGCGGCATGGTGGATCGCATCCAGCTCAATGAGGCATGTTCCGCCGGCTGCGGTTCCTTTATTGAAACCTTTGCCAAATCTCTGGGCATGGATCTGCCCTCCTTTGTTTCCGAGGCGCTGAAAGCGGAGCATCCCGTGGATCTCGGCACGCGCTGCACGGTGTTCATGAACTCCCGCGTCAAGCAGGCCCAGAAGGAAGGCGCCCCCGTAGGGGACATTGCCGCCGGACTTTCCTATTCGGTAATCAAGAATGCCCTGTACAAGGTCATCAAGATCGCAAGCACCGACGAACTCGGGCAGCATGTCATGGCCCAGGGCGGCGCGTTCCACAACGACGCTCTGCTGCGCGCGCTGGAACTGAGTCTGGGCAGACCGGTAGTGCGGCTTGACATCTCCGGCCTCATGGGGGCTTTCGGCGCGGCGCTGCTGGCCAGGGAACAGGCCCCTCTGGAGGGCAGCGCCCTGCTTTCCCCCGAGGAACTGGCGGAATTTCACGTGGACAGCACTGTGGCCCGCTGCCAGCACTGCACAAATCACTGTCTGCTGACCGTCACGCGCTTTTCCGACGGCACCCGCTTCATCTCCGGCAACCGCTGCGAGCGCGGCGCGGGAAAGGCCAGTTCACGCAGCGATCTGCCCAACCTTTACGCCTACAAGTATCAGCGCCTGTTCGAGCATTACATCCCCCTGCCCCTGGAAAACGCTCCCCGCGGCGTGGTGGGCATTCCACGCGTACTCAACATTTATGAAAACTATCCGCTGTGGTTCACCCTGTTCACCGAGCTGGGCTTCCGGGTGGAACTGTCTTCTCCTTCCAACAAGAGCATCTACAACCTCGGCCTGTCCACCATTCCCTCGCAGACCGTATGCTACCCGGCGAAGCTCTCGCACGGGCACATCATGGATCTTATCCAGCGCCATGTTCCGCGCATCTTCTACCCCTGCATTCCGCAGGAGAACCAGGATTTCAGCGGACAGGACAATACCTACAACTGTCCTGTGGTCGGGGGCTACCCCGAACTGCTGCGCAACAACATCGACAGCCTGCGCGCAAGCGGCGTGGAGCTGATCTGTCCCTTCCTGCCTCTCGGGCGGGAACGTCTGCAGGAACGTCTGCGTGAACTGCCGCTGTTCGCGGACGTTTCCGAGGCGGAAATGACGCGCGCCCTCAGCCTGGCCGTGGATGAGCAGAAACGGTTCAAGGAAGACATGCGCGCAGCCGGGGAAAAGGCCCTGCGGCTGCTTCAGGACTCAGGCCGCCAGGGCATCATCCTCGCCGGGCATCCCTACCACGTTGACCCGGAGGTCAACCACGGCATCCCCGAACTGATCTGCGCCACCGGCCTTGCCGTGCTGACCGAGGATTCCGTGGCCCACCTCATGCCCGATCCCGGCAAGCTGCGCGTGGTGGATCAGTGGACCTATCACGCCCGTCTGTACCGGGCGGCGGCCTATGCCGCCAGTACCGAACAGATCGCGCTGGTGCAGCTTGTTTCCTTCGGCTGCGGGCTGGATGCCGTGACCGCCGATCAGGTGGAGGAAATTCTTGCCGCCGGTGATCGTCTGTATACCCAGATTAAAATTGACGAGGGGGCGAACCTCGGCGCGGCCCGCATCCGCGTCCGCTCCCTGCTGGCCACCATGCGCGAACGCCGGAAAAAGCTGGGAGGCGTCCGCGTGCCCCTGCCCGGCATCGCGCCCAGCGAAGGGCTGACCCTTCCGCCGGACCCCGCCCCTGCGCCGGAGGCCATGCCCTGCGCGCCGGATGAGCTGCGCCCGGAGGAATTGCTGCGCGCCCATGCGCAACAGGAAGAAAAGACGGGAGAGGGGCTTTCCGCGGAAGAACGCGGATACCGCCTTGCCGGGCCGGAAGATCCGGATGGAGCCTTTGAGGAGTTTCCTCCCTTCACGGAGGAAATGCGCCGTACCCATACCATTCTCATCCCGCAGATGTCGCCGCTGCACTTCCAGTTTTTGCCCGCGCTGTTCACGGCCTGCGGCTACAGGGCGGAGCTGCTGCCCACGGTATCCCGCGCGGCGGTGGAGCTGGGGCTCCGGCATGTCAACAACGATGTGTGCTACCCGGCCATTACGGTCATCGGCCAGCTTCTGCACGCCGTGCAGAGCGGCAGGTACGATCCCAACCGCATCGCGCTGATTATCTCCCAGACCGGAGGAGGATGCCGCGCCACCAACTACATCAGCTTTCTGCGCAAGGCGCTGAAAGCCTGCGGACTGACCCAGATTCCCCTGCTCTCCTTCAACATGGCCGGTCTGGATCACAACCCCGGTTTCCGCCTGGACTGGGCCTTCATGCGCCGGGCGATCATGGGCTGCTTCTACGGCGACTGCATCATGCGCATGCTGTACCGGGTACGGCCCTATGAATCCGAACCCGGAGGGGCGCAGAAACTTGCGGACAAATGGGCCGAAATCGGAATCCGCAATGTGGCCGAAGGCAGTCTCATCCGCTGTTACCGCAACATCTCCCGCATGGTGCGTGAATTTGACACCCTTCCGCTGCGCAGCATCCCGCGCAAGCCGCGCGTCGGCCTGGTGGGAGAAATTCTGCTCAAGTTCCATCCCGACGCCAACAACGCCGCCGTGGATGTCATCGAGGCGGAAGGCGGCGAAGCCGTCATGCCCGATCTTCTCGACTTTTTCCTGTACGGCTTCTATGATGATATCTTCCGCTACAAGGCGCTGCAGGGCCGCCGCAGGAACGCGGTGCTGAGCCGCCTGGCGCTTCAGGCCATGCTGTTCCTCCGCCTGCCCCTGCGGCGCGCCCTTCAGAAGAGCGCACGCTTTGACGCCCCCCTGCCCTTCCGAATGCTGCTGAAACAGGTGGACGGCATCGTTTCTCTGGGGCATCAGACTGGCGAAGGCTGGCTGCTCACGGCGGAAATGGTGGAACTCATCCACAGCGGCGTGCCCAACATCCTGTGCATGCAGCCCTTCGGCTGTCTTCCCAACCACATCACGGGCAAGGGCGTGCTCAAGGAACTGAAGCGCCGCTATCCCGGCGCAAACATCGCCGCCGTGGACTATGACCCCGGCGCGAGCGAAGTGAACCAGATCAACCGCATCAAGCTGATGATGGCCGTGGCCCGCGACGCGCGGGAAGAACATTCCCCCGACGGCGCACGCTGAGCGTATGTCCATCCCCTCTACCCAAGGATTTTCCCGTGGCCCGTACAACTTCGGATAAGCATCAGAACAGACGACATGACTCCCCCTCCTCCCGGCGGGCTTCCGGTTCCGGGGCGGCCCGGCGCAGCCCGGGAGAAGACGCGCGCCGGGAAGGCAGACGCGAAGCCTGGCGCCGCGGACGGGAAGAATCCCGGAACAGCCGGGCATCCGCCCCCGATCGGACGGACGGACGGCGGGAAAAGCCGGTTCACGGACGAAACGGGGCACGGCGAAGCGATGCGGAAGAACGCCGGGAAGCGGCTGCTGCCCGTGAAGTGAAAGTCCCCCGCGCTTCCGAAGCGCCGAAGTTCGGCCTTGTCCGTCTGGAAGAACTGAATGTTGCCGCTCCCCGCCCGCTCCCCGCGCTCATCCCCCGCGCGGAGGGAATTCTCCCTCCGCCGGAAATTCTCGCGCCCGCCGGAGATGTTTCCTGCTTTCTTTCCGCGCTCGCGGCGGGGGCGGACGCCGTATATGTCGGGCTCAAGCACTTTTCCGCCCGCGCGGGGGCGGAAAATTTCAGCACCGGCGAACTCTCGCGCATGGTTGATCTGGCCAATGCGGAAGGTCGGCGCGTCTATGTCGCCTTCAATTCCCTGCTCAAGCCCGGAGACATGGAAGCGGCGGGGCGTCTGGTGACGCGCCTGAGCCGCGACGTCAGGCCGCACGCTCTCATCCTTCAGGATATCGGACTGATGGAACTGGCCCGTCAGGCGGGCTACGAAGGCCAGCTTCACCTTTCCACCCTCGCCAACATCACGCACCCCGCCGCGCTGACCGCCGCCCGAAACATGGGCGCCGCGCGCGTCATCCTCCCCCGGGAACTGTCCATCGACGAAATCCGTCAGGTCGCCGCGGCCTGCCCGGAAGACATGGATCTGGAGCTTTTCGTGCACGGGGCGCTGTGCTGGTGCGTGTCCGGCCGCTGCTACTGGTCAAGCTACCTGGGCGGCAAAAGCGGCCTGCGCGGACGCTGCGTGCAGCCCTGCCGCCGCATTTACAACCAGAAAGGCCATGAAGGCCGCTTTTTCTCCTGTCAGGATCTTTCCCTTGACGTGCTGGTGAGGACGCTGCTTGACATTCCCCGCCTGCGCTGCTGGAAAATCGAGGGCCGCAAGAAAGGGCCGCATTACGTCTACCACAGCGTCACAGCCTACCGGATGCTGCGCGACCACGGGACGGACGCCCGCGCCAGAAAGGACGCCGAGGAACTGCTGGAAATGGCGCTGGGGCGCCCCCGTACGCACGGGCGCTTTCTGCCCCAGCGGGAAAACGGTGTGACCACGCCCGAAGAGCCTACCAGTTCCGGCATGCTGATCGGAAAAATCCAGTTTACCCCGGGGGACAGGGAGAAGCCGGGTCAGCCGTTCTTCAGACCCCGGCAGGAACTGCTTCCCCGCGACTTTCTCCGCATCGGCTATGAGGACGAGCCATGGCACGCCACCCTGCCCGTGACCCGCCGCACGCCCAAGGCCGGAACCTGTCCGCTGCGGCTGAGCAGGCACAAGACGCCCAAGGCGGGCACGCCCGTCTTTCTTATTGACCGCCGCGAGCCGGAACTGGAAAGCATCCTCAGGGAATGGGAACAGCGCCTTGCCCGCGCCCATGCCGTGCAGACCCGGGAGGTCAGCTTCACTCCCCGTCTCCCCTCCCCCGCGCGCGGACGCAGGCAGCCGGATCTGCTGGTGCGCTCTTCCCTCCCGCAGGGGAAGGAAACGCGGGGAGCACGCGCTTCCATGACCGGTCTGTGGATGACCCCTTCCACTGTGCGGGCCATCTCCCGTACGGTTGCCCCCCGCATTTCGTGGTGGCTCTCCCCTGTTATCTGGCCGGATGAGGAGGAGGGATGGAAAAGGCTTGTCGCCGAGGCCCTGCGTGACGGCGCGCGTCATTTTGTCCTCAATGCGCCGTGGCAGATCGCGCTGTTCGGGCGCGAGTGCCTCCGCGATCCTCTGCATCTTGTGGCCGGACCGTTCTGCAACGCTTCCAACGCCGCATGCATTGCCGTACTGGCAAGCATGGGTTTTGAAGCCGCGTTCGTCAGCCCCGAGCTGACCGGAGAAGACATGCTCTCCCTGCCGGGACAGAGCTGCCTCCCCCTGGGGGCCGTGCTTTCCGGCTGGTGGCCCGTGGGCATTTCCAGGCACAAACTGCATCACGTCAAGCCCAATGAGGCTTTTGCCAGCCCCAAGGGAGAACTGTTCTGGGCCAGGCGCTACGGGGAAAACACCTGGGTATATCCCGGCTGGCCGCTGGGACTTGACGGACACAGGCCCGAACTGGAAGCCGCCGGTTTTTCCTTTTTCGCCAGTCTGGATGAAACCCCGCCCGCGAGTCTGCCCGAAGCCCGCCGTGCCAGCCTTTTCAACTGGCAGGGGGCGCTGCTCTAGAGCGTTTTGCTCTCGAAAGTATCTGCCGGTCAGCCCCATGTTCCGGCCCGCAGGTTTCATGCCTCCGCCGGAGCTTACGCCGCAAGCGAATTGCGGCGACACCGGAGAAAGGGGGGCGTCGCGGCGGAGCGCATGTTCCGGGCAGACCTGCAACCTCCAACATCAAAAGGCTGAACGTATGGACGGCATGGCCGCATTTCAGGATCCCGAACTCTGCCAAGGGCTGCTCGCGCGCCTGGAGTCCCTGCTCCGGGCCTGCGGCCGCCCTGTGCGTTTTATGGAAGTATGCGGCACGCATACCGTTTCCATTTTTCAGAGCGGACTGCGTTCCCTGCTGCCGGAAGGCCTGACCCACCTTTCCGGCCCGGGCTGTCCGGTCTGCGTCACCCATGACGCGGAAGTGGGCGCCATGCTCGAGCTGGCCCGGCGTGACGGCGTCATCATTGCCACCTTCGGAGATCTGCTGCGCGTACCCGGCCCGGACGGGAAAAGTCTCAAGCACGCCCAGGCCGAGGGCGCACGGGTGCGTGTGGTCTATTCCCCTCTGGACGCGGTGAACCTTGCCGGAGAAAATCCCGGCGCCACGGTGATCTTTCCGGGCGTGGGCTTTGAAACCACCGCTCCCGGCGTGGCCGGAGCCGTGCTCGCGGCCCGGGAACGGGGACTGGGAAATTTCTGCATTCTGTCCTGTCACAAGCTTGTTCCCCCCGCTCTCCGCATCCTGCTGGAAAAAAGCCCCGGCGAACAGGAGCGGGGCATCGACGCCTTTCTCCTGCCCGGCCATGTGGCCGTGGTGCTGGGGCTTGCGCCCTTCCGCTTTGTCGCGGAGGAATTCGGCCGCCCGGCGGTGATCGGCGGCTTTGAACCGGCGGAGATTCTTTCCGCTCTCTGCGTCATGGTCAGCCAGATTGCCGAAGGCAAAGCTCTTGCCGTCAACGCCTACCGCCGCGCCGTGGACGATGGGGGAAGCCCCGCCGCGCGCGCCGTCATGGACAAGGTCTTCCTGCCGTGTCAGGCCCGCTGGCGCGGGCTTGGCCTCATTCCCGCCAGCGGCCTCGAACTGCGGCCGGAATACGAAAGGTTTGACGCCCTGCGGCGTTTCGGCGTGAGCTTCGGCGATCCCCGGCCCATTCCCGGCTGCCGCTGCGGAGATGTGCTTTCCGGCCTCATAACGCCCAGAGAGTGTCCCCTGTTCGGAAAGACATGCACACCGCAGCACCCCACCGGTCCGTGCATGGTATCCACCGAGGGCAGTTGCGCCGCATGGTACAGGTATCAGGGAGTCTGACGCCCCTGCGCGGCGGAATGCAAATCCGCATCTCCTGCTCCGGAACATGCCATGCCGCGGAGCGCAAACCGTCAGACACTAGTCCGACGCGGCGGCACAGCCGCCGCGAGCAAGCCGGAACCACGCTTTCGGCAAAGCGAACGATATGGTACGAGAGCATTTCAATGGCGACATTTTCTGCGGAGTCAGGCGGGGCGAGACACATCTCCGCGCTCCTTATCCGTAACGCGCTCCGCGCTCACGGCCAGGGACGCCGCGGCATCCCCCTCTCCGGCGTCGCCGCAATTCACCTGCGGTGACAGGTTGCGGCGAAAGCGTGAAACCTGCGGGTCGGAACATGGGGCTGGCCGGCAGATTTGTTCAATCGCAAAACGCTCCAGGAAGGCAATATGCAGCTTCTTCTCGACAGCGGCAGCGGAGGCCGCGCTTCCCAGCGGCTCATCGCGGACATCTTTGTCCGCCACTTTGACAACGCCATTCTGCGTCGCATGGACGACGGAGCCGTGCTGCCCGTTCGCGGCCCCGTGGTCATGAGTACGGACGGCTACACCGTCACACCTCTGGAATTTCCCGGCGGCGACATCGGTTCCCTCGCGGTACACGGCACGGTCAACGATGTGGCCATGATGGGAGCGCGTCCCCTGTACCTCAGCTGCGCGTTCATTCTGGAGGAAGGGCTTGACCTCGGCCTGCTGGATCGCATCGCCGCCTCCATGGGTGAAGCCGCGCGCCGGGCCGGTGTCCATATCGTCACCGGAGACACCAAGGTTGTAC